>Ga0070749_10001586_pt1 | contig 15360 bp, 14 predicted proteins | sample VirMetDEL_Nov_18_FD_75180 | JGI IMG/M metagenome (GOLD analysis project Ga0070749, IMG submission 75180) | Aqueous microbial communities from the Delaware River and Bay under freshwater to marine salinity gradient to study organic matter... | ecosystem: Environmental > Aquatic > Marine >...
CATACATATCAAAATTCAGTAATATTTAATTCTAATGTTTTATTCAGAAATAATGCTACAACGTATGTTGGTAATACCACAGGAAATGGAAGCGTAATAACTCTTTATGTCTATCCTGATTCCAATGGAACGCTTTCTTGGGAAGGAAATGCTGGACAGCTATTCTCAATTACCAATGATCTATCCAACAATCTTTTTGGTGTTAATGACGTTTCTGGTATTCCTTCGTTAGAAATATATGCTAATGGTTTAGTGTCTATCGCACCAATTTCGGGTAATGTTGGTGTGAGAAACACCGCTCCTTCTCACACTATGTCTATTAATGGCGATTTGCTTGTTAATACTGATATTGATATAGGCAACACTTCAGTTAATGCTGTAATTAATTCTACTGCATTTTTAGTTGGTAATGTTACCACCGGAACTGGTGGTTTACAGGCAAATACCACAAGAATACTAATAGGTAACAATTCAATTAATGCTGCTGTTAATACAACAACATTATCTATTGGTGGAACATTAATTGCAAACTCCACTGGACCTTACGGTAAAACAGAAGGTTCTTTGAACGTTAATTCTGCTTTAACAGCTAATAATTCTACTAATCTTGGTGGAACTGCAGCAGCTTCTTATCAACTTAACTCCACTTTGAGCGCGAATATCGCATCATATCTTCCAACGTATACTGGTGTTGTTAACGGGTCATCACATACTGTTGGAACTGCATTTACTGCTAATGCTACCTTAACAAACACAGTATCTCTAGTTGTTTCTACTAATACATCTACATTTGGAACAACTGTTTATATTGTTGCAAATGGTAATGTTGGTATTGGAAACTCTACTCCTGCAGATAAATTAGTCGTTGCTGGTAGTATAATACCAAGTTTAGACAACTCGTATAATCTTGGTTCTGCTTCTTTACGATGGGCAAATCTATATACAGGCGACTTACATCTATCTAATGAAAAAACTATAGGAAATATTATAGACGGAACAACAGGAAACTGGACAATTCAAGAAGGCGAAACAGAGCTTTATATAATAAATAATAAAAATGGTAAGAAGTTTAAGTTTAAATTGGAAGAAATTTAATGACAGTATTAGTAGGTAATTCCACAGTAAATAGTTCTATTGATATATCATTCGCTAGAATTGGTGCGAATTCGACTTTTACAATGCTCACAGCCAATGCTACCGGTATTTACGCTAATTCTACATTAGTAGCCAATTCTATTGGACCTTATGGTAAGACAGAGGGTTCGTTAAATGTTAATAATGCTACCACTGCAACTTCTGCTCCTAACCCTAATGCAATAACATTCAATAACGGAGGAGCTGGCGCTGCTTCAGGTAGCACTTATACAGGCAGTGCAACTTTAACAGTTTCATATAACACTGTTGGCGCCCCTTCAACTTCTGGAACTGGCGCTTCTGGTACTTGGTCTATCAACATTAATGGTTCTGCTGCTTCTGCCACTAACGCTTCTGCCGCCACCAATGCTACTTTTGCAACATCAGCTGGAACTGCTAATACAACTCAAGCATTAACATTTGCTTCTGATGGCACTGGAGCAGCTGCTACCACCACTTTCAATGGAGGCACTGCTAGAACTATCTCTTATAATTCTGTTGGCGCTCCTTCAATCACTGGAACTAATGCTTCTGGTACTTGGTCTATCAATATTAATGGTTCAGCAGCTTCTGCTACCAATGCTTCAGCAGCCACTAATGCTACTACAGCGACCAATCAATCTGGAGGAACAGTTTCTGCAACCACTGGTTCGTTTAGTAGCGATCTTTCGTTTAACTCTGGTTACGGTTCTGCTGCTGTTGCTTATGGTTGTCGTGTATGGATTAGGTTTGTTGTTTCTGCTGGTGTTCCTGCTATTTCCAACGATGGTAATGTTTCAACTATTACTGACAATGGCGTAGGAAACTTTGTTATTAATTTCACTACTGCGCTTGTAGATGCTAACTATGCTGCCGTGGCAAACTATTCAGAAACTAATAGTGCTACAGGTGGCGGCAACGATGGTCAAGCATCGTGTCACACATATGCGACCGGATCTGTGAGAATATATTGCGCCAGAGGTGATGGATCTGCTAATGATCCTGCTCGTTGTAGTTTAATTGTTTGTAGATAAGAAGGTAAAAATGACTATCGCATATACTTGGAAAGTTACTAATGTTAAAGTTACGGAAATAAATAATACACCAAATACAGTTGTTTATACGTATTGGGAAAAAACAGGTAAAGACGAAGAAGGTAATGAAGGAACTTTTTATGGAGGCACTTCGTTTTCTGCTGATAATGTGATAGAAGGATCTAAATTTATTCCTTTTGACGAATTGACTGAATCAGAAGTCATTGAATGGATTAAAGCATCTATCACTAATGGTTACGAACAACATATCAACGAACAAATAGATAAACTTATTTTTGAAAAAAAGAATATATTGGTCGAAAAACCTCTTCCATGGGACCCATCTAATATGGTTTCTAACACAAGTAATATCGTTGAATGATATAAATACACTAAAACGACCATAGGGGAAAGGGAACCATGGCAGATAAAGATTTCGTAGTAAAAAATGGTTTAGTTGTAGGAGCTAATAATACAACTTTTGGAACAGCAGTATCTTTAGTATCCAACGGTAATGTTGGTATTGGTAATTCAACACCAACAACGAAATTACATATTCAAAGAGCTCCTGGCGCTTCTTTTGGTGGTGAAATTTGGTCAAGCGAAGGCGCTTATTGGATCCAATTAAATAGTCGTCAATCAGCAGGCGCATACAGTCCTTTAGTTGCTGCTGGCGACCATGCTTTGATATATTCTGATGGTACATCAGAAACTGGTTCTTTAGTAATTGGTCAATGGTCTAGTAGTGCTAGAGGTATACGTATTGATGCTTCCGGTAATGTTGGTATAGGAACAGCATCACCAGCAGAAAAACTTGATGTTACTGGTAGCATTACTGCCACTGCAAATGTTAGTGCTGCTTCTATAAACGCTTCTACTGGTTTTTATGGCACAGTTCAAACCGCAACACAAGCAACTATCGATCATAACACTCTAGCTAATTATGTAGCAGATAGACATATAGCACACTCTGCAGTTTCTATAACTGCAGGCACAGGTTTATCTGGCGGAGGAACTATTGATGCTTCTAGAACATTAAATGTAACCAATGTTCCTAATTCAGTAACATTCAATAATGGTGGTGTTGGTGCTGTATCAGGAACTACTTTTAATGGTTCTTCTGCTGTAACTATCTCTTATAATTCTATTGGTGCTCCTTCGACCACTGGAACTAATGCATCTGGTACTTGGTCTATCAACATTAATGGTTCTGCTGCCTCTGCTACTAACGCCTCTGCAGCCACTAATGCTAATTTTGCAACATCAGCTGGTTCTGCCACTAATGCCAGTTTTGCAACATCAGCTGGTTCTGCCACTAATGCCAGTTTTGCAACATCAGCTGGGTCGACTTCACAAGCATTAACATTTGCTTCTGATGGTACTGGAGCAGCTGCCACAACCACTTTTAATGGAGGCACTGCTAGAGTTATCTCTTATAATTCTGTTGGCGCTCCTTCAATCACTGGAACTAATGCATCTGGAACTTGGTCTATCAACATCAATGGTTCTTCAGGATCAACAGCTACTGCAACTACTGCAACCAACGTTTCTGGAGGAACAGTTTCTGCAACTACTGGATCTTTCAGTAGCGATCTTTCTTTCAATTCTGGTTATGGTTCAGCTGCTGTTGCTTATGGTTGTCGTTCATGGATAAGGTTTGCAACATCATTAGGCACTCCCTCTATCACCGGTGATGGTAACGTTTCAACTATTACTGATAATGGAACAGGAGCTTTTACTATTAATTTTACTACTGCTCTTGTAGATGCTAATTATGGAGCAGTTGCTAATTATACAGAAACTAATAGTGCTACTGGCGCCAGTAATGACGGCCAAGCATCATGTCATACTCATGCAACAGGTTCTGTGAGAGTGTTTTGCGCTCGAGGTGATGGATCTGCTACAGATCCTGCTCGTTGTACTGTAGTAGTTTATAGATAAAAAAAGGAAATTGAACATGTTAAAAAGAGTTTTATATCCTAATGACAATGGTGGTATTTCTATTTTAATTCCTTCTGAAAATTGCGGTCTTACAATTTTGCAAATGGCTCAAAAAGACGTACCAGCAGGAGTACCATATAAAATCGTAGATATGTCAGAAATTCCAACCGATAGAACATTTCGTGATGCTTGGGAATATGATTTTTCAAATCCTGATGGATATGGAATTGGTCATGATGCATGGTTCGCTCAACAGGAGAAAACTGATGATTAAAATTAATGTAGATAAGGCAAAAGAAATTTGGAAAGATAAATTAAGATCTGCAAGAAAACCAATTCTTGAAAAACTAGACGTTGAATACATTAGATCATTAGAACAAGGTTTAGATGTTTCAGAAATTGTCTCTAAAAAACAAGAGCTTAGAGATATTACAAAAGATCCTGTATTACTTGCAGCTAAAACACCAGAAAAGATAAAGTCTTTTTGGCCAGAAATATTAGGATAACAAATGGCAGTTCCAACAACAAGAGCAGAGTTTACTGAAAATTGCCTAAGAAGATTAGGTAAACCAGTCATTGAAATTAACGTCGATGACGATCAAGTATCAGACCGCATTGACGAAGCTCTTCGTTATTACTGGGATTATCATTTTGATGGTTCTGAAAAAACTTATTACAAATACGCCATAACAGAACAAGATAAAACAAACAAATATATCACAATGCCAGAGAATATAATTGGCGTTGTAAATATATTTGATCTTGGTTCTACTCTTGGCGTAAATAACCTATTCAATATTCGTTATCAGATCGCTCTAAACGATCTCTATACATTAACATCTGTGTCAATGGTCCCGTATTATATGGCTATGAATCACGTTCAATTTCTTGAACAGATGCTCGTTGGTAAACAGCCCTTGAGATATAACAGACATACTGATAGATTATATCTAGATATGGATTGGGACAGAATTGCTGCTGGTGAATATATAATTGTTGAAGCATATGAAGTAATTGACCCAGACACATATACTGATGCATGGTCAGATCGTTGGTTGCTTAGATATGGTGCTTGTTTGATTAAGCAACAGTGGGGTCAGAACCTTAAAAAGTTCGAAGGAATGAAACTCCCTGGTGGGTTGACTTTCAATGGTCAAAAAATTTACGACGAAGCCACTGCAGAAAGAGAAGAACTTGAGAAAGAAATGATCTACTCTTATTCTCTCCCAGCTTCAGATATGATCGGCTGAAATATTTATTTCACTAAATACTCTTATATAAAAATAGGAGTATCGTTATGGAAAAATACGGGTTTGTTTATATATGGTATGATCGCAAACATAAGAGATATTATATTGGTTGTCATTGGGGTGCAGAAAATGACGGTTATATATGCTCTTCTTCTAATATGAAATCTGCCTATAATAGAAGACCTCAAGATTTTAAAAGAAAAATATTATCAAGAATTTATACTGATAAAAAAACTTTATTAGAAGAAGAATATAATTGGCTAAAACAAATAAAACAAAGCGAATTAGGAATAAAATATTATAATTTACATAATTATCATTTCAATCATTGGTCTTCAAATACACAAACAGCAAAAACTCTTTCAGAGCGTATTTCTAAAAAAACAAAAGAAGCGATGTATAGGCCAGAAGTTCGCGAAAAATATTTAAACGGTTTAAAAACAAGAAATACGAGATCTTCTGATCCTGAAGTAAGGGAAAAACGTCGCATTTCAATGATAGGTAAAAACGTTGGTAAAGATAATTCCAAAGCAGTAGCTGCTTCAGCCGAATTAAGAAGAGGAAAGTCTTTATCCGAAGAACACAAACAAAAAGTAAAAGATGCAGGTGTTTTTAAAGAACTAAATAGTAAAAAGATTAAATGTTTGTATTGCGATTTTGAAGGAAATGTCGGAAATATAGGAAGATACCACAATGAAAAATGCAAACATAAACCAAAATAGAGGAGGCTAAAATTAGCACCTCATTTTTCTTCAATAACTTCCAAGCATCTCAAGAGCAGCTGCTTCTAGAGAATTTAGTTATTGAATCAATCAAAATATATGGTCACGACGTATATTACATTCCCCGTAAACTGAATAATTACGATGAGGTTTATGGAGCAGACGATGTTTCTTCATATGAAACAGCTTATCCTATTGAGATGTATATTAAGTCAATTGATGGGTTTTCTGGAGATGGAGAATTTCTATCTAAGTTTGGCGTGGAAATACGAAATCAAATTGTATTCTCTGTTGCTCGTAGAATATTCTCAGAAGAAATTTCTCAGTTTACTACTCAAGTTAGACCTAACGAAGGCGATATTATTTGGTTTCCATTAAACCAAAGATTGTTTGTTATTCGCTATGTAAACAAGTATGAAATGTTTTATCAACTTGGTGCTCTTCAAACATGGGAAATGACTTGTGAAGTATTTGAATATGCTGGCGAAAAGTTTAGTACAGGTATTTTTGAGATTGATGAGATACAGACTAAGTATAATACTGACGTATTTAATTGGGCTATCTTGACAGAAGATGGCGATCGTATTATGACTGAAGAAAGTAACTATCTAGTTCTAGAAGCCGCTAAAACTAATACTATAGCTCCTTCTGACAATGATATGATTCAGCAAGAGTCTGATGAATTTGTTGACTGGACAGCACAAAACCCATTCGTAGAGGAGCATATTTAATTGTTCGGAGCTCCATTTTATTTCAGTTTAATTCGTAAATATGTTATTCTTATGGGCACTCTGCTCAACAATATTCGTATCACACGTACGGATAAAAATGGTAATACAATCAATCTTCTTAAAGTTCCAATCACGTATGCCCCTAAAGATAAGATGCTTGCAAGAGTTATGCAAGATCCGGCTCTAGATCGTAATACTGCAACCCTACCATTGCCTATGATCTCATTCGAGATGGGTGAAATTAAATACGATGGAACTAGAAAACTTAATACAGTTGGAAAAAGCACTGTTAAAAGCACAGTAGCTGGTGAAGAAAGTAAGTTTAAATATCAGTATAATCCTGTTCCTTATAATATATCATTTAAGGTATACATATATGCTAAAAACGTTGAAGATGGCACCAAGATTATAGAGCAGATATTACCATATTTTACACCAGATTGGACGACCACTTGTAATCTTATTCCAGAAATGGAAATTGCAATGGATATTCCGATCATTTTAACTAACATAGATTATAGTGATAAATACGATGGTGAGTATAAAGATCGTAGAATGATTATATGGTCTTTAGATTTCTTATTAAAAGGTTATTTTTATGGCCCTGTTAAGAAATCTGCTATCATCAAATTCATTAATGTTAATTTCTATATACCTCCAGTTGCAGATGGTAAACTAGCTGATGCTGTTGGTAACACAGACATTGCAGAAAAGATTACCATACAACCTGGATTAGACGCTAACGGAGCTCCTATAAATTATTACGGATCTCCATTTACTGGTACAGGAACATTGCCCTATACCGAAATAGAAGCTGATGATGATTATGGATTTATTACTATGATTTATAACACTGAAGAAATTGATCAATGAATGAAGAAGAAAATCTGCCTTTAAAATATGAAAATCAAATAGAAAATTTAATAGCAAAGGCTCATGATGATTCTGCTCGTAGCGATTTCGAAGCAGCTAGAGCCAATCTATATGAAGTTATCCAAACAGGCCAAGAAGCAATGGACAAGCTATCAGAAATTGCTGGGCAATCTCAACATCCACGTGCTTTTGAAGTGTTGGCCAAACTTATGGATACTATGGTTAATACTAATAAAGAATTATTGGCGCTTCAAACTAAAATCAGAGAAATAGATTCCTCTGACTCCCCTATAAACGAAAAAGCCCAAACCATCAATAATAATCTTTTTGTAGGATCTACTGCAGAACTTCAAAAAGTTCTTAAAGAAATGAAGAATAATGAGTGATATTGCTGGTTATAAAGGTAATATTCTTCTAAAGAAATCTAATCAAAATATTGAATGGACTCCTGAATTAGTTCAAGAGTATGTTAAATGTTCAGAAGATCCAATATATTTTGCTGAAAATTATATGAAGATTATTACTTTGAACGATGGTCTTCAAAATTTTATTATGTGGGATTATCAGAAGAACATGGTTTCTTCATTTAAAGATAATCGTTATACTATCGTTACAACGGCTCGTCAGGCTGGTAAATCTACTACAACCTGTGCATATATTCTTTGGTATATTATTTTTCATGCTGATAAGACTGTTGCTCTACTGGCCAATAAGGGGGATACTGCTAGAGAAATTCTTGGGCGTGTTCAGCTTGCTTATCAGCATCTTCCAAAATGGTTACAACAGGGTGTTGTAGAATGGAATAAAGGGTCATTCGTTCTAGAAAATAACAGTCGTGTTTTGGCCGCTGCTACTTCTGCTTCTGCTATCCGTGGTTATACCATCAATCTCCTATTCATCGATGAGGCGGCTCACATTGACGGTTGGGACGAATTCTTTACTTCAGTCTACCCAACTATTTCATCAGGTACAGATTCTAAAATTATTTTAGTTTCTACTCCTAACGGATTAAACCATTTCTATGCTACTTGGATCAACGCTATTGAAAATAGGAATGGTTATAACGCTATTCAGGTAAACTGGAGAGACGTTCCAGGCAGAGATGATAAGTGGAAACAAGACACTCTTGCTGGTATGAACTTTGATATCGAAAAGTTTAATCAGGAAATGGAGTGTGAGTTCCTTGGTTCGTCAGGAACTCTAATAGCTGGTTGGAAGTTAAAAGAACTAGTTCATCAGGCTCCAATAGTTGAAAAAGAAGGTCTTATTCAATACAAACCTCCTGAAGAAAATCATGTATACATGATGGTATGTGACGTTTCTAGAGGTAAGGGATTAGATTATTCTGCCTTTCAACTAGTTGATGTCAGCAAAATGCCTTATCAACAGGTAGCTGTATATAGAAATAATGCTGTAACTCCGGTTGATTACGCCGAAGTTATTCATAGGGTAGCTAGAGCTTATAATAACGCCTCTGTCCTTGTAGAGGTCAATGATATTGGCGAACAGGTTTCTCATACACTACATTATGACTTTGCCTATGAGAATGTGTTGTTCACTGAAAACGCTGGACGCTCAGGCAAACGTATCACCCAAGGATTCGGTGGAGCTTCTGGGGTAGATAAGGGAATTAGAACAACTAAAATTGTCAAATCAATAGGATGTTCTATTTTAAAACTTTTGATCGAAGGAAATCAATTTATTGTTAACGATTTCCACACTATCAACGAATTATCAACGTTTTCAAAAAAGGGGAGTTCATACGAAGCTGAGCCAGGTAAACATGATGACTTAGTAATGTGTTTGGTTTTGTTTGCTTGGTTATCCGAGCAACAATATTTTAAAGAGTATACAGATATTAATACTCTAATGTCGCTGCGAGAAAAGACGGAAGAGGATATGGAACAAGACCTTTCTCCGTTTGGGTTTGTGGAAACTGGTAGGGATGATTTTTATGCGGAAGACTACGAACAATTCGTAGGGGACGCCTGGATGTGGAACCAACCGATAGACTTCTAAAAAACCCAATTTTATAAATATATCAAGTAAATCACGAATGTTCTCGCACGAAGGGAGAAAAAAATGGCATTTCAATTAAGCCCAGGTGTAAATGTATCTGAAATTGATCTTACTACGATCGTACCTGCCGTAGCCACTAATGATGGCGCTTTTGCAGGCGTTTTTCGTTGGGGTCCAATTGAGGAAAGAGTATTTATTTCCAACGAAGATCAGCTTGTAAGAAGATTTGCTAAGCCAACTAATTTTAACGCTGAAACTTGGTTTACTGCTGCAAACTTCTTGTCATATACCAATCGTCTATATGTTTCCCGTGCCGCTCATACTACTGGAGCTACTCCTACAGTTTCAGGTAATACTACAGGCGGAAATAACGTTGTTTTAATTTCAAACACATCAGCTATTACAGTTGGAATGTATTTGACTCAGTGTTCAAACGCCTCTATTACTTTTGGTAATAGTTCTGTTAATACTGCAACTCTTTCTAGAATATCAGTTCTTTCTAAGAACTCTTCTTCTATTACTCTTTCTTCAAATACAACTGCTTCTCAGAGTAACGTTTCTTTCTATTTTGCTCGTCCAGAAACAGCTTACAACGCTCTAGGATTTGATGGCGCCAATAATGATGCTAAGGCTGCAAATCTAGTAAACCAGATTGTAAAGAACGAAAATCACTATATCGAAAAAGATGGAACTTTCGATACAGACGTTATCTATATTGCAAAATATCCAGGGGATATTGGCAATTCGCTAAGAGTTTCTGTTTGTGATAACAGCAATAGTTTTGCTTCTAACGTTTCTTTGGTTACTGCTAATTCTATAACAAATGCTGCTGCTGAATTCAGATTTGGTTCTAACGCAGTATCAATACATTTCCCTGCTGCAGCTAACACTACTGCTTCTTCAAATACATCAGATCTAATTGCTATTGGCGACCAGATTCTTGCTGGTAATAGCACTATTGGTCTTCAGTATATGCAGGTTAAAACTGTTTCTGTTCAGAACAACTATTCTTGGAACGGTAACGTTACTGCTAATGCTACAGTAAACGCTGCAGCTAACGTTGATGTTAATCTTAACTTTATCAGAACTGGTAACTCTATTTTCACTAACGGTGAAGTTGTAACTTACGTATCAAGTAATGTCAGTGGCGATCTTGGTGGTATAACTAGTGGAAATAGATATTACATCACAGAAGCAAACTCTACAGGATTTAAGTTAGCATCTGATCCATTTGGTTCAGAAATTGATATCTCTCTAAACTTTGACCCAAATCCAAAGTTTATTGCTAACTCTTCAGTAGTAAAGATACAGTTTGAAGATCCTTATAGACTACGTTCACCATTTGTCACTCAGACTCTAGAACGTAATTGGGAATTCTTCAATGTGGTCGACACTGCTCCAGGTCAGTCAAACTATCAGCTTTACAATGGTAATACTTCAGCTAACGATGAATTGCATGTTGTTGTAGTTGACGATAGAGGAGATTTCACTGGAACTCCTGGAACTGTTCTTGAAGTATTCAAGGGAGTTTCTAGAGCAACAGACGCTACTACTCTAGATGGAACAGATAATTACTACAAGAACGTAATTAATAAAACTTCTCAGTATATTTGGTGGGCTGCTGATCGTTCAACCGCTCTTTCAAATAATGCTCTTAATCTAACTTCTGCTACTTCAGGAGAACCAGCAAATATCCAACTAAGACTAGGCGCTGATGGATTAAGCGAAGCTAATGCTACTCTATCAATCCTAGCAGCTGGATATGAATTGTTCCAGTCACCAGAAGATGTTGATATTTCTCTTGTTCTTCAAGGAAAGCCAATTGGTGGAACAACTGTTCAAGACGGAAGAACAGTTCAGAATTACCAGCTAGCTAACTGGATTATTGATAATATCGTTGGTGGTTCAAACTTTGATCCTGAAAACAAGAACGGAAGAAGAGATTGCGTAGCTTTCGTATCTCCTGATAAGGCTACTGTTCTTAACAACGCTGGTGACGAAGCTCTAGATCTTAAGTCATGGAGAAATGCTCTACGTAGTTCTTCATACGCTGTCATGGACTCTGGTTATAAGTATCAGTATGATAGATATAACGATGTTTACCGTTGGATCCCTCTAAACGGTGACGTTGCAGGTCTATGCGCAAGAACAGATATGACTAATGACGCATGGTGGTCACCAGCTGGTTTCAACCGTGGTCAGATCAAGAACCTTGTTAAACTAGCATATAATCCTAAGAGACCAGAAAGAGATATTCTATATCCAGCTGGTATCAATCCTGTGGTTACTTTCCCAGGAGAAGGAACTGTTCTTTACGGAGACAAGACTCTACAGTCTAAGCCATCTGCCTTTGATCGTATCAATGTTCGTAGATTGTTTATCACTCTAGAGAAAGCTATCTCTGTTGCTGCTAAGTATTCATTATTCGAATTCAACGATGCGTTTACTAGAGCACAGTTCAGAAATCTTGTAATTCCATATCTACGCACTATTAAGGGTCGTAGAGGCATTACAGACTTCCTAGTTGTTTGTGACGACACTAACAATACTCCACAGATTATTGATAGTAACCAGTTCGTCGGCGACATCTATATTAAACCTGCGAGAAGTATTAACTTCATCCAGCTTAACTTCATTGCTGTTCCAACTGGTGTTCAGTTCTCTGAAGTTATCGGTAAGTTTTAATAAATAGATAAAACTCAAAGGAGTAAAATAGATGGCTTTCGACATTAACGATTTTAAACAAAAGGGTCTACGTTACGGTGGTGCTAGACCTTCGCTATTCGAAGTAGTAGTTACTCCTCCACCAGGAGTAGCAGTTGCAGCGGCGGGAATTGAAAAATTCCCGTTCGTCTGCCGAGCAGCAGAACTACCAGAATCAACTATTGGAAATATTGAAATTCCATATTTTGGTAGAAAAATTAAGGTTGCTGGTGAACGTACTTTTGCTGACTGGTCAGTAACTGTAATGAATGATGAAGACTTTGCAGTTAGAACAATGTTTGAAGCATGGCAAAATGCTATCAATACTATCGTTTCTAATGTTCGTATAGCAAACCCAATTGAAGACTATAAGACTTTGATTGACGTTACTCAGTTTGCTAAGGATGGCGAAGCAATTCGTTCTTATCAGTTAGTTGGCGCATTCCCAACTGCAGTTAGTGGTATTACTCTTGGTTGGGATTCTGCTAATGCCATTGAAGAGTTTACAGTAAACTTTTCTTATGATTATTGGATACCTCTTATTATTGGTACTACAGTTCTATCAGCTAAGACATCTGGTCAGGTTACTGATTTTGATGTAGAAGCAACTCCAACTGGCGGTCCAATAGGAATCTAAATAAACTATAATAATGATTAGGAGGGAGGAAACTCCCTCCAATATTGGAGAAATAAATGGCTTATACTTATTTAATAGGTTGGTCAAAATATAATAAATTCTATTATGGTGTTCGTTTTTCTAAAAAAAGCGATCCTTCTGAATTATGGGTAAGCTATTACACTTCTTCTAAACATGTTAAATCTTTTGCTAAACTGAATGGCGATCCAGATATAATAGAAATTAGAAAAATCTTTAAAGAAGTTAATAAAGCACGCCTTTGGGAAGAAAAAGTTTTAAGAAGAATGAAAGTTATTGAAAAAGATAATTGGATTAATAAAACTAATAATAGATCTATCGATTTATTATATTCAACTCATTTTGGTGAAAAAAATGGAATGTTTGGAAAAAAACATTCTGAACAAACAAAATTATTAATGTCTTTAGCAGCGAATGGTAGAAAAGATTCTTTAGAAACAAAAAGAAAAAAAAGAATAGCAAGAATAGGTTCTAAAAATCCAGCACACAAAGGATTTGTCAAGACACCTTATGGTATTTTCGAAACACTAAAAGAAGCAGCAAAATTTGAAAAATGTGGATTATCAACAATGTGTATAAAAGTTAATAACCCGCAGTTTATAAACTATGAAAGGATTTAATTTTGGCTGAACTATTCGGATTTGAACTCAGAAGAAATAGACCAACAGTTGAACCAGCATCATTTGCTCCTTCAAAGGACTCGGATGATGGTGCAGTTGTTGTATCTGCAGGTGGAGCATTCGGAACATATGTTGATCTTGATGGAACTGTTCGATCTGAAGCAGAATTAGTCACCAAATATCGTGAAATGTCTTTACAGCCAGAGTGTGATGCTGCTATTGATGAAATTGTAAATGAATCTATATCCATCGACGAAGAACATATTGTTAGTATAAATCTTGATGAATTAAAAGTCAATGATAATATCAAAAAAGTAATTACAGAAGAATTTAAAAATTGTTTAAATCTTCTAGAATTTAACAAATATGCTTATGAAATCTATCGTCGTTGGTATATCGATGGTCGTTTATACTATCATGTAATTATCGATGAAAAAAACCCAGCGGCTGGTATTAAAGAATTAAGATATATTGATCCTCGTAAAGTTCGTAAGGTTCGTGAAGTTCAAAAGAAAAGACTTCAAGTTGCCAATCCTGGCGATGCAGTTGTAACTAAAACTGTTAACGAATATTTTATCTTCAATGATAAAGGTTTTAACTTTGGTAATAAAGCAGTAGGTCCATCGACCACTGGTTTAAAAATTGCTAAAGATTCTATTCTACATTGTGTTTCTGGTTTGACTGACAACCAAGGAACAATGGTTCTTTCCTATCTTCATAAGGCAATTAAGCCACTTAACCAGCTTAGAACATTAGAAGACGCTCTAGTCATCTATCGTCTTGCTCGTGCTCCTGAACGTCGTATTTGGTATATTGACGTTGGTAATCTGCCAAAGATGAAGGCAGAGCAGTATGTTCGTGATATTATGGTTAAGCATAAAAACAGATTAATCTATGACGCCCAAACAGGCGACATTAGAGATGACCGCAAATTCATGACAATGTTGGAAGATTATTGGCTTCCACGTCGTGAAGGTGGTAGAGGTACGGAGGTTACTACCCTACCTGGCGGTCAAACATTAGGTCAAATGGATGACGTTTTATATTTTCAGAAGAAATTTTTGAACGCATTGAACGTTCCAATTAGTCGTTTAAATTCAGACGCACTATTTTCTATTGGTCGTGCTACTGAAATTACAAGAGACGAATTAAAGTTTACTAGATTCTGTATTCGTTTAAGAGCTAGATTTGCTAACATGTTTACCAAGATGTTAGAAAAACAGCTTATTCTTAAAGGTATTACCACGCTTGATGATTGGGCTCAGATGGCCAACTTCATTAAGTATGATTACGCTAAAGATAATTATTTCACAGAACTTAAAGATGCTGAAATTCTAGAAGGAAGAATCAATCAAGCTAGAAATATTCAGGATATGATTGGTAAATATTATAGTCATGAATGGGTTCGTAGAAATGTTCTACATCAGCCAGATTATGATATTTCTGAAATTGATAAACAGATCCAAGTTGAAAATAAACAGGTTCAAGCTGGTGATAGTAGATGGATTAATCCTGCTGTTATTAATAATGAACAATTATTACAGCAAGCTCAAATGGCTACTGAACAAATGCAACAACAGCAGCTACAACCAGGCGTAGAAGGTTCTATGGAAAACGATCCGGAACAAGCTCAAAAATTGGAACAAGTTCGTAATGCTGAAATGATTGTCGATCAAATGAAAAAGATGCCAAAAGCAAA
>Ga0070749_10001587_pt1 | contig 15360 bp, 18 predicted proteins | sample VirMetDEL_Nov_18_FD_75180 | JGI IMG/M metagenome (GOLD analysis project Ga0070749, IMG submission 75180) | Aqueous microbial communities from the Delaware River and Bay under freshwater to marine salinity gradient to study organic matter... | ecosystem: Environmental > Aquatic > Marine >...
AATGAAGCTTCCATTAGTTCATTGGCGTTTCGTGTCTACCATGACCAAGGCACTGTAAACAAGGCTCTCGGTACGAGAGGGACAGTCAAGTTCACAATGCAGGCTGGTCAGTATGCCGTAGCTGAATGGGAATTTAGAGGTTTATATGTTGCGGTAGCCGCAGCCACCATACCAACGCTGGCAGGTTTAGGGGCCAATCAACCTCCAATTATGTATAATGCAGGTTTTCAGATTGGTGGATTCAGTCCTGTTTGTTCACAGGCTGAGGTTGATCTTCAAAATGACATTGTCAGACGTGATGATCTGAACGATGTTTCCGGTGTTGACAGCTACAGATTGACAGGAAGAACACCAACCCTGTCATTTAATGCTGACGCTGTTGCCGAATCAAGCAATCCGTTTTGGGGTGATTGGGATGGGAACGTGGTAGCTACTTGGGCAATCAATATTGGTACTAATGCGGGCAACAAATGCACCCTGTCCGGTTATTTCGAATATGAGCAGGCACCGAAGAACGCAGACCAAGATGGCGTTAGAATATACGATTGTGAAGCTGCGCTAGTTTCTAGCGACAACTCAAGTTCCAACGATGAGTTGACAATAGCCTTCACTTAAAGGAGGTGTTATGATCACGGGATTAGATTTAACGCAGACGATAGACTATGTCTTGAAGTCCGATAAAGAAAATCCTACAATCTGGAAATTGGGCGTTATACCAAGCAACTTATTCGCCAAAATTATCTACGAAGGCAGGGGAAATCAGATAGATTCAGCCTATTCTCTTGTTCAGGCTGGTCTTAAGGGATGGACAAATTTTAACCTTGAATACGAAACCAAAAAGCAGAAATTCTTTAATGAGGAATTTGAGGCTGTTACACTCGATTTGCTTGGTAAGGTTCCGTTAAAGGTTATTACAGAACTTTCCGAAAAGATTGTAGAGATTAACCAGCTGACGGAAGATGAAGCAAAAAACTCATAGCGGCAGTTGAGATACTTGATGAATACGGAGAGGTGCTTGACTGCCGAAGTTGTGACGATACTCTTAAAAAAGAAAGAGGACACGATGAAAAGGGGATTATTCCTTTCTTTATCAACGGGGAGATTACTTACCGATGTCCTTTAATGACGGTGACGCCTTTATCGTGGGAATATATAAAGGCGTTTTCCTTTTTTGAAAAGGGTTGTTTTCCAAATGGGCTGGCTTGGAATAAAGAATCGAACAAGTATCTTCAAGCCATGATACTGTTACAAAATGAATTTGGTCGTAAGGAAAAGGAAAAAATAGATGCCAGACACAAGACTGGACGTAATCTTAAAGCTAAACGATAAGGCTTCGAAAGAACTTCTTGGTATTGTTAGAAAAATTGATAAAGGCAATGTCCAACTGGAAAGAAGCCAGGCCAGGTTAACGAGGGCAACGGCAGCTACTTCCAACGCTTTTAGGGTATTAGGAAGGGTTTTTCTTGCTTTAGGAGTAGCTAAAGTTGCCAAAGATACCGTACAGGCAGCGATAGACTTTGAGGATGCCTTTGCTGGCGTAAGAAAAACCGTTGATGCAACGGAGAAGGAGTTTAAGCAGTTAAGCGATGGAATAATAAGCCTTTCGAAGAATATTCCTGTTGCAGCTAATGAGCTTGCAAGAATACAAGAGTTGGCTGGACAGTTAGGTGTTAGTGGCGTAGGCAACCTGAACAAATTTACTGAGACAATAGCAAAAATTTCTGTAACAACCAACCTTACCGCAGAGAGCGCTGCCACAGACTTTGCCAGAATCGCTAATATCATGCAGACGCCTATCAGTGAAGTTGATAAGATGGGTTCTGCCGTTGTTGATCTGGGTAACAACTTTGCAACAACTGAGGCGGAAATCGTAAACTTTGCCAATAGGATCGCTGGGGCTGGAAAGGTCGTTGGGCTGAGTGAGGCAGACATCTTTGCTTTTGGTACAGCCTTTTCAAGCGTAGGCGTTGAGGCTGAACGTGGTGGTACAGCAGTCAGTAAGGCTTTAATAAAGATAGGCGATGCTGTTAACACTGGAGGGAAGGAGCTTGAGAACTTTGCGAAAATATCAGGGTTGACGGCACAGGAATTTGCCAGATCTTTCAGGGATGATGCCGGAAAAACATTTGCTTTATTTATCGAAGGTCTTGGTAAGGAAGGGCTGGAGGGTGCACGCATACTAAGAGAGCTTGAATTAAGTGACCAGAGACTTATCCAGTCATTCTTGTCGGTAGGTGGGGCATCTGGCATATTAACAAAAGCTATTGAAAAAGCAAATGAAGCTTATAGAGAAAATACAGCGTTGAATATCGAAGCCAGCAAAAGGTTCGGGACGACAGCCTCAAGTATTCAGGTTATAAAAAATAATATTACAGCTCTTCAAATAGAAATAGGAACAAAGCTTCTTCCTGTATTTGAGAAACTGCTTAGAGCTACTAAACGATATGTTGATTTTGCTACGGGCGAGGATTTAAAATTTACAAAATTACAGATATTGGAAAGATCATTAGGGAGACTTGACGAAACTCTTGAGAAAAGGAATAAGTCTCTGGCTAGATTCAATCCTACCGTCAACAGCCAATATCAGGAACAAACAAGAAATATTGAAAGACAGAGAGCCGTTCTTGTTGGCCTTATAAACCAAGAAAAGCAAAGAATAGAAATCCAAAAAGAGTTTTCCGGTTTAAGTTTTATTGGTAAGGGTCAATTCCCGCAGGCTCCTTTTCTTAATTTAGACAGCCAGATCCCTGTAATAGAAGAGCAGGCGAATAATGTCAAAGGTTTTGTTTCAAATATATTTGGAAGCCTTTTTGATGAACCATTGATAGAGCAGGAGAAATTTTTTAATGGTGTTTCCCAAGGTCTAGCTGGCGTTGCTGTCCATTTGCAGACATTCTCGGAATTTTGGAATTCTCTCTGGCGATCAATGGCTTTTACGATAATCAACCAGATTGTGAACAATGCTTTAGCTAAAGTCATCAAATCATTAAAGACTATCGCAAGTTTGAGTGGTGGCGGAGGGATTTTCGGCAGAGTGCTTGGATTTGTAGGCGGACTATTCCATGATGGCGGTATGGTTAAGGCACATAGGGGATTGGCTACCGATGAGGTTCCTATTGTCGCCCAGACAGGTGAGGGTATCTTATCCAGACGTGGTATGCGATCACTGGGTGGTGAGGAGGCCCTAGAAAGACTTAATAGTGGAAAGCCTATATCTGAGGGGTTTAATAATGAAGTTTTATTAAACAGAATCTTAAGAGAACAGCGCAGACAGACAACCTCGGATGGATTTAAAAATGAAGAGATATTAAATAAGCTTATGAGGGAACAGCGGGTTGATAGTACCAATATAGAAATAAACATCAACAATCCTATTGTCAGGGATGAATTTGACATAAAGAAGATGGCTGATTTACTTGGCGTTGAAATAGAGCGCCAGTTAAGATATGCGAGGGCGTAATGGCAAGAAGTTTTAAGATATTACCTAAGAACTATCTGGAGGACTGGGGAGAGATGGAAGCCTGGGCTGAGGGTACAGGTTCAGCCCCTACCGGATGGACAAGAGGAACTAATCCGACTGTATCAAGAGAGTCCACCAATTTCAAGTTCGGTCTTTATTCAGCCAGGGTCATAGGAAGCTCAGGTGCTCTTGGTGGTATATATAGGACTATACCAAACGGAGATGACTATGCTGGAAGAACTTTTAGGCTTGGTGTGTGGGCTAAGTCATCGTCGACTGGCCCGTACATAGAGATAAATGACGGTGTTGCAAATGTGACATATCATATTGATGGAACTAACGCCTTTGTTTTTCATACTACCCCATCGATAAAACTTGACAAGAACGCCACACAGATAACAGTCGGGCTTTGGGCATCCTTAAACTCAACGTGTTACTATGATGGTGCTGTTTTATGTGAAGGCGAGGATCTGTTCACGGACTTCGCAGACGGGAAAATACTCATTTCCGATTATGGGCCGAGGCTTGACATTAGAGCCGATGATTATGAGGTATCACAAAAAGAAGGAAGCCTCGTTGTTGATACGCACAGGACTGGCAGACCTATCCGCATCAGGGGGACTGTTGGAGGTTCTGATGTCAATTCCACAAGGACTCATTTTGATAATTTGATGAAAGGGCTTATGTCATGGCGCACTGATGAGAAAAGAACTCTTTATCTCTTTGATGACAGGTGCCAAGATGTATTTTGTCAAGGAGTTGACAGCGATTTTGTTCGTGGTGCCAATCTGATGAACTATTCTGTCAACCTCTTAAATCCTGACGCATCAACAAGATATATAAGCAAGTTACGTTCAAGGACTGTAATAAGCGCCACTGTTCAGGAGTTCAACTTAACATACAGTGGAAGTTCTGAAAGTTTGCCTGTCATATCTTTCATAGCTAACCAAGGCTCAACGATCACGACCTGCCAGCTTGAAAACATGACTACTGGTGAAACGCTGGCCTATACAGGAACTGTTCCCACAAACGTTGCTCTTGATATAGACTCGGCTTTGGGGACAGTCTTTAATTCAAGCGTCAACAGGCTTTCCGATTATGGATCATCAGACTTTATAAAGCTGGTAAGAGGAACAAACTATTTCCGTTATTCTGGAACAGTATGTCAGATAAACATAGATTATTTTGAAAGGTATCTATGAGGTTCAGATTAGAGATAAGGGATAGGAATTTTGTTACAAAGGAAATTCTTGACAGTGAGTATATGAACCTTTCATGGAGCTATTCACGCATTGGCGGCTGCGGTGAGGTTTCCTTTGAGCTTCCCAGGAAACGATTTGAGGAAACGGCTATCAGCGGAGAGTTCAATGTAAGGATATATTACCGTGATCCAAGCACCAACTCTTACAGCTTATGGTACCAGGGTCTTATAGAAAACAAAATCCCAAGATTGCGTGGCGATTCTGAAACAATACCATTTCAGGGGCATGGTTATCAATCACAACTTTCTAGGGTCTATCTTAACAATCTGACCTATAATAATACGGAAATCTCGGCTATTGCAGCCGCCATTATCGGGACTTATGTGAATGGTGTTACTGATGTTACCTATGACGCATCTTTAATATCCACAACGACTTTTACTCCAAGCTCAATTTCTTTCAATGAGACTGCTCTTTCGGCTATAACAAAGCTTGCGGACTTGGTGGGTGGGAGGGAGTGGGGGGTCAACCAAGACCGTGATTTTTTCTTTAAAGCAAGAAGCTCGGACATATCTTTTCGTTTTATAGGTGGCAACAAAATCATAGACTTTGAGGATAATCAGGATTTCTCAAAGATAGCGAACCAGATATATGTTCAAGGCTCACAGGTTGGTGGGACATATCATTTCTTCGGGCCATATAACGATGTTTCAAGCCAGTCAAAGTACGGCGTTAGAACGCATATAATATCCAATGCTTCTGTTACAAGCACTGACGTTGGATCCCAGCTGGCGACATCCTATTTGAGCGAATTTGCTGAGGTTTCACGCAGGGCAAGCTGTTCTCTTATAGATTACAATGCACAGGTTGAGGCTACGGTACCGATAGGGTTGTTTGTCGAATCCGGAAAGAAAACAAAGTATGGACAAAAGAAGTATGGACAGTTCCTATATTCAGGTCTTGTTAGCCGTATTATCAACAGGGTCAACTATGTATTGACAAACAATGGCGCTTTATTCGTGAAGCTTGATCTTGGACAGGCAAGACCGAATCTGGCCGAGTCAATTAGTCAACTGGAATATGAATTGGAGCAAAATAGGCAGGCAGCCCTTTAAGGAGGAAATATGGCAACCTATCCAAACAATATCTTAGTCAAGGGCAATGTTATCAACGAGGTCGATGTCGTTGACCAGAATGACCATAATATCCTTAAGGAAGAAATCATTGCTTTGCAAACCTATGTAGGAACGACACCACAAGGCAATAGAAGCAATCTAATGTCAAGGATAAACGCTGTCATGTCGGGAAGCGGTGGCTTTTATCTGACCAACGCCGATCCTACCGGATCGGTTACTTATCCTGGTCTTTATTGGTATAGGACTGATACGGATACCCTCAAAAACATAAAGACTGATGGTTCTGTTCAATCCATTGGAGGGTCATTCAGTAATACAGTATTTTCTTATTCTTTATCAATGCCGCTTGGCACGAATAATTGTGGCATAATACAGGGGACTGGATTATTCCCTTCTGCAAAATCAAAACATTATTGGTATGCTACTGGTACGGCTTTCGGAACAATTATTCTTGCAAGATTTACAAAGTTCCAGGGTATAAATACGATTAATGCTACTGCAATCATGTGGCCTGACACTAACTTGGGCGGAAGGCCACAATCGAGACTCACTGTCGGAGGTGTTGTAGGAACAGCGACAGGAATAACAAATCAGTCAACACCAACACGATTCAGTTTTGATTCTCTTAATGTTTCAGGGCTTGGTGTTGGAAGTTCTTATGATGTTATTGTTGAATTAAGGGATGCAGGGACTGGCTCTGCTATGTATCTTTCATCAATTACAGGGATAGGTTCTTAATTTAATAATTAAAGGAGAGCAAAATGATTGTTAACGTTGTGGTTCACTCAATTATCTTTTTCTTTGTTGGCGTTCTTGGATCGATTGCGTATTTCACATTTACAGAAAGTACGCTGAATTTCAAGAAGTAGTTAATCGTTAAGTTCACCTTTTATTACCGATATGATTTTTTTGGTATCGGTATCTTGTGTCTTTGAGAGAATCGCTTTTATGTTCTTTTCCTCATCACCCTCAAGCTCTCTTATGCCACGGCTTGTCTGTTTCAATGCTTTCTTGAACTTATTGTATCTTCCGAAAAGGAATGAAATTGTAAATCCTGGAGCTATGAACAGGCAGACAACAATAATAACAAAGGCAATCATGCCAAGGCTTCCTAACCAGTTACAGAATCGTTGCCACCAAGATAGCTGTTTTTCCTTTTTTTCGTAGTTAATTGACACAGCCTGTCTTTGCTGTTCTGTAACTACAACCCTATTCTCACCCGTGATAACGGATACAGGATTCTTCTCGAATGTCTGTTCATAAGAATATATAGTCTCAGGTGGCTTGGGTGGATTTATGTTTGGGAATCGAAATGCCGTACATCCCAAAACAAGAAAACTGACAAAAAACAAAACAAGGGCTCTCATATTAATCTCCTTTAGAATTTTTTGCTTATCTTGGTATAGAAAGTCCTATCAACATTTGGATAATAGTATTCTGTCCCATTGACAAGTATTCCTATGTCCTCATATTTTTCATCCAGAAGATTATCTATGCCCAAGACAATATTCATTCCAAGAATATCTGTTTTTATTCCTATATCAACAGTCTTGTAGGGTTTCTGTTTCGTGCTGTCTGAGAAGTCGTTGATGAGGCTTCTTTTTCCAGTATAGCTAATCTGGGCGAACATATCGACCTTCCCAAGATCATATTCCGATCCAATCGTGAATTTATGGTCAGGAACCTGCGGTATGCTTCCACCTCCTGAATCCGTATCCATAAATGTATAGTATCCAAAAAGTCTCATGTTTCCGAATTTCTTTTCTGCGGCAACCTCTATTCCCTGCCTTGTCGTATCCGGAAGGTTCTTGTTCTTAAAGTCAAAAGCATCATAGTATATCTCATCTTCAGTTGTTATAAAGAAATAGATAGTCTCGATTCTTATGTCCTTCCTGTCAAACATATATCCTACCTCGTGTATTTGCGAGGCTTGGCTTTTGACCCCTTCATTAAGTCCTTCAAAGAAAGAAAAGAACTCGTCGGTCGTTGGATTACGGAATCCCTGACCCCAGCTATAATATACTTTCGAAGTGTCGGCTTCAGGGCTGAAATCAGGCGGGATAAAATGATAGGCGATTCCGCCTGTATGGATATTCTTAATTTCGTGTTTCCTTTTTTGTCCAAAATCGTAATATGCTCTGTCATGCCTGAAGCCATAGCTTATCTCCCATCTATCCATTAAAAGCGTATCTTGGAAAAATGCCCCAAGATCCGTTTTCTTTATTCTGGATTTGTCCATAAAGCTTGTCTGTATATCGGTGGGGTTATATTGGAAAAGCCCTCCGATAGTCAATATATGGTTATCAAGGGTTATGGCCCTGTTCATGTTGATTTGATGGTAGTCCGAGTCTGAGCTTGATAGGAATCCGTCTGTTGAATAGGCAAACTCCCTGTTCCTGTATGAGTAGCTTAGCCATTCATTCGACAGTCTGACATAATGGTCATCAAGCTTTACGCTGTCATTCGGAAGCCTTGTATAATCTCTGCCGAATATATCCATCTGTTCCCTTGTAATAGCCCCAGGCAACCCATAGGAAGCGTCGTAATTACCTGCCTCAAGGTTCATGTTATCGTCACCGACATAGATGCTGTAATTCTGGACTTTAGCCTCACCATTATCCCTGAAACCTTTTTCGTTCTTGTTCCGGTAGTTCAAGGCGTATAAAGTTCCGGATGTGAAAAGAGATTGCGTATAGTAATCGTGGGAGCCTGCAAATACGCTGAGGCGGGTTTCGTTGTTACGAGCGTTTCCTTTCTTGGTGATAATATTAATGGCGCCACCAGTCGAATTATCACCATAGAATACACTCGCAGGCCCCTTAACGACATGGATCTTTTCTATTCGATCCGTTGTTATTTGACCCCAGTCAACGGATGAAAGATCGGTAGCATTTGTCCTTCGTCCATTGATAAGAACCAGAACGTTTGGGGCATCGAATCCCCTCATATCAACAGTGTGTATGTGACCAGTCTGGTCTTTTACATATATCCCTGGAATGTTCTTGATCGTATCGCTTACTTCATCCGTTGCGGCAAAAGCTACCGATGAAATCATAAGAAAAAGAAATATCTTCTTTACCATAGTTCCCCTTCCCTTTGAAGTTTTAAGGCAAGACCGATTATCAGTATTGCCATTGAGACATAGATGGCTTTCATGCCAAGCCCGTAGGTAAAGCACCATAACTCAAGGATGATCATTCTCATATGTACTCCTCGCTGTATTCCTTTTTGATAAAATAGGCATAGGTTCTACCGCAGGTTATTACGATCTTTACTGTATTATCCTTAAGGGGTAGCACTTCAAACTTAAGCTCTCCGCCACCATGATTGACAAGATCATACATAAGTTCATCGACTTTTAAGTGGTATCCTGTCAGGCTCATAACCCCTCAGTAAAAAACAAATAAAAGAAATTAAATAATGGATTCTTACACATTCTTTTAATTTTCTTTTTCTTTTTTATTTCAATGACTTCTTTTGGTTGAATCAATTTTTTAGGTGCTATTGACCTTTCCATCGAGAATCTCCTTCATTCCTATTATTGGAGGCACACTTACAGAGAAACCTTCACCTTCTTTTGGATTAAGGGTAAGGACTTTATTATCCACCAGTAGTTTAATGAGTTTTTTCAGATCATTGGCTGGTTTTGCCCATCTCGGCTCAATCTCAAGGCACTTCTTCCAGCAGTCCAGGGCTTTGATGAATTTGAACTTACCTTCATCATTGGCAAAGTTTCCTTGGGCGGCGTATGTAATACCCAGATTATACCACAGCATCTTATTCCGATCGTTTATGTGAAGCCCCCTCTCAACTATAACCCTTGCCTCATCATAGCGTAACTGCTGAATAAGAAAATAACACAGATTGTTTATAGCATAGTCGCTTTTCGGATGGTTACGCCAGTTCTCTCTATACATCTTTTCATCGTTCTTCATGTGTCTTGAATACATATAGCTTCTTGTGACATAGAAAGTCATCGCTACATAAAACAAGATAGGGTATTCTTGAAGTATTGGGGCTAACAAAATTGCTATGCCTATCGAAGCAAAATAAGTGTACCTGTCCTGAAGGAATGAATTTGTAGCATAAACATTTGAGTTTGGAAGTATGCCGAGGATATACCACCAACCGCCAAGACCGGAAAAAAACAGGCAGGCTATTATTGCATAGGATAAAAGGCTTAAGTAGTTGAATTTTTCCCACTTCTCGTTATATCTGAAACCAGCCTGATGGTACCAGCCCATTCTGACTGGGGTGAAGATAGTCCAGATATAATAGGACATGACCTTCACAAGGGTATTTATTTTCCTTGTTTTCCAAGCAAAGTTGTCCCTGTCTATAACAAGACCTCTTGTAAATCTCTTGTTGAATTTCCATAGAACCCAAGGCGCACCAAGCAACAGCATACTGCCTATATATATTTTTGGATATATCGATTCCGGATGTAGAAATAACGAAAGAACCGGAACGAAAAATATGCTGATATTCGTTATAAGGGCTAAGAGATAAAATGAAATAAACACATAAGGTATATTCCAGTTTATCAAAGCGATAAGACTTAAGAATAGGGCAATTGAATATGGCCTGCCACTTATCCATACAACGTTCTGGTTTATCATAGGGTTGACAGACCAAAAGGCGCATACATATAAAGCCGTATCACCGATAATTGGAAAAAGTACTAAATAAAGAAGATATACATTGCTCAAATGTAAAAGATAGCTGAACAGATGCCAGAAAAATGGTATATTTCTAAACCCTAAAGCCCAGAAAAATCTGGTCAGATAGAACATGACAATTCCGTCGTTAAATCTCTTAAGCCAGAATCCTTCTCCCCTGTCTTGTTTTTCCTCATCAGGGATAATGTCTTTTCTTTGTGCTACGGTAGCGTGGTCATCAGAGATATATCCGCAGAATAGAGAATAATGCCACGCAAAAGCGGCAATAGCGATGACTGTTTCAATAGTTAGCATAGAGGTATCCTTTCAATGCGCTTTTCCAGTCCCTAAGATTGAAACTGGTTTTTATTGCCTCGTAGTTCGTTCTTTTGCACGGAAACTCCTCTTTTAGGTCATCTATTGAGCATGGAATGATGCTTACGTCGCTTTTGAGTATCCTGATTATTTCCTGGGCAAATTCGTATCGGCTTATTCCTTCGCTGCAATTAGAAAAATGATATGTTCCAAACTCAGGCTTTGTAATAATGATTTTTTTTATGGCATCAGCCATATCCATAGAATAGGTCGGGCTTCCAATACAGTCGTCGCATACCTTTATGACATTGTGACCCTGTTTAATCTTCTTGATTATTTTTGAAACAAACTTCTTGTCCAGACTTTCACCTCCACCGAACATCCATCCGGCCCTTAGAACATAGGCTTTGTAGTATGATAAGGCGATAAGTTCTCCAAAAAACTTTGATCTGTTGTAGTGGTTTATCGGGTTAGGTTCGTCATCAACATCGTATGGGGATCTTTTTTTACCATCAAATACAGAGCTTGTACTTATATAGATTATAGGTATATCAAGCTCCTTGGCCATACTGACCATATTCGCCGTTCCAATTGTATTGACATAATAGCAGTTTGACGGGTTCATGTCGCAGTATTCATGGTCAGTTTCACTGGCCAAATGCAATATAAAATCAGCGTTGTATTTTGAAATCTGAATATCATTGCAAATATTGAGTTCGTATCTTTTTGGAACTACCTGGTCAAAATCCTTAAGCGATAGCCTTACTGCTGTCCCTAGTGCCCCGTAGGCTCCGGTTATTAATATTCTCATGTATCTCCTTATAGACTCTAATGGCCTCATCTTTATAGTTGAACTTAGACGCCCATGTGAAGGCATCTTCATTTAAGTTTCTGATAATCGGATGGTAATTGACTATTTCAGCCATTTTGTCTATCGTATTACATATGATCCATCCGGTGGGATTAAAAGATTTTGCTGTCTCTAAATTAAAAGAAACGCAGGGACATCCGCAGGCCATCGCTTCGACAGGAGCCATTGAAAAATGATCGTATTGTATAGGGGTTGTATAGAGAACAAGCTTGCTCATTTTATATATGGAGTAGCGTTCATTCCCCATAAACCCAAAATAATGAACCCCATTTGTAAACCCCAGTCTCTTTTTGATGTAGCCAATTCCCATGTCGCCATCCCCTATTAGGGCAAGGGTTGCTCTTGGGTTCTTGCTTTTTACCTTTATCCATACATCGCAAAGCTCATCAATCCCTTTTGTATAGTGAATCCTTCCGCACCACACAGCATCAAAGAGCTTCTTTTCTTCCGATATACCAGCCAGTTCTAAATCTATTCCACCGTTTATCCAAGTCTTTTTCTTGTCTGGGAACAGTCGGAACATGGTGGGATTTGTAACGATGACCATATCAGAAAATTTGTTTATGAGCCATTTTGATATTTTCTGCGACCAATAATGGATTTTATTCTTTTTTGGAGCTTCGAGATAATATCCAGCGACCCACCTATAACCACGCAACTTAAACAGGAAGCCAGAAAGACAATCAGGAAGGAAATCGGAACTCGAATAAACGGTGTCATAGTGTTTAGGTTCGGCAAGAGCCATAATGCAACCAACAATAATACGCTGCAGGTAACAGAGAAAGAAAGGGCGATAATCACAGTCGACACTATGTTTGCTAACAGATGCAGGCCAGTATTTTTCAAAGCTCTCGTAAATCTTATCCGATCCACTAGAACCTCCTTTGAACCTAGCGTTAGCTATTATCAAAACTCTTTCTTTCATCAATCTTCTTTCAGCTTTGAGTCAACATAAGCCTGAGAGACAAGAAAGCCGGTCACTACTATCCCGAATATTTGGACATAAATAACGCCCTCATATCTGAGATAGATAGTGACCAGCGTTCCTACTGTCAAAGCGATCAGAGCGAAGATGAATTTTTTTCGCAGGATGTTTTTCGCCATTACTGGGTTGTTCCTCCAGAAGTATAGTGGATTACCAAATTACCACCCCAAAAGTCAAGGGCAGCGCTGTCAAACTCTGAACTTGGTATGCTTAAGTCGAGAGTAAAGCTATACCTCGGATAGAGCCTGTCTTTCGCCCCGCAGGTCGTATCAGAAATGCTTTGGTACTCTACCCTTCTTATTTTGGTTATATATTTGGAGTTGATCGTTAAGCTGTTAGGGCTGTAAGTAAGAGACGGTGTTGATGATGAGTTGTCCCTTCCCCATGTTTTGTATGAGTCATTTATTTTCTTAAACGCCTCTGTCCCGAACTTGCCGTACTCAGATGTCGATAAATTAGGGCAGTAGTTTCCTGTAAAAGAGCCTAAACGAATTTTGACGCTAACGCTTGATCCGTCAACGACGCCTATGCTTGTCAGATAGGCTTTCTCCAGAGTGACCTCTGGGCCGATGAACGTGCCGACAAAAGTCGTTCCTGGAATCAATGTGTCCGGAGAAACAGTGACCTTTGTTTTCAGTGTTGCTGTTGCCCATGCTGTTGAAGCCAGGCACACAATGACCATTGTCATTAATAACTTTTTCATTTTTTTCTCCTTGCTATTATCCTGCAAATTAATGGATCTTCATTTTTGTATTTTGCCAGCCCTTGTGATAGCTGGAAGTGTATAATCTCAAAACCCATTGTCTTGAGTAATTCCATTGTCTCTAAACCATCAACGAACCTCCTTTCATGCTTTTGATAGATTACGGGTTTATCCCCTAAATTCCTGAACTCGACCATTACTAACGATTGGCATTTTACAAAGAAGTCAAGCATTTCCGTATAGCTTATAGTGTGAATAAAGAATCTTGCATATACAGGCATAAAGCCGAAGTCAAAATCCTTAAAGTCCTTTTGTAGGAATTTTGCTTTTGGCTTTTTCTTTGGAAGGTTTGCAAAATCAATTCCTATACTGTCTATTTTATTTTTTGAGAAGAAATAGGTATCACGACCATTGCCGCACCCAACATCCAGAACACAACCATATTTTTTTAGGTAATAAAGGCAGAATGGGGCGAATGACGAAGGCTTTTTGACATCAAAGTTCTTGTAGAATTTAGTCCAGTATTTCCTGTTCATTTGTAAAGACCTGTTTCTTTAAGATCTGGATAACTTTGTTCATTCACATAAATATCCGGCAGATCCTTGTCTTTTATGAGGTCGAACAACATCAATCCTCTTGTGGCCTGTTCTGGTGTCATGTAACAGTTCCATCCACGCATCATCATGTTCTCGGTGCTTAGTTTGGCTTCTTTTCTTCCGTCAAATCTTGCCAGCTTGAACCATTCGCAGGCTCTTTTGGAATTTGTCAGGATCATTCCTCCACGCCCGATCGGGATGTGTTTTTTATAATGAAAAGACAGACAGTAATAACTATCTTTTATATACATTCCTTTTTTGAACCTGAGCGCCGAGTCTACGATGTTATGTGGTTGTAAGTAATAAGCACCATCCCATTTATACTTCCTGAACATGACCCTTCCGCCGGCGTGCATAATGGCATTGGCTACTCCAGGATAGGTGAATCTTGGTATTGAAACGAATCTTACTTTATGATATACGCAGCAAAGGAATAAGGCGTTTGTACAGCTGTCAACGGCGACAGCGTACTTGCTTCCGGCGTATTCGGCAATCTCTTTCTCAAACTTACGAACTATATCGTAATTTGAAAAATTCAGCTCTTTCATCGTCAAGGGCTGACAGCACTTTAAGGACATGGAGGTTTTTATTTCCTTTCAAATAGAGAGAATAAATAATAAACATTACAATCCACTTTATATTGGTGATAATTGTAAATATTATAAAACAGTAAGGCATTACATTAAAGACGCATCCTAAAGCTATAAAGTACCTATATGTCAATAATGCCAATCCGGTAAAGCTTGATGTGGGATCTATAAGATGTTTCAAAATAATATTTAAGGAACTATTTTTCTTTCTTGTCGAATAACTCTTTGACATAAGATTCCTGAAAAGTTCATTTCCTCTGTAACTGTCAAATCCAAACTTTGTATTATAATTGAAGCTTACAAAGTTACTTGCTGTATTCCCAATATAAAAAAATACGACCCATATAAAAGGCATACCCATTTTTATACATCCTATTCCGATTGATCCCAATACAGCGTTTTGTATAACAATGTCAAATCCACAGTCAAGCCACGAGCCAAGTTCTGAATTGTTATTCTTATCGTTCCTAGCAAGATCGCCGTCAAGATAGTCAAGATACCCATTAATAACCATTACGCAAAGCCCAATCATCCAGCCAAGATATGTTCCTCTTGAGAAATAATAGATGCCTAGCGTAAGAGTTATAAAATGATTTATGATCGTTATTTGATTTGCGGAAAGCCCAGCCCATTTACAGAACTTTAAGGCTGGTTGATTTATCTTTTTATAGACTTTTTTAGACCATTCCATCAGTAAAGCCTTGTTATGCTCATGCAGATTTGCCCTGCCTTCTCGGTGTATTCCATGATGATGGAAATATCAGGAAGGATATTCTCAATGGTGCTGTATGTAAAACCATGCCATATATGACCAATAGAAAATTCTTTTGTCGGAGTTGTCAAC
>Ga0070749_10001589_pt1 | contig 15354 bp, 27 predicted proteins | sample VirMetDEL_Nov_18_FD_75180 | JGI IMG/M metagenome (GOLD analysis project Ga0070749, IMG submission 75180) | Aqueous microbial communities from the Delaware River and Bay under freshwater to marine salinity gradient to study organic matter... | ecosystem: Environmental > Aquatic > Marine >...
TATTTGACAAATAAAATTTAAACAACTATAATTTAAGATGGAAAGCTATATTACACTTGCATGGTATTATAATACCACTTGGGACAATGAAACAATTAAAATAAATATAAATTATATTATAACATGAAAATTTATATGACAAAAACGTATTCGGTTTTTGAATCCTACGGACCTATCGAGGTTAACATGGAAGATTATCCCGAATTAGAAGGAAAAACAGACGAGGAAATCCTTGAATACTTCAACAGCATTATGTATGAAGAAAACATCAAAGGTGGTGGTGAATCTACACTAGCGGACGAATTTACGTTCAACACTGAAATGATTAAACAAAAATACTCAAATGAGGAAGAAGAAATTGTAAATTATTAAAATATGAATGACGATATTTTAAAACCAAAAATTGATTTAAAACAACAAGAAACCGTTGTTTGTGAGAAGTGTGGAAATAAATTCTTTAAGGAAGTAACACTGATAAAGAAAGTACCAAAACTATTAACAGGTAGTTCTGAAGATACATTAGTGCCTTTTCCTACCTATATGTGTGAAAGTTGTGGGTATGTAAATGAAGATTTTCAATTATTTGATAAATGATAACACATAAAGAATTTTATAATTGGTTAGAGGGGTATCTCTACGGTAAATTAGAGAACAAACACATTGATATTACACCAATAATTCAAAAAATGTCCGAAGTTAAAGATAATGATTCGGATATTGACATTGCATCATTCAAAGAAATGTGGGATAAGGTTAGACCTCAAACTATTGAAATTAACAATAAAGAACAATTAAATGATTAACAAATTAGTACATTTTTCCGATTTACATATTCGTCTTTTTAAAGACCATGATTTATATCGCGACATTATTCGAGACATGTTGTCGCGATTTGAAGAAATTAAACCTGACCGAATTGTTTTTACTGGTGACTTGGTTCACTCAAAAAATCAGATGACACCTGAATTAATTGAAATGGTTTCTTGGGTTTTAAGTGAATGTGCAAAAATAACTAAAACAATAATTATTATTGGTAATCATGACTTTCTTGAAAATAACACGCAAAGACTTGATGCTTTAACACCAATTATTGATTCATTACAAAATGAAAATATTGTATATTACAAAAATAGAGGAACTTACGAAGATGAAAATATTGAGTGGGTGGTTTACTCACTTATGGAGCACAACTTACCACCAGAAATTCCTACGACAGATAGGGTTAAAATTGGTTTGTTTCACGGACCTGTTATTGGCTTATCTACTGACATCGGATATAAATTTGAGAGCGGTTTTGATTCATCTAAATTCAATGGTGTCGACCTTGTATTATGTGGGGACATACATAAAAGACAAGTATTTGATATCCCCAATAAAAAGAAAGCTTACATGGTTGGCTCAACAATTCAGCAAAACTATGGGGAAACAATAACCAAACATGGATTTGGTGTGTATGATATTGTTACTGATACCTATGAATTTGTTGATTTAAACAATCCAAAACCATTTTTATCTTTCAGAATTAAATCATTTGATGACATTGTAAATGGAACTGAAAAGTTAGCCAACGTATAATCTATGTACTCAGTCGAAATTAAAAACAATAAAGAAATATATGATTTCTGTATGGTCAATGGCATTACAGACATCAATAAATTTATTCAAGATTGTTTTAAACAAGGTTTTGACATTAAAAAATACGGACTTTTAGGTGAACAAGAAAAACGGGTTGAAATACCTGTTGAAGTCATCAAAGAGGTTGAAAAAATTGTTGAAGTCATCAAAGAAGTTCCCGTTGAAAAGATAGTTGAGAAGGTTGTTGAAGTCACCAAAGAGATTCCTGTGGACAGAGTTGTTGAGGTTATTAAAGAAGTTCCTGTCGAAAAAATAGTAACAATTTACAACAAAACTGATGACAGCGAACTGTTGTTAAAAATACAACAGTTAAACGAAGAAATTTCGATTAAAGATATTGAAATTGACAACATTAGGAAAGAATTTTCCATTAAAACACAAGAAATGGAAAATATTTTCCAAAATGAAATGTCTAACAAAGATAAAGAGTTATACGAGTTTAGACGTAATTTAGACATTAATTTAGACGAAAATAAAGTTAAAATGTTGGAAACAACTTTACAGAGTCTAAGAAAAGAATTAAAATTAAAAAACGAAAAAATAAAAGAACTTGAAGATAAATTGAACAGTATTACATCAAATATGAATCAAACTGGTGCGGTTTATCTTAAAGGTTCCAACATTATTGAAAATTTATGAATATGATTATATTAATTTGGTTATTGATTGCATATGGACAATCAAACATTTTGGTTTACGGTTCCATTTTTAATGGATTTAGAAACTTTTTAAGTAAATGGGGAAATAATCCTTACGCACCATTTAATGGTGTTGGACAATTTTTCTCTGATTTATTAGGGTGTATGATGTGCACCTCAACATGGGTTGGTTTTTTCCTGTCAACGGTATTTTTTTCACCCGCACAATATTTTTACGATATACATCCATTATTCTCTTGGTTCTTTGATGGTATGTTAGCTTCAGGATTTGTTTGGGCGTTTAATAGTATTATTGAATGGTTTGAGGAAAATAGACCGAACAAAAACCTATAATGAAAGACTTTTTAAAATTTACTATAGTATGGATTAGTCAAAATCTATCAATACCTTTTTGGATGGTAGGACATATTCATCTTATGAGTAATGTGTATGAAGACATACATGAAATCATTGCAAGTTTGAGTATGAACTTGATTGTTGCAATTGGATTTCTTATAGATTATAAACAACAAACTAAAAAATAAATAAATGGGAAAATACGCAAAAAAATAAAGTGAGCTATTTATCTTTGTATAAAATAAAAAAATATGTCAAAACAAGATAAAGAATATTATAGAAAATATTACGAAGAGAATAAAAATAGAATTGCTGAAAGTAAAAAATTGTATTATCAAGAAAAAAAAGATGATATTTTAAAAAAACAAAAAAAATATTATGAAGAAAATCTTGATTCGGTTAAAGAAAAAACAAAAGAAAAATACTATAAAGACATTGAAGTTTCAAGAGAAAGGGGTAGAAAGTATTATCAAGATAATAAAGAAAATTTTTTGAAAAAACAAAAAGAAAAATATTCTATAGATGGTGCTGAAAAAACTAAACATAGAAGAAATACCGATGTATTATATAAATTGAGATGTTCATTAGGTAATAGGGTTCGTGATTTTTTGAAACAAAATGGGTATAGAAAAAATCAAAAAATATTTCAAACTATAGGTTGTAAACCTCAAGAATTACGATTATATTTAGAACAGATGTTTAAAGATGGTATGACTTGGGAAAATCATGGGGAATGGCACATTGACCATATAATTCCATTATCATCGGCAAAAACTGAAGAAGAAGTGTATAAACTTAATCATTATTCAAATTTACAACCATTATGGAAAGAAGAAAATTTGTCTAAAGGTAATAAAATATTAAAATAAAAAAAATGGGTAAAGCAAAAAAAGAACACAGAAAAAAAGTTGCGGCGAGAAATCAAAGAATTAAGTCCGAACAGAAAAAAATGCAAAAAGAATACATGAAAATGTTTGAATCTCAAATGGAACAATTAAAAGCTAAATTTTCAGGTGAAACTGAAGATGATTTAAATATTAGTGTTGACGGTACTGAGATTCCTTTTGAAGTGGTAAAACCAAACGAATAAATGTGGGATTTATTCAATCCAATCCCCAACTTTAATTATAAAATAATGACAAAAGATATTAACATAGAATCTTTAGACAATCCTTACGTACAAGTAATTTGGGAAGACTATGCGGAAAATTTTACACAAGAAAAAATAAAAAGTGTTAGACATTATTTCCAAAAAAAGTACGAAACAAATAATGTTAATGTTATTACAAAAACAAAGGTTGGCGACGATGTTGACACTAATAATGTTGATATATCATTCAACATATTAGACGAGAACTATCAGACAGATTTAATTAAGACTTTTCTTAAAACAAAATATGATGAAAGTTTAAACGACAAAATACTTGAGTTAAACTCAGTTGTTGATAATCAACTCGCCGCAACAAATAATGATGTTGAACCTTTTAAAAGATGGTATATTAAGAATATTGAATTTTCAAACTTCTTGTCATATGGTGAAAATCAAAAATTAGATTTTGATAAATGTAGTGGGATTAATGTGGTTGAATCTAACCCACCCAACTTCGGTGGTAAAACAGTATTAACCGTGGATTTATTATTGTTTTTATTTTTTAATGAAACAACAAAAACAAATAAAGCGGAAGAGGTTTTCAACAGGTTCACAAATAAAGACAAAGTTCATGTTAAGGGGGAAATCGTTATTGATGGTGATGAGTATATCATCATAAGAAACATTGAAAGGAAAAAATCAAAATCAGGTGATTGGAATGTAAAAACCGAATTGGACTTCTTCAAAAAATTATCGGACGGTAGTTTACAAAACTTCACAGGTGAACAAAGAAGGGAAACTGAAAGTTTTATTAAAAACTCCATCGGTTCCAAAGAAGATTTTTTGATGACCATCTTAACTACCGCAACAAATTTAGAAGAGTTAATTGATTCTAAACCCACCGCTAGAGGTCAAGTACTATCCAGGTTTATGGGGTTAGATTTTCTAAAACGAAAAGAAGATGTTGCCAAGGAAATCTATAGTCAGTTTTCAAAATCTATGCTATCAAATGTTTATAGTAGTGAAAAATTAAAATCAGATAATGAAAGTTATGAAATAAAAATTGGTGAACATAATATTGATATAAATAATTCTAAACAATCTTTATCTGAAATTTTAAATAAGATTAAGATTGGTCAGGAATATCGTGATAATTTATTGAAAAATAAACACATCATTGATACTGAGATTAGTTTAATGTCACCAAATAAAGTTCAGGAAGAAATAAATGCTTTTGTAAACGAAAAAAATAAGGTTGAAAAACAATTACAAGATGTTAAAGTTGTTGAACCTTCATCCTACTATCATGAAGACAAGCATGATTTGGTTAAAGAAGAAGTTGCTGAAGTTTACAAAGATTTGATACGAATTGATACGCAAATATCCGATATTAATACGTTAAAATCTTCAGTTGAGGGGGGGATTAAGTGTGAGCATTGTGGAATTGAACTAATAAACGCGGCAATAACTAACTCTAAAATATCCGAACTTGATGGTTTAATCATGCATAAAGAACAAAAAGAGGGGTTAATCCAGGATTTAAACATCAAAGAACAAGGTTTTGTCCAACTTAAAAAAGAGTTTGATGAGTACGAAAAGAACAAACTTATCAAAGAGAAGTATGAAGTTAGTATTGAAAGTTTTAATCTTAAAATTGAAAACCTAAGAGTTAAACTTGATAGGTATAACGAAGTTCAGGATAAAATCACCGAGAATAATAAAACCGATGGTTTGATAATTAAAGCGGGCTTAAGACTGGATGAACTTGACAGAGAAAAAACTCAAACACAACGGAATATTGATAATTTTGAATATCAGATAAAAACTTTAACAACCAAGATTAAAGAGAATAAAGAAACAATTTTAAAGATTGAAGAAGAATCTGAAAAAGAAAAGATATTTAAAATATATTTGGAAATTTTTGGTAAAAATGGTATTTCAAAAATGATTATGAAAACAATGATGCCATTAATCAATTCTGAATTACAAAGACTACTTGAGGATAGCTCTCACTTTAGACTTGAAATTAGGATTAACGATAAGAATGAGGTCGAATTTATCATGATTGATAACAACACTCAAATCGAGAAATTAATGTCATCTGGGTCAGGATATGAACGAACAATTGCATCATTAGCGTTAAGAGCTGTGTTGAGTAAAATATGTTCATTACCCAAACCAAATATTGTGGTATTTGATGAGATTTTTGGTAAAATATCCAATGATAATTTAGATATGGTTTCTGAGTTCTTTACAAAAATTAAAGAATATTTTGAAAAAATATTTGTTATAACTCACAATCCTTTAGTTAATAACTGGGCGGATAATATAATAAAAATTAGAAAAGAAGAGAATATTAGTTTTGTTTCTCAATAATTTTGTTGTATCTTTGCTACTATAACTTTATAATATGAGTGATTACATAATGTTTATGTTTGGTGAGCACCAAGAACAAGATAGGTTTGTTGAAGTTATTGCAAATGATTTATCAGTTATAGCTCACTCTGACAATATAAAATTTTATTACGGACAAATCTCGGCTATTTTTACGTTTAAATCGAATGAAACTCTAGACGACATAAATGAGTATTTAACGATGCTTTTTGAAGACACAAACGTAGTATACTTTCTATCACCCTATTCAAGTGACAAAATGTCAGTTAAATTACCTAAAGGTATTTATGAACACTTGTTTGATATTAATAATGGTGAAACTTTGTCAGGTTTTACACCAACGGCACAGGAATCGTATATTGAGGAATTAAATAACTTTAAAAATGATTTAAAATTTATCAACTCGTTAGATGAAGATGATGAGGATGATGAAATTTTAATGTTAAAAAATAAGAAAAAAGAACCAAGTATTGATGAAATATTAGATAAAATCTCAGAAAAAGGCTTATCTTCGCTAACCAAAACAGAAAGAGTTATTTTAGAAAAGTATTCAAAAACAATTTAAATAAAATATGAAAGAAAAAAACGCGTCAATCCCTATTAACCAAGAGGAAATTCAGTATTACTTAAAAGACATTAGAAAAATTAAAGTCATGACACCTGAAAGGGAGAGAGAATTGGCTGAGATAATTAATTCAGGTAATTTAACTGATTCTGATAGAGATAAAATCAATAAAGAATTACTTGAAGGTAATTTAAGATTTGTAATTACTGTGGCGAAACAATATCAAAATCAAGGGTTAGATTTTCCTGATTTGGTCGCTGAGGGTAATTTAGGTCTTATGAAAGCCATTCAAAACTTTGATTGGAGTAAGAACTTAAGATTTATCTCATATGCGGTTTGGTGGGTTAAACAATCCATATTACAATCGTTGAATGACAATGCTAGAACGATACGTCTACCTGTTAATGTAGTTCAGGACCTACATAGAGCTAAAAAAGAGGTTGAAAATACTGGTGGTACTTTGGATGATAAATTTTTAAGTTTACCATCAATGATTGACTTAGATATGAATATCAATGAAGATGGTGATACTTTAGTTGATGTTATTAAGAACCCTGACGCTGAAATGCCTGATGCGTCATTCAACAGTACTGACTTACTAAAACAAAATCTAATGAAGTTGTTATCATCTTTGGATGATAGAGAAAAGTGTATTATTGAAGATTATTTTGGTCTTACTGGGACACCAAGAACATTAGAGGATATTGGTGGAGATTTTAATCTGACTAAAGAAAGAGTTAGACAAATTAAAGAAAAGGCGTTAAGAAAACTAAGAAACGATAGTTCAATATTGTTTGACTATATGTAAAAATCGTGAAAACCTTCTATTTATTATAGTAGAAGGTTTTTTACTTTTATTTAATAACAAAAATAATTATGAAAAATATTTTAAATTTTATTGACACATGGGGTGTTAGAATTATGACCGTTTTGGTTTTAGTTGTTTTTTTGAAGACCTGCTCAACAAACAGCAGAATTGATAAAGTTAACAAAGAAATTAAATCAGTTAACCAAAGTGTTGATTCTCTATCAACAACATTAAAAAAAGAAATTAAGATTGAAGGTTTAAAGTCAGAAAAAAGAATGATTCAAGCAACTGATAGAAAAATGATGGACGTTAACCGTCAAACTGAGATTGATAAAGAAATTTCAGAACTTCAAAAATAATGAAAAAAGTTTTAGAATGGGTAAAAAATAATCCTAATAGGGCTATGTTTTTAGTCCCTATTATTCTTGTTGCAGGTATTTCAATATCCCACGTAGTATCTTGGTATGACATTGCAAATCCGATTAGTTGGGCAATATATCTATCAATAGCTATTGAAGTCGGAGCAATGACTGCGTTAGTTGCTGCAACAAACAAAATAAAAGGTGGGGTTTGGTTCATGTTTGGATTGGTAACCTTTATTCAAATGATAGGTAATATATTTTTCTCATATAAAGAAATTGATGAGAACGGCGATTTATTTAAATCTTGGGTTGAATTAACATTACCTGTTTGGGAAAATTTAGGTACAGATGTTAATGACATCCCATCGTTAAAAAGATGGTTAGCTTTTTTAGAAGGAGGGTTATTACCAATAATTTCATTAACTTCTTTACACTTTTTTATAAAATATAAAGACAATGAACAAACTGAAGAAACTAAAATAGAAATAAGAGAGGTTGAGAAGATTGTTGAGGTACCAGTAGAGATAGAAAAAATAGTTGAAAAACCTGTTGAGACAATCAAAGAAGTTGAAAAGATTGTTGAGGTACCTGTAGAAGTCATTAAAGAAGTTGAGAAGATTGTTGAGGTACCTGTAGAAGTCATTAAAGAAGTTGAGAAGATTGTTGAGGTACCTGTAAATTATTATATAAATGAAGTTGGTGAGGTTTATGATGAAAATGGTCACAGTATTGATTCGACTACTACTACAACCACAGATAATATTAAAAGATTAAGTTATACCAAATAAACCAAATAACCCGTATGGTTAATGTTAAACATAATAAAACATAATAGGTTTAATCCAAGTGGTAAACAAAAGAAAAAAAATCAAATAATATTAATCCATACTGGTAGAATATACTCTGATTACATTAATTCATTAATTTATCGTTTTAACGGTAATTATAGTAAAGTACCCAATTATTTAATCACTAAAAATGGGGAAATATTTCAGTTTTTAGAAAACACTGAGCATTCAAATATCTTTGATATTCCAAATATTAATAGAAATTCCATAATCATTTCTTTAGAGAATTTAGGTTGGTTACAAAAAGAACCATTAAAAGATTATTACGTTAACTGGATTGGTGATATTTATAATGGTAAAGTGTATGAAAAAAAGTGGAGAGATTACTTTTTTTGGGAACCTTACACAAAGACTCAGATAGAAAAAACTGTTGAGTTGTGTAAAAACATATTCTCAGAAATGTCAATAAATCCACAATTTATCGGACACAATACTAAAATAAACGGAATTGAAAAATATGAAGGTGTTGTTAGTAGAAGTAATTTTGATACAAATTATACTGATGTTAATCCATCCTTTGACTTTGAATACTTTTTAAATGAATTAGAAAATGAAGAATACACATGACGAAATAAAACAATTGTTAAAAGCATCTAGAGAAATGCTTACAAATCCTACTATTTCTGAGGACTATAAACAAATACGTAGTAAATATGGAATCATAACCGAGCAAGGTGTGGATTTAACTAACGATAATGTGACTAAAAAAGTCAACATAACTAAATCTGTTGAGGACACAATAGAAGACCAAACTGAAAAGGGTAAGGATAAAAAACAAGCCTATAGAATTTCAGGTGGTATTTTAGTTCTGAATGGTAAAGACAAAAAAGATTTGGAATTAACAACTGACGAAAAAACCGCATTTCAAGAAACTATGGAAGAATTTGTGAATGAAGTTTCTGATTTAGTAGATTTTAATAGTTTGAATGTCTATCCACAGAATGTTGAATGGTCAGGAAGATTAATTGAATTTGATATTGAATTCTTTTACTCTATTGGTGAGGAAAATGGAATCTATATTAATGGAGAAATGATTAAAACGGATGAAAAATTTTTAGAAATGGTTGAAAAACTTAAACTATATTATGAAAAATTTAAATCCAAATGGGCTAAAGTTTTAGCGTCAAGAAAAAAAACTAAAGATGTTGAGTAATATAAAAATTAGTAAGGAGTTTATTTTATTATTAATAATTGCGATATTATTAATTGTTAATTTATTTAATCTTAATACTATTAAAACCGACGTTAAAAAGTATAAAGATAAAATAAATTCTTTACAAACTAGTATTGATTCTATTAACTTATTAAATTTAGACATAAACAATAATATATCTAAATTAAATGGTGATGTAACCAATATTACCACTAAAATTGAAAATATTGATAAAACAATTAAAATAATTAAAAGAAATACTGATGAAAAAATACGTGATATTGACAATTTTGGCGTTAATGAGCTTGAATTGTTTTTCTCAAATAGATACGGTAAAAAATAAAGTAAAACAAACTACTATTATTTCTGACACGACTAAAGTTGTGTTGAGTGAGGAAGTTGCAAAAGAAGTGGTTATTGATTTAATTAAACTTGACGGATGTGAAGAAGAAGTTAAATTATACCAAGAAAAAATAGAACTACTCAATAATAGAGAAGAGGTTAAAGATAGTATTATCCAACTTCTAACTATTAAAGATACTAATAATCAAAGTATGATTATATTGAAGGATGAACAATTAAAAGTTTCTAAAGAATTAACCGAAAATCTAAAAAAAGAAATTAAAAGAAGGAAAACAGAAGGTATTTTTTATAAAATAGGTTCGGCGATTGGAATAATAACAACATCAATACTTATTGGAATATGGCTTTAACTCAAACAGACAAAAAAGAAATTGAAACTATAGTTAGAAAAGAGATTAAAGATTTTCTTGGCTCAACTACCATGCGTCAACATGAAGAACGTATGATTAATTTGATTGCTCAAGAAATAAAAAGAGGTAAATTAACAGGAGATGTTAAAGACATCACCATAAAAATATTCAGAGAGTTTTACAATTTTATGTGGACTCAAAGAAGTTACTGGGAACCAAGATTAAAAAATGCTTAACGACTTAAACTTATCAGGAAGATTAAAAACCGCAATTGCAAAAAATGCTAGTGATGCTAACTTAATTCAGGGGGCTGAAGGAGTTATGGCGGTTAACCAATTCATTAACGCTGTCCCAACAAATGAGGATGAGAGTAATGAACAAATAATTAGAAGACCGATTAAAACCATGAAGGTTCGTGATTTAGTAGGTAAAAAGAAGATGAACAAACCTATAGGTAAATTAACATCTATGAAACCCATTATGGGTGAAGAAGGTGAGACAACCGAAGCAACTTCCGCAGGTTCTGCTGGTGGATATGAAGCCCCTCTATTTTCAAAACCAAAAAGAATGGATAGTATGTTTAAAGATGAACAACCAAAGAAAAAAGTTAAGGGGGGTTTTGTTTATGAAAATGAAGAAACAGGACCTAATGATTCGGGTAAATTTGAATATCCAATTGGTGGTTATAAACAAGTTGAGTTTAAAAAACGAGTAAATGAAAAGACAACCGTTGACGAAAAGTGGTCTGAAAAATATAAAAGAAGTATAGATTGTAATAACCCAAAAGGATTTAGTCAAAAAGCTCATTGTCAAGGTAGAAAAAAGAAACAAGTGTCTGAAGAAAAATTAAAAGGTGGGTTAGCTGATGATTTAACGATTGAAAAAATTGCCAATAAACATAATGTTGATGTCGATAAAATAGTTGACCAGTTGGTCAAGGGTTTAGAAGTTGAGATGGAACATACATCTGAACTTAATGTGGCTATGGAGATTGCGATGGACCATGTTAGTGAAGACCCAAAGTACTACGACAAATTGGAAAAGATTGAGAAGGTTGAAACTAAAGAAGCTACAAGTTCTGCGTCTTCAGGTTCTTATGTAACTCCCGCCGCTTGGGCGAAATCTACAAGTAAAAAAGATTGGAGAGGTGCTTCTAAAACACAAATACCTGGAGGAAAATTCGTCCAAGTCAAAAAGAAGTGTAAAACTTTCCCATATTGTAATCAGGGGGATATAAAGGCTTTAAATATCTTTGAAAATAAAACACTTCAGAAAATAATAACCAAAGTAAGTAAAGAACATAATATAAGTGAAAGTGTGATTAAAACCATACTAGCTTATGAGTATGAAAAAAATAAAAACAGTAAATAAACTGAAAATATTTGATATTTATAATAAAAAAGTAAAATGAAAAAATTAAATCAAACTTACATAGACAATTTAATTAATAAAGTTATCACTGAGACTTTAGAAGAGAAAGCCGATAAATTGGTTTCTAAAATAAAAGGGATGACACCAACTGATGACGAAGTTGAAGAAATGATGTCATCTGAAGTAAACGAAAAAATGGAGACTTGTGAACAGTGTGGTTCAGGATTAAAAGAAGGTGAAACATGTGAACAATGTGCTAAAAGAGAAATGAAGGAAAGACGAATGGCTAAATTAAAAAACGCTCCAACAGAGTTTGATTATGTTGCAGAAGATGAGGATGTTGAAGTTGAGGATGAATTAGCTATTATGTCAGCTGATGATGATGGAGACCCTTTAGATAGAGTAAATAGATTCTGTAGTAAAGATTCTGGGGAATATAACGAGGAAGCTTGTAGGTATCATAAAAAACTTGAGGGTGAACTAAACGAAAAACTTCATGGTGGGCAGAAAAAATTAGATAAAAATAAAAATGGAAAAATCGACGCTGAAGATTTTGAAATGTTAAGAAAAGATAAAAAAGAAAAACCAAGAACACCTGCAGGATTTGAATACGGTGAACTAGTGTCGGGTGATGAAGAAGTTGAAGAAGGCAATGCTTTTACCGCAAAATTAAAACAAACACCAAAGGGTGGTAAGTTTAAATTAGGTGGTAAAGAATATACTGATACATCAAACATCGACGAAAGTAAAAAGTTCATTCAAAAAGCGACCAAAAAGATGGAAAAGAAAGGAACTGAGGGTAAGTTTGGCGCTTGGTGTAAAAGAAATGGTTTAGCTTCTGAAGAGGGTGAGGTAACTAAAAAATGTATAGATAAAGCTATGAAATCTGAAAATTCAGAAGTTGTCAAGATGGCTAATTTTGCTAAAAATATCAAAGGATATTCTGGTTCAGAACATAAAAAGAAATCAGTTAAATTGAAAGAATCTGAAATGATTGATTTAATTGAGAAAATTATTATGCAAGAACAGAAATCTAACATAAAACAAGGCAGTCCAAGAGGACTTGAAAAGTATAAGCAAGTTCATCAAAAAGACGGTAAAGAAAATAACGAAGCGTTAAAGGCTACCGCTAAAAAAATGAAGGAGTATTTAAAAGATGGTTCTAAAGGTGACTATGAAACAAACCCTGATTTCTTCCCTAAAGGAAATGGTGAATTGGCTAAAATGAGTAAAAAGGCCTATGTACCGTCAGGTTCTGTACAAGATTATATTGATAACTTTACTGCTGCATCATTAGAGAACTTGGATTACGATGGAATTAGCCCTAACGAGGATTGGGTAACAGACAACATCGAAGGTTCTTCAAGAACAGGTAATAACCCTGAATGGGCTAACACAGGTAAGTCTGATGTTAATAAGAAAAGAAATAAGATTAGAAAGGACAATATGTTAGCTAAACTTAAAAGGAAGGCTTACAACAAAGCACCACAACCAATAGTTAATGATAATGCTGGTGAAGATGAGGGTGATAAAATTATGACTAAATTGGAATCTATTGAACCTAAAGGTAAAAAGAAATTGAATGAAGAGTTTGATAGAATGAAATCATTAATGGGTTACAATCAAAAGACACAATAATTTACATTATTATATTATCAATTATTATTTCTCCATAGACCAAATCTATGGAGAATTTTTTTAATTATATAACCAAACCTTTAAACCCTGAAGATGTTGATGTTTGGTTCAGAGTAAACAATATTATACCTGAAAAACTGGAACTATTTTCCGATTTTTCACATTCTCTAAATATAACTATTGTTGATACCTATTTGGGTGAAAATACATTACCAAATGAAACCAAGATAATAATGTCAGAAGATGATAATGTAAAACATTTTGATTGGTGTTGGAATAAAACAATTAGTAGCTTTGAAAAAGAAAATATAAATTTCAGTATCAAAGGAGAACATTACGATTATTTCCAATCATTCTTCAACGACATATTTTATAATCAATCTGACGATAAAATAAGAAAATCTATTGGTAATTTTTTTAGTGATTTGTTTGATATTAAGAAACCTTTTACTAAATCAGATTTAGATATGATATCAACAATATATAAAACGCTTGATAGAAATTTGAAAAATTAAAAAATTATCGTTGTTGTTTACTATGTAATAAAAAAAATTATCTTTTAGATTAAGATAAAAACTTTAAAAAATATAAAAAAATGGAAACTTTAGAAAAAATTAAATTGTTGACTGAAGAATTATCAGTAGACGTTACTAAATTCAACAAAGGTAACAAAAGTGCTGGAACAAGAGCTAGAAAACAAGCTCAAGAACTAAAATCATTGTTACAACAATTAAGAATTGAAATATTGGACAAAAGTAAAGAAAACAACTAATGTATAATTTAGATACAATCTTTTTGTTCATTTTTATTTTTACAATCTTATTTGTGAGTAGAATTATTTTTAGGTTTGTAAGTGCCCTTAGCAAAAACCCTCCCGAACAGTTTATACTATCAGGGAGGGAACTTATATTTTTTGGGTTATCATTATCATATATTTTAACGTTTTTAATTAAGATTTAACAATATGAGTTTATATAAAGAATTTTCTGAACTCTTACCATACATCCAGTCGGTGAGAAAAATAAAAAACTATTTAAGTTTCGATATAACATTCCCTAATACTTGGAAGCTACCAAAAAAATTTGTTAGAGAAGATAAAATTTTAGAACAAGAATCACAAATTCAAGGACATAGATTCTTTTCATTTATTTGTGAGATAAATGAGGAAGATATTGAATTAACCTCAAGTAATATTCAAAATATTGTAAAATACAATTTAGAAAGAGAGGAAAAAGAACGATTATTTGAATCAAAAGTTAATGAGTTAAAATCTTTATTTGAAAAACAAAATTTAAAAAATTTAAAAGAACTTCAGTTTGAAATAAAACAAAACAAAATCAAATTAAATGACACAGAAGACGAACTCGAAGGCGTTAGAGTGGTTGGAGAAGGAGAAGATGAGGGATAAGATTGATTTGGATTTACAAAAAAAACAAATAATCGAAAACTTAAAAAATTTAAAAAAAGAGGACATACTACCTAAACCACCTGAAAAATTATCATTATGGAAGAGAATCAAAAAAGTATTGATGGGATAATTGAAAAATTAGCAATTATTTCAGATGGATTGGAAACGTTATTTCCTAATGGAAAAATTGCGGTTGCGTTAGAGTTAAAAGAACTTGAATTTAAAAAAATACAAAATAACTTTAGAAAAATTGATAGTGAACATAAGCAATTTATGATTGAGTTATCTAATGTTCAGTTTATGTTTTTACTGGATGAGTCGTCGAATGACGAATTAAGTAATTCTTAGGAAATCCATTTTTAACCAATAAATCA
>Ga0070749_10001596_pt1 | contig 15326 bp, 21 predicted proteins | sample VirMetDEL_Nov_18_FD_75180 | JGI IMG/M metagenome (GOLD analysis project Ga0070749, IMG submission 75180) | Aqueous microbial communities from the Delaware River and Bay under freshwater to marine salinity gradient to study organic matter... | ecosystem: Environmental > Aquatic > Marine >...
CATATCGTTCACAGAAGTGAGGGTCTGTGGTAGGGCTTTGAGGGTGTAACCGGCTCCCATACTTTCTTCTACGCCGTGCATAGCCGAGTCCATAGGAGAACGCTTGAGTTCTCGTTGAATTGCCAAATCCAGATTCATATTGACGACTCCGTGTATTGTATTATCACTTCTTGCTATTTAAGTTTATTCAGAAAACCATAAACCCATTACGAGGAAACCGAGTTTCAGCATTTTGAACGGTAGCGTCACGCTCGGCCGTCGCTCCTTGATAAGTAGGATAATTTGCGGCAGCGGCAGGGTCAGTCCATAATGAATCAATCCAAGAGGGCTTAGGCACAGTTTGTTCTGAACACACCGAATCGCTACACTCTATATAGTGGAAACGAGAATCGGGTTTGACCCATGCGGGACATCCTGATTGACAGGGTGAATCTGAGTCAGCAAACCACACTGCGGGGATGGTCATTAAGACTGAGGCGTTAAACTCACACATATCATCCCAATCCCACGAAGGAGTAAAGGCAATCAATCGGTTGTAATCAACGGTGGCCTCAATGTTCACCGCACCCCGTCCCAGTAAATGATTGGGAACATCAAAAGTCCATGTAGTCCACCCAGAGTTAGCGACTGAATTGGTAACTGACCGAAGTGTAATCGCTCCGGTATAACTGCCATCTGGTTGTAGCGTTCTTTCTACTCCATAGCCATCGGCAGTGGTCGCTTTGAGATTAATAACCGTTGCCGCCTGAACCGCAGAACTCATTTTTCCAAAAGCATAGTTTTTGTCCCAACCCATGTGCCTCATGATTTGAGTTTGAATTTTTAGTTGCGTAGTGTGTCCAGTTTGAACCGTAGTGGGAAACAAGATTCTGGCTCGCACGGCTTGGCCGTTGGTTATGTCTGCGACAGGAGCCGTAACTGCACATAACACAGGATTTTTCAATTGCGGAGCCGCCCCGCCTGAACCACCATAAATCTCAGAGGGTTGGTTATAGCGGTTTTGCATCAGATTCATGCTGGTCTGCAAATAAGGTCGTAGGCATTCTTCTGAACAGTTTTTCTCCGCCACAACTGCGTCAGGACAATACTCTTCTTCAGGCGACCAACCACAAGAAGTAGAAAACATAGCAGAAGGGGCTAACCTTTCCCAATTAGTTCGGCTACGAGAACCCCAACGAGGTCCAGAGTCACTTAAACTGGAATCTCCAGTATCATCATCCCCAGATTCTGGGGATGTGGTCTTAGAGTATAGCCAAGCGGATACGCCCAGAACTCCTGCTCCAGCGACTATCCAAGTTGCGTCTACCAAAAAGGCTCACCCCATTAATGCGGTGCCTACCAAAATTGTGGTTCCTAAAACCTTCGCTCCAATCAAATGTTTTTTCTCGGCCAGAACCTTAGTGGAATACAGACCGATAAGAACGGCATCAATGGCTAAAATTGTAAAAATTTCTTTGGGGATTCCCATGATTTTACCTTCCATCTATATCACTTCCTTCGCAAAAGAATTAGTGGAATCAAGACTGCGGCTCCACAAGCACCGATAATACCCCAGTTTTGAGAAGAAGGTTGCTCACGAGTGGTCTGCATTTCTTCAATAACAGAAATGGCTTCTGACGCATTGCGGGGAATTAGAGGCATAATTTCCATAGGTGGTGCTCGCTCCAATTCTCGGCGGGTGGTTTCCACATCCCCATGATTGTAATGTAGGCGGCTCCATAAGGCCGCACCGATTTTAATTTGCCATGGTTCCGCCACAGCACGACCTCCGTTAGCGGCTTTAAGAGAAGATTCTACTCGGCTCAAACACATCTGTCCTCGCAAGTAATCGGGGGAATGATTATCTGGGAACAACCATGCCTCATAATCAGCCAATGGCATAGAAGCAACTCGTTGGCTCATGGAATGGGCAGAGTAAATCTCACGATAGCGTTCTTCGGAGATTTGTTCCTGTGGGGCAGAAAAATTCTGAGGTTCTGGTTCGGGGGTTGGTTCTGGTTCGGCAGGTTCGGGTTCAGATTGCCAAGGTTGTTCCGCAGTTGGGTCGTCAGGTTTAACTCCGTCATCAGGAATGGCTTCAGCAACATTTAATTCTGGTCCTGAATTGCCTTCGGCTTCTTTATCATCCGAACCCGATTGCTTGGCAAGAATAGCCTTTTGCAGTGCTTCGGGAAGGTTTTTCTTTTGAGCCTCAGTCAATCCTTTGGATTCAGCGGCTTTGGTTTCAGTATCTTGAGCCACAGGTTCTGATTCCGAAGGCAACGAATTAACGATTTCGGTATTGGTTTTACTCAGGGTGTCCTGCAACTCTACCAATTCGGGAGTTTCAACATCCTCAGGCATAGACATTACTTTGTCTTGCTGTTATTTAAGTTTAACCAAACCATGGATGCTGAAACTGAGAGTTCCAATCAATTTCTTCCGCCACCACAATTTCTATTTCCGCTGCGGGTCCGTGAATAGAACGGAGTTGTTCCGCAATCCATTCTGGCTCAGAAGCCACTACCATCCAAGGTTCATGATAGAAACGAGGGGCAGAAGAGATTTGCAAGAAAGCCACCTCTGTGCCGCAGGGTCGTTGAGCCGCCAGAATGCGTTCCACCTGTCCGACAATTTCAGGCGGGGCAATTGGGTTCTGGTCACGAGGGTCGGTTTGACCTACGGTAAAATCATAAGCGGCTACCAAAAAACGAGGGCCAGAAGGTGTGGGTCGGATTAGACCTGTAAAAGCAAAACCAGAGAATTGTGTTTCACGGCGAACCGATAATTCTTCGGGATGTGCCAAAGCATAACTGCCCCATTGAGTCCAACGCTCTGGAAGCGTTTCGCTCAAAAAGTCATCTTCCATGGGAAACCATTCTTGGTTTCACCTATTTAAGCATCAAGGCTAAAACTTACACCAATGCTGGGGTTGGTGGGTCGTGGATTGTTTTCATCCCACTCTCGCACGGCTTGATTTTTTCTCCGAGTCCACTCAGCAATGGCTTCGTTATACTCTTCTATCTGAGTTGCGATTTGTTGCCACCAAGCCCGTGCCGCAGCCAAATCATCATCAAAATTACGACCCAAACGAGTAGCCGTCGTTCTATACCAATCCATACTACTATCTGGATAAACAGAGCCACGAGACATATTACGGGCGACATCTGCAATTTGTTGTTCATATCGTGAGAGGGCTTCGGCTTGTTCCCGCTCGGCAACAATGTCTTGATAACCCTCTGGTTCTTCCATATAGGGTTCACAAGATTGGATATAATTTCTCAAATAGGTTTGCCACTTGCTATTTGTTTCGGGAAGTGGTGAATAGGAATTGCATTCGGGATGAGCCGAGGAAAAGATAAAACTAAGGTCACGGTAATACATCCTTAGGTCCTGAGCCATTTCGGATTCATCCTGATTTTCAAAATACTCAATATATGGTTGCAGTCCTTGATATGCAAAGTTGGGCGTCCAAGGAATACCTGCTTCAAGACAGATTTCGGCAGTTCGGCAGACGCCTTGCCGATGCTGAATGCTACGAATATCATTCATGGTGAAATCAGGAGAGATGGTCATGATTTGTTCGGGAGTATATCGTCCTGAAGGGTATTGTCCACCAATCTGTGGTCGGACTGTTCCTCGGTGTTGTCGGCAAAAATAGCCTCCTTCTGTGGCTTGACGGCTGCATCGGCGTCCTCCTTGGACTGTGGCTCGGCATTGGGGCATACAACGATTTTCTCGGTTCTCCTATTTAACTTTGTCGGTCGGTTTCATCACGCAGACACTCAAACACATGGCGAATTACTGCAACAGTCCAACCGTTGCCAATCATTTTTCGCCGTTGAGAATCTGAAGCGGCCGAGGTATAACCATCGGGAAGCGTCTGCAAGCGTTCCAATTCTGTTAGAGTAAAGTTTCGCCACTGAAGTTCAGGGCGGGTATAGAGGTTGGGATAACGAGCAGGAGGTTCGCCCGAAATAACTGAATCTTTAGCGACGGTAGTAACGCATCCTGCTTTGGAGGAGTCGGATTTGACTTGCAAACATTGAACTACGGGAATGCTTCGGTCATTATCGTTTCGCTTGCCCGTAGCGGGATTGATTCGGCGTCCCACAATAGAAGCAGGTCGCCAATCTCTATTGGATTCTAAAATATCTCGGAGCCAAATGTTTTGGTCGTCAGGTTGAGTAATTTCCCAATTAGCCCAATAGTTTCGTTGTCGGTTTTGAGCCGAAACAAGGCGGCTATTGATAAATGTTGGTTCGCCCACCGCCATATATTCGGTGATAATGGTTTGCCACTCAGGTCGCATCACCACATTTTCCAACATTTTGTAGCGAGGTTGATAGGCTTCAATAATCTCTACCATATCAAAAAACAAACGAGAACGAGGGTCATCAAAATTGAGTCCTCTTCCTGCGGCAGAAAATCCTTGACAGGGGCTTCCGCCAATGATTAAATCAATGTTTTCTAAATCCCAAGTTCTCCAGTTTCGCACATCTCCTAATTGAATAGTATCGGGAAAATTAGCCTGAGCCACAGCGATAGCATGACTATCAATTTCTGAGGCATAGTAATTATCATATTCTATTCCCGCAGCGTCCAAGGCCAAGCGTCCACAAGACATCCCATCAAATAATGATAGAACATTTCGGATTCTCATAGACAAACCTATGGTTGCTACCTATTTAACAGTTATTTGATTAAAAAGGAATCAAATCACGATGCCAATAGTGTCCATCACCGATAAAAGTGGGAATTTGTTGCCACAACAATAGTGCGGCAATGGCCGCCAACATCGCCACATTCCAATTAGCAGACAAGGTTTCTCGCACGGCGACAAATGCGGCTCCAAAAAATCCAATGGTAAAACCAATAGAAATCAATTGATTAAGTCGGAAATTAAGGTTGCGAGGAACATCATCTACGGCATCCATATAATCACTTCATTTTTCGTCCAATTAAAAATCCAAAAGCGGCTCCTAAGGTGGTGAATAATACGGTCATACCAGTAAATCCAATAGCCAATCGCTGAAGTCGGTTAGTGACTTCCTCAGAAACTCCTTCGGCTCGTTGTCGCTTCAAACTGGGGTCGCCTTCATGGGGACGCCAATTAACCATTTCTCCAAAATCCATTGGAGGCATAATTGGAGTGTTGCCTTCAGAGGCCATTTCGGATTCATACTCAGAACTCATGCGAATCATAGAAATGCGGGCAGGAATCACTACGGTAGCATTGCAGGTATCACAGCAACGACCAGAGGATTTTACAGGGTCTGGATTGTGTCCATAGCGTCCATAGTCGGCTCCACAAATGCAGCAACCAGAATCTCCTTCGGCGGCAAATCCACGGCACATGGGACACTTTGGATTGTCGTCCCAATAACCATAAAGATTACAGTTGGAACAAACCTTTCCAGATTCGGGCAAGAATATCACTCCTCAGGTTCTTCGGGTTCCTCAGGGGGTTCTTCTCCAGCCTTTTTAGAAAGTGTCCAAGCAGTTAAAGCACCCAATAATGCGGCTCCAACAGCCATAGCCCAGCGAGTTTCTGACTTTTGAATTTTAACAGGGATGTTTTCGGCAGAGCCATACCATTGTGGAACTCCTTGAGAAGAAGTTGAGGAATCTTCACCATAAGAGTTGGGGTAGAAACCATTATCTGGTCCATCCGTTCCGACTCCCGCAGGAAGTCCTTCAGCAGAACCATACCATTGTGGAACGCCTTGTCCAGAAATTGAAGCCGAGTTTTCTCCCATACCATTGTAGGCAGTTTCCGCTGAACCATACCAAACGGGAACGCCGTAATTGGAAACAGAAGCGGAGTTTTCGCCATATCCATTGGTAAGAGGTCCTGTGTAATCACCCAGACCTTCAGCACTCATTTTACGAACCGCACGGCGAGCGTAATCATCAGCGTCATCGTAGTCTTCGCCCATATCCAAGTATTCGTCAGCAATAACATCTGCAACTGAGCCATCACGAACAGAAACCCATTCGTCTTCATCCCACATTACTTCAGGGCCTTCGGCTTGGAAACCAAAGGGAGTTGAATCCCAGTTTCCGACGGCTTGTCCAACGACTGAACCATCAGTGCCATACATGACTTCAGCACCAAATACCATTGGTCCTGCTGAGTTAGTGCCATAGTATTCAGGAACTCCATGTCCTGAGCCAGCAGCGGAATCTTGGGTGAAATCTCCACGGGTATGATAGCCTTCAGCATCAAAGTCCATCATTTCGTATTCTTCATAGAGTCGTTCACAAGTGTCGCAGCCACAACTCATGGCGTCAGCAGCATCAGAATACTCTGCTCCGCAGTTTCCAAAGTCGTGAACTACCTTTCCACAAAGAGTAGGTAGGTAGGAGCCATCTGCGAGTTCACCTGTTTTGGATTCATAATAAACGATTTCATCTCCACAAGCAGCACAAGGTCCAGCCGATTGTCGGATTGAATAACTTTCGGAAGCAAAGTAATCTTCCGCATGATTATCCATATCTACATAACCTGTGGGTGAGGCTTCAGGAGCGGCCACATAAGCCGTTGGGTCAGCCGAGTCATAGCCAGAGGGTGTGGCTTCTTCAGCAGCATAAGATTCTGCGGAAGCGGTTTCGGTTTCTACGCCAGCGGTCTGGTTAATAGTATTGATGACTGCTTCTTGGTTGTAAAGCAAGTCAGTGACGGTAAAAGCACCAGTTGGAAGTGAACCTGCTTCGGCAGCGGCGGAAATGGTTTCATAGGAATCGCCCTCACCTTGTAGCATAGAAAAAGAACCGGGAATGGAATAAGGAGTTCCTTCACCAGTTCGGTAATCACGAATACTGGAGTTGCCCAATCGGTCTACACCTTGCACACGAGCAAAGGAAACTGAGTCATCGTCTTCTAAACGACATCCCATACGGCGTGGTTGGAATCCGTGATTGTCGGTTTCACCTGCGTAATAAAACAAAGCACAAGGGAAGAAACGACTCTTATCGGCATCATCCATAGCAGCATATTGGCTTTGAGTGATGATAAAAGAATAGGGATAAAAGTTCACAGTGGCGTCAAAATCCCCTGCGTGTCCCCAGTAATCGTCTGATGTGACGAGTAGCATTTCGGTCTGGATGTTTTGTGGCATTCTATACTCTCCTTAATGTTGTTTCAAATCCGCCTGACATTGGGATGGCTCTTACTTCGGTATCAGAAATTCTGATAAGATTATGAGAAGTTCTCCAGACACTTAAGTTTTTCGTCATCCCGTTGCTGGTGTCCAAATATCCTGAGTCTACATCAGGCGTTAGACTCAAGCGACCTTCTCTTCCATTCAAGTTTTCGGCTTCCGAGTTTCGGCTCAAATCACCGAATCGGTTATCTCCCAGAAACGCTGATTTGGTTTCTTGGAAAGGCACGGCTTGAGGTGGAATCATAGATACAAGGTAAGGATAGTTGCGATTAACTTCAGGAGGAACCAGTGGAGGAACATCTCGGCCAGAGTAATCATATCCCGTAGTAGCATTGGTAGCATTGTCTAAGGAACGAGGGAAATTGTTTTTTCGTTGCTTGAATGGGTCAGATGCGACAGCGGATTCAAGGTATGACTCACCTTGGCCGGGAGCCAAAGCATGGAACACACGCCCAGTTTCTTCGGCTTGATATTGGGTGATGACATCATCCGACAAAGTAAATCCATTGTCGTAAGGATTAATGTAACGAGGTTGAACATCGGAAACACCCGGTCCGAAGGGGTCAGTATTAACAATCATATTGGTAGACTGCAAGTCCAAAAACTTGTAGCCCATAAAAGATTCTGAGAGTGAATCGGGAATTACATCTACGGTCACACCAGAGCGTTCAATTTGAACTTGCTCTAAATCCGCATAAGTGAATTGGTCAGCCGCAAATCCAAGTCGCTCTCGGACACCAAATGGATTAAGATAACCCACAGCGGCTACGACTAATGCACCCAAAGTGAACATTCCTAAGGGAGAACGCAGTCTGCTCATGCCTATCATTCCTTCGTCTTGTTATTTAAGTTTAATCACAGATTATAGTAATCCGACAATCGGGGTGAGGTAATTGCCGAAGCCACTACGGAATTAACATAGGCCATGATAGCATCCGTTTCGCCCCAAACATCCTGAGAGCGGGGAAGTGGGGTCTGACGATAAAGTTCCATACCAATGGGTCGGGCTTGTGCGGTCCATTCGGGAGGAGCCAGACTCATACGAGCCTCAATGCTGGCTTCATCCTCTACGCCCAAACCTGAATAGGGATTGACCTGAGGGTGATAGTAAGACTCGGCAGAAAATTCTTGGGAACGCAACCACTCAGAATCATGGGATACAAAGATAAGTGAGGTTTTTCGTTCTTCGGTAGTCCATGGTCGTGGATGCAAAGCATCAGCGGGCCATTCCACTGTCACAGTGGTGGGATAAACTCTAACCACATGACCCAGAGCCAATCCGCCTCCGTCTTGAGAGGGTCGGCTGACATTGACTACATCACCGGGTCGCCATGACTCACCAGAGGGAGCGAGTGGATTTTGCATAACACGAGTTCCAGTGTCCCGAAACGAAGAGGTGGGATAAATTAAATTATTTAATTCGGAAACAACTTGTCGCCAGAGAGTTTGTTGAGTCAAAAAATCTGTGTTTTCTAAAACCTGCTCCGAATAAACTCCTTGAGGAGTTGCTTCAGAATAAATCTCAATCACAATTCCCAATTTATTAACCGCATTAGACGAAACTGATTGAGTGCCGACTCCCGTAGAATAACCTGAATAAACCGCAGTAGGGATTAACTGACGAACTGTATATTCTCCAATGCGTTCCCGCCGAAACTCTGTCCAACCCGTAGTGGTAGCGGGTCGTGGTTCTAAATTAACTCCTAAAACTCGGAGTTCTCTGACTAAATCAATTAATTTCAAAATAATCCTCTCCGTGCGATAAATTGTTCTCGTGCTGAGGCTCTGGCCGCCTCAATTTTAGTAAAATTGCTGACGGGCAAATCTACTTGTAAATCTACGATTGCCAGTGGCAAGTCGGTATTGCCCCAGAGTTTAGCACGAGGTTGATTATCAAATCGGATTTCGGCAGGGCGGGTCACGGTAGCCTCAAAAACTTGCTTTCCTACCCACGAATTAGCCCGATTTTTCCAATTGCCTTCCTCACCATTGTAAATTAAATCTTGGTAGCGTTCCGTAGAGCGTCTACCATTAGACCAAATAACTTCGGCTCCATCCCAGTGAGTATCATAAACAATGCCTTGGTCTTGACCCACCACAGCAATAGAGGTAACCAAATCACCGGGACGAAAGGCTCTCATAGCCAACTATTCGTTGGCTTGATATTTGAACTTTCACTTATTAGAACGAGCACCAGCCCAGTAAATACCGGCCACGACACCAATACCAATAATGGTATAACCAACATTATCTTTGACCCAATCGTTAAAACGAGCCAGAATCTCAAAAAAGCCCGGTTTAATGGGTTCAATATAATTGCCGGGAATCCCATCGCCAGTTTCTGTGACGGTTTCCGTATCTTCAGCCGCAAATTTCTCTTCGGCCGCCCGATTATTTGTGGCGGGAATGCCCAACTCAGATTCTGTGTAGTTGGTCATGGGAACTGAATCACCGAAGGCTCCAGAATGAATCGTAAATCCATCATCCATCGCCATAACTGACATTCGGGGGTTTGGTGGATTCAGACCTGCATCCCAGCGGTTAGCAGAATCACGAGTTACAAAATGGTTTTGCATCTGGGTCATGAATTATCTCTCCTTAAACAGTGGTATAGGTTTGGTCATCAGCCGGCCGCCACGAATCCAGAGGATTGTAGGAAACTGAGTAATAGTCAGGGAATTGATATTGTGGTCGGGAGTCGTTAGCGACATCATAAAGTCCAATGCCGTGTGGTTGGTGAGCCGAAGCATAACTTCCATCATAATATCGTGGGTTAGTAGGCATGGTTTCCATACCGCTTGGCACAGAAAATGGGGAATAATAAGGTCCCGCCTTTTGAGGAGTCAAATCATTCCAAGGGTGCATAAAAACATAATTGGTGTTGCCCGCAACCGTTTCAGCACCCATAATATCTTCAGCACCTTCTACCACAGTAGGATTAAGTCGGTTGAGTTCTCCTGAAGGGGCAGCCATATCTTGGTTCATTTCAGAACGGAAAGTTTCGGCCGCATTTTTATCATCGGCTTCAGGTTTGGGTTCTGAGGAATCAGCCCGTTTTTTGGAAAAATAAATGGCTGCACCTGTCAAAACCGCACCGAATCCATAGGTTACCAGAAATAAACTATCTGCTTTCATCACAAACGACCTCCAGTAATCAAGGAAGTCATATCAGAAACTGTGACGGGTGGAACGCCGCCAAACAATTGTAGCATTTGCACATTGCTTCGTTCTCGGACGGTCATGTTGCGAGCCACCATTCCCGCATGAGGGATTCTCATTTCATCCCAAGGAAGGGTAGTGGTTTTAGTGGACGAATCCAAATCTTCACAAGAACAATCCATTTGTCCACAGGAACAAGCCCCATAATTTTCGGCGGATTTGGCTACCTCAGCGGTTCGGTCAGCGGTATCATCAAGTTTTGGTCGGGCTTCAGCGAGCAAACGAAGAAAACCCAGCATACCGAAACAAACTCCTCCAACTACCAAGCCAGTGGTTAAAAACTCTTTTAGGTCCATAGTATCACTTTCGCTTTTGTTCTCGTTGTTGGGCTGGAACGAAGGGATAACCCACGATTCCTGCTGGATTGACATAGTTTCCACGAGCCTTTTCACCCATAGCCTTACCCGCCAATGCGGTGTCGGGAACTGGACCCATTACTGGAGTTCCATAGCCTCGCTCTTGATACCAAGCCTTTCCTGAGTTAGCATAACTGGTTGTATATCCGCCAGAGGGTGTCCATGAACCTGTTCGGTCGCCCTTTTGATACACTTGGGAACGACCGGCACCGCCGACTCGTCCTTCAGAATATCGGCGTGGACCCGAAGCAGTGCCACGAACCTTACCACGAACCTTAGGTGAGGCTCGCTTTTGTTTAACACCGAAGTGTTTGTAAATGCGAGTTCCTTTTTCAATACCATACTTAGCCACTAATCGTTGAATAATGGTAAGATGACGACCGTTCTTATCGGTTTTACGAGCACCAGAAAGTGCGGAACTGAGAGTGGAGGGTCCGTCATACTCAGCGGCAAATCCAACAGATTCCGCAGATTTTGAAGAAGAACGACATCCTGAACAAGCCACGACATCTTCAGAGGGGCTATACATCATACCATCTTTTCCACAAAGACCTTTAGCCTTATTACAAATTTCACAAGTCATTCCACAAGTGCAAGTATAATCATATCCTTGTGAACCACCAAAAGATGTTGAAGGGTCATAGTTAGGATTACGAGCCTTTCTTTGTTCATGTCCAATCTGGGTCGTCCATTCAGAATCTCCTTCGGCGTCAAATCTCAGTTCACCTTCTTCATATGCTTCAAACATTTCAATAGTCCAAAGAACAACTTCAGCGGCTAACCTTTGAACCTCGTTTAGTTTAGGCAAGCCATCATACATACCTGTTAAAGCGTATTCAATGGCTTCTGCATCATCTCTAATCCTTTCTGGTAAATACTTGTCTGCGGATTTTTGCAGATTCATTAACTCCTCCAGAAATGTTTTATCGTGTTCACAGTCGGCACACTCAGATTCGCAGCAATCAAAGCAACCAAAGCAACAGGAACATAGTGGTTCTCCTTCTCTGTCTGAACCTGAGATTCCACAGTAGGAACAGTCAAGGTCAGAAGAAGTCTCGGCTTCAAAACTTCTATACTTCCATTCAGAATCTCCTTCGGCCATAAAAGAATCAATATCAAAGCCAGCATCATGACTCACATACTCTGAGCCTGAGGCAGTTTCTGAGGGTCCGACAGGATTATAGTAATCTTGTGGGACATAACTGTGAGTTTCAGCCCTCTTTTCTCCGTTTTTCATTTCAATCGTGACTCCTTCTCTTCCGGGCATTTTATCAAAACAGTCCATGCAAATAGACCATTCGGTTCCATCAACGACATATCCTGTGTAATAAGCGTCTAAGTCTTCCGAGCATGAATCACAATTACCGTAATAATCTTCATTATCGGTGCTTCCTTCAAGCCAAGTCCAACCTTTTTTAAGAACCATTGAACCGTTGTTATCATCATCGTAAAGAATACCGCCGCTTTCTGCTCCAAAAGTTTCAGCACCAGCAAAAACATTCTGGTGTCCTGAAGAATTGAGAGATGCGGAATCAAAATCGCCTGAACCCCAAGTAGAGGTTAATTGCGTGTTTGATAGTCCTACATTATTGAGAGAGCCTGAGCCAAAACCACCTGCGTATTGAGATTCAAATTCTTTCTCAAACTCATCATCAATAATTGAGTTAATGTAATCGGTTAATTCATCCAAATACTTGTCAATAATCCTTGCATTCTTTCGTGGATTTTTTAATGCCTGTTCAATTTTGCGGTTTTGGGCTTCAATCCATGCCATTTGCTCGGAATTAGGGTTCACCGCACGACCTTGCCTAATATCTACCATAGTAATCCCTCTGCGTTTTTGTTATTTAAGGTTAATCACTCAGAATCTGAATCTTCTCCATCAGATTCCTCTTCGGCTTCTTGTTCTAATGCCGAACAAACTACATCATAATCAGCAGCATGAACTACATCGTCCATATCCGAAGTTAGCAAACCATAGCCTGTGCCAGTGATACTACCAATAAACAGGGGTAAAGCATGGTAAAAAGGAGAAAGTGATTCACCAGTATATCGGGAATAGCCGAAAAGTAGGGCAGAAACGACTAATCCAGAACCGACACCAGTAATAGCACCTTTGCTCACACGAGCCTGATGTTTTTCACGAAGATAACTCGCTAATCCAGCATCACACATGGCTTGTGCTTCGGCCTTATAACGAGATTTCATAGAGTATGCCCCCTGCTTCAGAGGACAGAGGCTCCAGAAACATCCTTCTTAAGTCCCAGTGGGTCAAAGCCAACAAGGACTGAAACACCCAAGAGAGTTACCAATGCACCGCCAACTTGCAGGAAGGAAACACCGACCACAGGAAGTTTAGCAGTGAAAATTGAAGAAGTTCCGCCAACAGCAGCCAAAAGACCGACTACAACGAGTGAGCCACCAACAAGAAGTTTCATCATGTTCACTCACCGTCCATCATTCCGCCCATTGGGAAGCAGCAAGCACCAAGAAGGCACAGACCACCAACAGTGGCGACAGCACCAAGAGCCTTTAGGGGTGTGACACCCATAAAGAGATTCATGCTACCAAATTCATCTCGGCTAAAGAATGGAATCAGATTAAACTGATGAATACCAATCAATACCATTGTCGTTCCGAGAACAAGTTGTCCTCGTGTTCCAGTTGTCCAATTACAGAGTTTTTGCATCATATTTTTTCACCTTACTTTGTCATTCCAACCGTGCGTCCGTTGAAGTTTGCAACTCCACCGACCTTACTGGTGCTGTTTAGCGTTCCACCGAGGTCTGCTCCACGGATTGGAGGGGCTACATATTGGGCTTCAACCTTGATAGGCTTAACAGGACCTACCAATTTCCCAACATTGGGAATGCGGGGTGTGGTTGGAGCGGGCATCACAGGCAAGTCACGCACGGGGATTTGCTGTGGAGTTTGTGGGACGACCACTTCTGGACCCGAAGCAAAGAACTGTCGGGGGTTGGTGGGTCGGATAGAAGTGGCTTCCATTTCAAGTCTTGGGTCGCCACCAGTGTTAGCCTGTGGTTGATGAGCGTTGATTTTGCCCATCAATTGTTCAGGCTTCATACGAGATAATTCAGAAACATCAGGTCCTGAAGCGAAATTGTAGATTTCCAGCGGGGAAGTGGGTCGCAAATACTGTCCCTCTGGGGAAAGTCCATCCCAAGTGAGGTTGTAATCTGCGAGGTTGTAATCTTGCGACAAATAACTTTGGTCCAACGAAATGGCTGGTGCCGAAACTGTGGCTGGTGCGGGGCGAGGTCCGTTAGGAACAATACCTTGTCCATAGCCGCCACCCATAATTTGCTCAAACTCAGACAGACCCTTAGATTCTGGGACGGAAATTTTGGGCATATTGATAACAGGTGCCGCAGGTCGTGGACCTACTTGGGTCAAACCTTGAGAAATCAACTCACGAGCGTTGTGGGCAGGTAGTGTATCTCGCACCAAAGACACCTCATCAAAGCGAGGCATTTGGGGTGCATAGGGCAAATCTGGTAGGACAGTTCCTTTTCCGAGCATTCGTGCCATGTTATTCACTCCGTTGTTTTGATATTTAAGTTTGTCCTCAAAGAACCTTAGTGTAAAGGTAATATCCAAGTCCCACTACTCCAACAATTGCTCCGACACGGACAAAGGGAGAGTCCATAAGTTTGGGCTTGACGGCCGCTTCAGCATCTTCGCCTTCAGCACGACTTTCGTGAGCACCAACTTCGCCAGTTTCTTCTTTTTCCTCATCAGAAACACGGGACTTTTGTTGAGTGGTATCGTCCTTGTGGGTTTTAGACTGCACCGACATTTCTGAGCGTCCTTCCACCGAGGGAGCCATAATTTGAGAGAATGGATTGCTGGAAGCCACAGACATAGAGTTCAAATGATAAGACCGAGTAGCACCAAAAGTGCTATCTTCCCACGGATAATATCCGACAGAAGTGTTGGGGTCAAAGGTCACGGGTTGGCTCATATGACTGTCTTGAGCGAGTGTCATGTTGATGGTTTGAGTGCTTCCGATATTTAAGTTTATGCGGTCAAACTGGGGATAAACAAGTGTCGGAATCCTGTGAAACACCAGTTAATGGAAAACCAAGAAGAGGAATCGGCGGGCGTTTTGGAACAAAATGAAAGTTCTACCCGATTGACGGGAATGTAAAAATAATCCGAACCAGTTTCTGAATAAGTAGGATATTCGGCCACATTAGAATTTTCTGCCGACCGATAATAACGAACCGTATCGGAGGGTAATTTGACCACAAATCCCGCTCCAGTTTTGGAATGAGAAATGCGAGATTGATACGGGTGAATCCATGGTAGCCCAACTACAAAATCTACTACTTCTAAATCAGGAAATCGGTTGCGGGGAGAAAAAATCCGTAAATGGTCGGAGTCAGAGTGCAATAAACCGACCCAACGATGATTATGGAAAATCACCGCAGGTTGTCCCGATTCTAAGGGTGGAAGGGGCGAAGCGGTCGGCTCACCGGGTTGATAACAAGAAAGAGGAATCCACTGAAATCGGGCTTTTGGGACAAATGGTTCGGCTGAACCAACCCAAACATCGGACTCTTTAACCACACGAGTTTTTCCAGAA
>Ga0070749_10001597_pt1 | contig 15326 bp, 11 predicted proteins | sample VirMetDEL_Nov_18_FD_75180 | JGI IMG/M metagenome (GOLD analysis project Ga0070749, IMG submission 75180) | Aqueous microbial communities from the Delaware River and Bay under freshwater to marine salinity gradient to study organic matter... | ecosystem: Environmental > Aquatic > Marine >...
ACGATATTCTTTGTGTCTCTTGAGGTTTCTAATGTGAACATCTGCGATATGATAGATTTTATTTACCTTATCAATACCGACTTTTAATTTCTTGAGTCGTTTCATACTCTATATAGTTCATACTCGACCAACTTTCTAAGGTCCATTGGTGGAGTATTATAAATTAATTCATTAACATTTTCATAGCCCATATCTGATGGGTCTTGGTCACCTAAGTCTACAAGGTGAGTCTCAATTCCATACGACATAAACTTCTTTGCTAAACGGATTGCGTTCTTTATAGCATCCGAATCTAATACAATATACAACTTTTTTACGGAATTTCCAATTATTTTCTTCTCTAATTCAGATTGGATTGATTTACCAAAGAGTGGTATTGCATTTCTACGAATCGTAATTGCATCAAAAGCACCCTCACATAACACCAATGGGGTGTCCCAATTAATAAGCAGTTCAAACCCTACAATGTCTTTGGATACCTTTGGATTCTTATGTTTGTATTGGGTTTGGTAGAATGACCTACCCACAAAGAAGTTTAATTTACCACGTTCATCATATGATGGTATAATGATTTTATCTCTATACTCACCCTCATCACAAAACCCAATGTTATACTTTACAATATCCTCAGGTCTAATACCACGACCTAACAAATAGTTTAGTGCGTGTTTTCTTTTGTACGAGTTAGATAGTTTATATAATGGGGTGAATTCTTTAGGTAGCTCTACTTGCTCTACTATATCTGCACTATCATACTCACTTCTATACCGATTTACCTTACTGAAGATTGAGTTGTATTCATCCCAAGTGTGTTTAGATACACGAAGTTTTTTGAATAGGGTTTTTATACTCCGACCCTTCTCATCCGAAATCCAACAATGCCACGGGTTGTTTCCTTTAGAATTAATTCGTATATTAATCTCTAACTTTGGTTTGTAATGGTCAACAAATGGTGAATAGAATGCATAATTATCCCCACTCGTTTTCTTGGATGACCCAAGTACGGACTCTAATAATTGAAGTAGTCTTTCTTCCATAACTACTAATATACAAAATTATTTTGAATAATCAAAGAAATCAGCAGAAGGTTTTTCGTCAATCCATTCTTGAGGGATTTCCTTCTTAGCCCATTTAAACCCATTCTTCTCACACCATTGAGCGTATGTGGTCTTTGAACCTTTGTAAATTTTACCATTGGGGGATTGTAAAACGAATCGTAAATCAACGTTAGGATTTTGCTCTTTGATTAAAAGATGCTTCTTCCTATCATCGGGCAAGAACCACCCCTTTGACTCTATGAATATACCATTAGGTAATCTAAAGTCTGGTTTGTAAGTATGATTAGTTGCTGGAATTGTGTATCCGAACTCATGCTTCTCGTACTCACCATCAATACCTTGTAATTTAAGTTGTTCATCGATTCGGGTTTCTAATCCACTTTTATGCCCCTTCATCTTTTGGATGTGAGACCAATTTCCTTTTGCCATAACTTTTTAGTCTATATCAAATTTAACATTGACAGTCACATCAACATCTCTTCTTTTCTTTAATGGTGACCCTAATTTACCAACTGCAAGTAAATCACCAGTGTCATTATATAACCCAATCTGAGTAATGTATGGTCTGAAATCAGAACCTGTAACCATATTTTGTAGTCTTGGGTCGGTGTCGGTAGAATCAATTCTTAGAGATGGGTTTGATGATACATTGTATTCATTTCGTTTTATCTCACAGAGGATTGATACTTCCTCTATTTGCTTAGTAGCACGATAGTTTAACTCGTAATCTCGGTCAGTATATCCCCAATCACCATTACCTAAGAAAATATTTTGATATCGTGGTCTTGGGTCAGTTATGACTATCATACCTTGTTTGTAGAAAACATAACCAACTTCTTTTTTCTGAAGTGCAGACCCACTTGATGAATTATCAGCAAGTGAACTTATCTCATTATCAGTTAGTCCAGTTCTATGAACTCTAAGTTGACCTATTGACCCACTAAAATTTGCCTCACTATTTTTGACATCACGGCTACCAATGAGAATGTCTCTATCGTTGTTTACGTTACCTCGAAAACTATATGATGCTGAAACTTCTTTAGTCCCATCTACATATAATCCAATTTCATCACCACTTTTATTTATAGTGTAATGATGGAACTCACCATCGTTATATGCCATTGATGATGAGATGTTGATGGTGGATTTACCATCAGATGCTCTTAGGAAAAGTTGACCTGTTAATGTAGGGTGTTCTTCTGAGTAGAATGAAAGGTCGAATGGGTATTGACCAGTTCCATCAGATTTTACTTGCTCATTGTTTGCATCATCGATATAAGTATAAGCATTTCTTTTTTGAATTAGATTGAATATACTTCTACCTGATATGGATTGTGATAGTGGTATGTTTGCCCAAAAGGAAACTGACCAATTATCATTTTTGTTTAATACATTAAAGTTAGAATTATGTCTAACCCTGATACTTTGTGTTTGGTCGGTAAGGTTTACGACTTTACCAATGTTAGCACCACTTTCACCAAAAGTATATTTTCCATCAATAACTCTATTATCATATGATGAATAATCTTTAAATTCACCATCAAGTGATAAGTTCAGTACAACATCAGAAGATTTTATAAATGTGGATGATGTCAATTCACTTGCAATCAGTAACCCATACTCAGTATCAACCACTTGGTCACTAAGGCTAATAGTAGAATTTGGATAGTCAGAATTATCACTTACTGAAACTGACTTTGGTTTGATACCATTGCCAAATTTATTTTGTGGGATAGATACTACGGATGCAGTATCATATAATCTAATATCACTTCTACGTTTAAAGAATGTGGAGTTTATAGAATTCCAAATTATCTTTTGTGGTATAGAGTTTAGTTCGCGGGTCACACCACCCGATGAGGTTAAAAAAGTATCAACACCAATCTCGCCTGAAACTGATGTTGATACCTCTGTTAAAATACCATTGTCGGATATACCTCTGAGAACGGAAATCTCGAACGATGATGAGTGGTTTACGTTTGTAACCTCATATCGTTTGTGTGCCTTGAAGGGTCTTGATTGGACACCCCCATTGAAGATTTTTTTGAATACTATTCCCATTGGTTACCATCTTTAGAAGTCGAGCTTAACCTTAATTAAAATCTCATTAGAGAACGATTTCAATAAAGGTTTAGACAACTTAGCAATTGCTAAAAGTTCGTTATCGTTATTGTAAAGACCAACAGTTGTAATATATGACTTAGGGTCACCTACAAAAGTTTGTTGGTTTAATTTACCATTTGAACCAGTAACATAAGATGGGTTGTTTGAGAAGTTATATTCTGCATTCTTAGCTCTTACAAAGAAGAATGTTGATTTTACTTCCTCTTCACTTCTTGCTTGGAATCCGTTTGCCGAATCTTCAAATGCAGCACCACTAATTGCGGTAAACAGCTTTCCGTGGTTTTGTGCATCGGTATTTGTTGTTCTTATAGTTCCTAATGAAGCAGAAGCGTCAAGACCGGCCGCACCCAATACAATGATTCCAAATTGTGGGTATACTGCGCCGAATACTTCAGTTTCACTGTGAACACCATTAAGTAATGAGCCGGATACCACATTGTATACGTTTTTGTTTGAGTTACCCAATTGATTAGTATCACCACTATTATCAACCAATCTAAGTGTTTCACCCGTTGAACCAGATAATACCAACTCCCAATTACCAGGGTCTAACTTATCTTTGATACGTGCTCTATTGATTGAGATTACGTACACATCATCTTGCTTTACATCACCAAAGGTAAATGTTGTTTGAGATGCTGGAAGAAGAACTTGTTGGAATTGTGAGTAGATTGCATTTGATGGTGAGTCTTCATTAGTACCTAAAGAACCACTACCAGCGTAGTGTCCATATGCGATTGAGAACTGAGCTTCTTTAGTTGAGTCAGTTGGGTCACCATTGTAAATCTCATAGTAATAACCCTTTTGAGTTGTAGATTGAAATGATGATGTAAAGAATGTTGTTAACTCACCCACATTACCACTCCACAAACCACGAGTAACTCGTTGAGTGTTTCCTTCTACTACATCTTCTACTGTAAATGCAGTATACACCTTACCACTACCATAATCATATGCACCTGCTGGGATTATGGGTGTTGCGTCATTTGAAATATCATTTGCTGAAAGTTCTCCGACTGAAACTGAGTTGTTTAGTGCGTTTAGAATTGCAGACCCACCAGTGTTACCACCACCCGAAGGGCCAGTAGGACCACCAGTGTTTCCTCCGGGAGGAGTTCCACCAGGGTTACCAGAGTTACCACCCCCACCTAATCCGAAGCCACCGCCACCTATACCTTGTATTGCCATCTTTTATCCTTCTTTAGTTTGCGACTACCACAACATTAGTTTGTGTATCAGTTGCAACATTAACCGTTACATCAATCTCAGTTCTACCACCAGTCTCATTACCTATGATAATAATACGAGTTGAAATTACAGTATCATTTGGTAGGTTAGCCGCAGATACAAACGTAAATTGGTTTTTACCAACAACAGTTTGTGATTGTGCGGTGTTGTATGAACCAACATTAACGATTGGAGTTACATTACCAGGAACACCAGGATTACCAGTAATAGTACCAGCGTCACTGTTAAGTAGAATTGCTGTGTATCCCAAGCTCTCGTTACCACCATTTTTAGTAGTTACTGCTATTAATGAATTGTTTGCACCCTCATCTAATGTTAGTGAGGATGGTGAAACTGAAATATATGGTAACCGTGTAGTTGATTTTGGAAGTGATAACAATTTGTATTTCATTGCATAATTCTCATCCGTGATTGCTTCAATCACTGGCATATTCTCAATGACGATACCATAATAGTCAGAACCCAGCGAGTGTGCTGGATTCCAAAGTTCGTAATCTACCTCATCATCTGCTAATGCAAATTGAGTGATTTGAAATTTGTCACGGCCTTGTGCTAATAACTCTCTACCTTTTTTGGTGAGAATCGCATCTACCGTTACCGATGAATTATCTAAAAATCCCATAGTGCTTTCCTATTGTTTGTGTATATAAATATGGTTTTTTAACTTTTTAAGTGTAGACCAATATTCTTATTTCTAAATCTTCGTTTCCTGTTACTGATTGTGAAACTCCTTTACCACCAAATCCGAACTGATAAGTCGTTGCGCCTTGAAGGTCTCCAGTTGAATAAACGATTTGCCCAGTTGACCTCTTTACTACAAAAATATACCCCAACTGAATAATTGTAGGTACATTATATGCAGATGACAATGGGTTGGTTATAGAATTAACTACAATAGTATTTGTACCATTAGTAGTCATATACCCATTGGTGGTTACGTTTCCGTTTAAAGACATTTGGTATGAAGTTCCGTTCACTTGCTGTAACGAGCCCCAACTGTAATTACCAGTTTGTAAATCATTTAAAAAGTTACTATCTAAGTAGAAGACGCTACCTGCAAATAACTTATACCCCAAGTTGTTTACAGTTCGTTTTGCTATCAATTCCAATACACCATCCTGTCTGCCTCTTGAAGGTAGTCTAAGTTTAGGTCTCGTATTCTTCGGTTTGAATGGTAATGGTCTAAGAGTTTGTGTCTCAGATGCTCTTGATGGCCTTGGTTTTATTTTCTTTAATCTATCTTTTGTGGTAGATACCAAGTTATCAATTGGCATTGTTCGTGTAGCTCCAAGTTTGATATTAGGGTCAGTATCAAGCCCCTCACCTGGTCTTCCTGAGAATACGAGGACGTTTGAGTCTACTTCGGTAATCTCAACAACAGGACCACCATCTGGAGTATCTGGTGAATCGGTGGTTAGTGAGTCACTTGTAATTCTACACCCATTGTAATATAGATTTTCGATTGATAATGGTAATCGAGTATCTTGTGTATCGGTATATTCAAATGATGTTGAACTTGGTGTCAATGTTACTGCATCGTCAGATGATGCAAAGAAATACTTGGGCTTTTGATAAATCTTAGATGGTCTTGAATTTAAAACAGTAGACCCAGTTGGTGAATATTCCCAATAACCATTTGTTCTATTTACATATGTACTACCACTTAATATAGCTAAATCATATTGATATACAGACGATTGGTAGTTATACAAATCAATCACACCATCATCTTTGAAACCAGACCCACTTCTAAGTCCGTAATCATTTCTACTTGCGGTAATAATATTTGTACCAATATCAATAGTACCATCATAATGATGTCTTGAGATTGTGATATCTCTCTCTCTTTGGTATTTATTTCTCTCAAAAACGTGTGGTTCAATCAAGATACCTTTGTGCCAATCTACACGAGCAGGAAGAAGTTGTTTGATTTGTTCAAACACCGACATATCATAGCGAGATAACATATCCATAATTAAGTCGAGCGCAGTACCACTTGTGTATTTTTGGAAGTAGTTCTTTGCTCTATACTTGAGTAGTGGATAATCTTCGTTATATCTCTTGTCAGGATTACCCACCCAATCATCAGCTTCAAAGTAACCTTCTGAGTTGTAGATATCGAAGTTTACAGTATCAGTTGTTGTAAAGTATGTACCCAATAGATTAGAGTCCAATGGGGCGTAGTCAAATTCAGATAGTTCGTTTGACTTATCTGGATTTAATGTACCTTTTAATGACGCCGATTCGATTCTGACTTTGTTGTTCATCAGGTTTAATGCACCCACAGATGGTATGGTTACAAATTGAGTGTCAACCTCACCTACCAAATCTAATGGTTTCATATTGATTAGTGATGCGGATAATACCAACCCACTATCTGATGATGTGAACTTTTGGTTTGGATGTATTGATACAATAGACCCTGTATTTGTAGTGAATCCACTATCTGGAAATATACGATACATTAACTTATCAAACGAAGTGTCAATATCTAAATCAGTTGTGTTATCATCGCTAAAGTATGCTTCTCTATTCTTCGCGTGTTCGGTTATGATTTCATTTGAGATAGTATCTCTAAAGTATCTAATCTCTTGAATACTTGCGGTCTCATATGAGTTTACATTTGAATCCGTTGTAGGACCAGGTACTTGAACAGTACCTTCTGAAGTCCACACACTATTGAATGTTGAATTATTACCACTTAGTGTTGCTGTTGGATTGGCAAGTAACTCACCCCAATCATCAACCCATGCCGCGTTGATATCAATTGAACCTGAGTTCAGCGATACTACAATTTCCCTACGTTGTTTGTAAGGAACATATGATGATGATATAATATCAGTACTATTTATCTTTAGTCTAATTCTTGCGGTTTCATTTATATAATCCCAAAATAAATCTACGTTATCACCACCATCACTTAGTCGTAAGATGTGGTAATTACCCTTTGGCATTTTACCAATTACCTCGATTGAGTTTGGCCTATCCGATTGGATATTATCCCAAGGGTTTGAGATATACTTCGATGGAGATGCTTGTAGTTTGTATACAAATCTATCGTGTTCATAAACATTCTTACGAGTTGAAATTGTAGGCCCACCCCACTCTCTAATCTTCAAGAATGCTTGTGGGATTCCGTATGTAGAAAGAATTGCTTTAATTGACCTAGCAGAACCTTTTGTCTTATACAACATTGGAATTGTATTTACAACCCTTCTCCAGGTTTCTCTTGTAATATCTTCTCTTGATTTGGATTTTAATGTTCCGGTTTGATTTAATGTTCCATCTGACTCAACACCTAAAGCGTATTTCCAAAGTGATACATCTGAATAACCATTTGATAACTTCCATCCTAAAGATTCGGCAACTGATTTTAAAAGTTCATCAGCCATACCATCTTTTGGGTGTTCTTCACGTTGATTAATATCAGTCAATGACTTTATATATGTCCATTGAATATCAAAGTGTTGACCAATCATATCAACAAATGTAATATATTCGGAATTACGACCATCCGTTTGAAGATGAATTGGAATCATTTTACTAAGTTGTGCGTCATTGAACTCATCGTATAACGAGGCGGATGCGTATACACCATTGTACCAATTCACACCTTCATTTGAAGTTGTACTTCTTAGAACGTGTGGATACGTACTTTGTTTTGGGTATGGTTCTATTGTATAATCAGAAGAAGACCAATGAGTATATATATTTGCGTCAGTATCATAGTATAGATACTTTTCGAAATCATCGAGACCACCAATGATTCTATCTCTACGAACCATTGATTGTGATATGTTTGTAAGTGCGTCTGACCCACTTACACGTTCCAATGTGTTTATACGTGCGTCATAGGTTTCTATTTGTTGTACTTTGTATTTAAAGTTATCAACTCGCTCGGTTGCTGAAGAGAAGTGTACAAAGTTTTGGAAGTCTGAGTAGTCTATATTTAAGGTTACGTTTCCAAGAGACCCACTAAAGTATTTGTTTATGAGTTGGTGTGATGTAGTTGCGTTAACATCCAATAGAGAGTTCCAATTTTGCCAATCAACACCATCAGCCCCTTTGTAATCGGACATATCCAATGAGAAGTCTGGTTGCGAGAAGTCAGGTCTATCTACGTTTTGAATACTTGGAAATGCAATAATTTTTTCAATCCAAGACTTCATAATACGTGTGTCAACATCAACTAAATTATTAACATCAATATCATCACCCAATGGTCGGTTTAATTTTAGAACCACACTTTGTATTTGTGTTATTGTATTGTCAAATCGTTTGTAAGTTAGATTTAAAGCACTTGGACTTAGTGATTCAGCGAATACATCATTATTACCATTTATTGCAGATTGTAATGATGGTTCGGCTGCATCAAGGTCTTCTGGTACTTGATTAACAAATGTATTTTGACCTGCTTGCCAAGATAAAGTTCCATCTGAATTTTGATTTAGTGTATACCTTCTAAATCGACCAGTTAATTTACCAAAGTTATTAGATGATTGGCCAATCGCCGGTGTAATAACCTCAACCATAGTTCTCCAACCATCCAATGAACCTTCAAATCTACCATCGAATGGTACAAATGTAGTCGGCTGCCCCCCTTGTATTGAAGTTGGGTATGATAATGTTTCGGTAATAACACCCACTCTAAGACCATCAAACTCAGCATTTATAATATCATAAATGTTGTTGTTTTTAAAGTTTAGAACAATATCTTTCTTTACACCATTAGTATCAAATGCGTTTACACCAGTATCATTTAGTACCGATTGAATTGCCGGAATAAATCCGTTGGTTATACCACTACCAGCATATACTAATTTTATCTCGGTTCTATCTGCTGATATCTCATCGACCTTTAGATTAGAAACAATCTTATGATGAAAGTTATAAACCATCGAATATGAACCTTGCTGGATTCCGTTGTTTCTTAAATCCAACTCAGGAGTTGTGTATACTGATGGTCTTGAGTTTTTTTGGGTATATTGGATAAAGTTGTTATATGTGGATTGAATCAGATTAGTATCAGCATATATATGTAACTCTTGGTTCGGTGGAAAATCCAAACCATTTACCAAATCAAAATCACCCTTAATCTCGTTCTCAGATAAGAAGAGGTCTTGGGTACTAATCGATTCCTCGATAGTCTTACCAAAGGTTGGGGTATACCCACTTACTTGGTCTTTATTTACAAATCTATCTAATGACATATAAGACTTCCTTAACTTTGGTCTACTATAAAGTTCAATGCAATCTCACCCAACTCTATGTTCAATGGTGTATCACTTAATGGTCTTCTTAATTCATCTGAAATAGAAATATCAATTGTATCATTAAAAGATGACTGATTAAACTTAGTTACTTTAGTACCGAATTCGCCTGTGGTATTAAATACAGACTTACCATATGAATCTGATTGAACTTGCGAATCCAATGCACCAAAAATTTCATAGGATATAATCTGACCTCGACCATTTCTTTTGATTTCTCTTTCAGCCATTATCTAACCACCTTAAAGTAGAAGTTATCATCAAAGTATTTTGTTGTTCCGTTTTGGTCAACTCTAAATACAAACTTATAGAATCTTTCAGGTTGTAACCCATTAAACCAGAAGTTAAAATAGTTACCCTCAGAATCACAACTCACTTTAGTATAATTAGTATCGAATGGAATAATTACTTGCTCCGTTTCGGCATCAACTACCGAGTAATATGAGGTAGTTGGTAAGTATTTTACCAAAGTGTAGTTTGATGTGGTTGAGAATGTTCTTGTAGGGAATCTCTCTCTACCATAAACTCTAATCTTACCTTTAGATGATTCTTTGTATTCAGTTCCAAGATTCTTCACATACACAATCATATCATCAGTATCAAGTGCTTCTAATGAACCGGTAACGAATGTGGTATCATCCCAACGAACTTCAAGAACTGGTGGGTAGATTGTGTTTGTGTCTGAGGAGAAGAACTTGATTGAACCAAACTTAGTAGTTGATTGTTCATCAGTCTTAGATTTCTTAACGATAAACCCATTGTTTGTTCTTGTCCCATCTAACCACTCGGATATATAGTCGGTAACCTCTACATTAAGGTTATTGGTGTATTTCGTAAATGACTGGTAGTATGATTTGCCAGAGCCAAATGATGCAGTATACCAAGCACCACCACCCTCATTTGTAATCCAATTTGCGTCATATTTAAAATCGTTGTATCTTGAGCCGGTGTTATCGTGGTTACCCGATTCTACTTTAATATTGTCTAATGAGGCGGAATATTGACCGCTTCCACTCCCAAAGAAAGACCAACGGAACATATACTCACCATCTTGTCTTGCTTGGAATTGTACGGATGGTGAGCTACTTGCGCTTATATATTTTGAATATCCTGCAATATCGTTTTCATCAACAAGTTTACCATCGGCTGCCATAATTGTAAATTCAATAGAGCCGGTGTCAGTTCCATTGTATAATGGATAATTACCATAATTTAAATCAAAACTTGCAGTATAGCCTGCGGCCGATTGAAGGGTGTATAATCTATTTAAAGTTGCTCCACCATAGTTTGATGATGTTAAGTATAATTTATAATCATCAATAACTGCCGACCCAGTTATTCCATCGGTATTTTCAATTCCCTCGTTTATCACATATGTGGTAGGTAGTGTTGATAGGTTTGATGAAAACTGGTCAAGTACAAGTGTTGTTGCTGAAGCCTTTGTATATAGATAGAAATTGTCAATAGACCCATTTGAACCATTACTTCCATTGTTATCAAAGAATGTAAATTGTAATTTATACACACCACTTAGACTTGCGGTAAATGACATATTGTAAGTTGCAGTACTTACTAATGATTCTTGGAATCCAGTAATTGTATCATTCAAGTCATATCCCGATGGGTCTATTACATTGAAATCAACACCCGACAACGTTCCTCGGTTAAAATCAAAATCTATATTATATATTGAACCTGATTCAAGTGATGCGGATAAATTTGCCGTACCACCACTATAATCTGAAGATGACATTACCATCTTTGCGTTTGATACGATTAGTTTTGGGCTCGTACCAGTTACACCTTTGATTGGGTCAACTAATTCAAAATTACCAATACTTGCGTTAAAATCATAATAAGCTTGAAGTGATGGAATTAAATTAGGATTTGATGGTCTATCAACAGTTGCATTTGAAGTGTTCCACATATCTGATAAACTTCTACTTACCCAAGAAACGTGTGTTGTATTATGTGGGGTGTCTGCTTCTGAACCTATACCTTCAGTAAACCCCTCGTATAATGGGTACACATATAGATTATAATTAGATTGGATTTCTCTATTCTCGATATTCTCTAATCTTAACCTATACTGAGGTGATGTGATATCTCCCGATACAATTGATTGTGAGATTGATGTTAGGTCAAAGTGTAATAATGCTCTACTGTTACCCAACAAGGTAGTATTATCGGTATCATAGAATTTACCGATTTCGAGAATCTCATCCTTACCCGTGTTTTGAACTTTACGAGGGGTGTCCTCATATAGGGTTGCGTCTTTATTTGGATATATTCTATAAATCATTCTCTACCTCTTAAAATAATGATACTACTCTACCCTTGATGTCTACATCAGGATATTTTACCTCAAAACAAGTTGGGTCTTTTGGTGGGTATACAATCCCATCACGAGTCGCGTTCTTAATTCCATATTTATTTGATGAGTAATTACCACCAGATTTGTTTACAATTTGAAGACCACCTACTCCATCTTTATCAGGCCTAACTACCGACTGTACACCATCCACCTTGTCTAATAAAACATAAACATCAGTTAAAACGATTGGTTTATTGATTCCCATCCTATCGATGTTAAAGTATTTTTTAAGAGCGTCAATACATTTAAGCAATACTTCATTAGAGTTATAATTTGGAAGAACAATAATTTCAAACTCAACACCAATGTTTACAATGTATGCATTCTTAATATTCACCGCATCAGTTAAGATACGATAATACGATAAGTAGTTTTGTAAGTTTTGTTTTGTTGCTGGGTTTAGTTCAGTTAATTTTTTATTAAAATCATACCCTAATGTGTAGAAGTTGATAGCCAATGGATTTGGAATTGGGTCTGGCCCATCATCCAATAAAGTGTTGATTTGAAAGTCTGGAGCAACATATGCTTTTGCTACCGAACCAAATTGTGGTGGTAATGCGTATGCTCTCAACAAATAGTCTTCACGAGTCACTGCTCTATTTTGTGCTCTAAAATATGCTACTGCATTATTACGAACTTCTTCAATCTCTTCTTCATATGCACCACCACCTGCTGCTACTTCGTTGGTGACTGCTATTGAATTTTGTACAACATTGACAACATCACTTACCAATGCTGATGTGTCAGTTTCGATTACACGTTCTACCAATTCAGTAAGGTCTGATGATTGTACGTTGTCATCCACACCATTACCAACTCTATACTTAACAGTCAAGGTTGTATTTGATGGAGCAACTCCATAGGTCTTAGCATACATAAAGTTAGATGGGTCGATGCCTTGGTCCAAGTCACCACTTGCTGGATATAATGCTGAACCAACATTGTCTGGATTTGGTAGAATCTCTTCATCAGCATTTGATGATACACCTGCACCAAATTGAATATCAATCTCACCCCCATCAGTAATACGAGTTATGTATCTTTTAGGAACTCTTTTTAGTTTGAGTAAAGCAGGAGTCTCATTAGCATAACCCGACATAGCAATTGAGTAATCAGTTGTATTTGGCAATTCTTCAAATACAGTGTCTTGAGCAAGATACTCTACCTTTGTCCATTCATCACCATCATCATCTATGATTTGTATAACATCAATCAAACCATCATCGTCAGTTAACTTTATCTTGTCATATGGTTTTGGTGATTCGAAATCAAAGGTTGTTTCTTTCTCTTTACCACTAACGGCTTTTACATATTTTTTAAGTAGATAGTATACCGGCTCATCAGTAGTCTCGTCAATTTGATAAACTGAAACTTCCGTGGGGTCAAATGATGATGAGAATCCAAATCTTACTTTATTGATAGTGGTGAATTCAACATCTGAGTTTGTTGATGACCCAACTACCATACCTTCTTTTAAAGTGAGTGCGTAGTCAAAGTTTGGTTTTACATTATCACCACTTCCTTGAGCAGGAACTAATTGATAGACTGTTAATGTGGTTGTAGCAGGAACATATAACTTTGGTTTATATCCAAATGATTGTGCTATCGTAAATACATTTGATGTTTCTTGTGCTTCTTCTAAGATGGATTCTCTTAACTGAACATCGGTGTAGTATGATAATACATCACCTACGTATGAAGCCATTTCCACAAACATCATACCCGGCGATGACTCGTTAAAGTCATTGTAGGTATTTGGGAAATAGTTTTTAGTAAAGTCAATTAGGTTCTTACGAATATCACCGAAATCCCTACCAACTAAGTTTACATCTTTTTTTACTTTATCTGCCATCTTCTATCCTTAGACAATAGAAACATTACCTTGTTCGGTAACGAGTATTGTTATTTGTGTATTTGCACCATTCTCAGTAACTCTAACTCTCAATGTGATTGATACTTTATTATTATCTTCCTCGGTATCTACATTCACATCATCCACTATAATATAAGGTAACCAAAATTCAATATCACCTCTAATTGAATCTTCTAATTCAACATTTATGTTTGCTGATATTTGTTCGAATAGTAATGAGAAAATGTCCGAGCCAAATAATGGTTGGAATGGCCTCTCACCCTTACGAGTCAGTAATAGGTTTTTAAGATTGGATAATGCTTGGTCCTCAGTAGTATAAGACAATTGAAATATAGGGTCACCACCTAATGGTAACTTTACACCAATAGCCTTATTTGGTTTAAGGTCTAATGGATTTCTCTTATACTCCTTACGACTTGGCATTAAGCACCTTTCTTAGCGTTTATATGTTTCATCAATCCAGAGTAGTCTTTTGTTAGTGCGTTAACCACAGCTTGACCTGCTTCAGTTTGTTGTAATTGTTCAGTAGATACGGCACGACCTTCTGCTGTTTGTAAAACTTGTGGTCCTTGACCTACCCTTCCACCAAATGATTGTGCTTGTGATGAATTAAACATCCCACTACCAACGCCAGTTGAGTTAATACTTCTCCACTCACCACCTTGGGCGGTTTCATTTAACATTTCATTCAACATAGAATTGTTAGTAAATGATTTAGCGGGTTGTTCTGTTTTTTGTTCAAAAACGTGCTCAATGTCCAACGGGTCTCTTTCAACAACCTCTGATTGTTTGATTTCATTCATAAGAGATTTACGAAGTACCTTTTCTTTTTTGGCAACTTCTTTCCTAACCTCTTCTTTTATAATGAGTTGAATTGCCTTAATTAGTTTTTTTGTGTCCATAATAATAAATATGTTTATATATAATTATTGTTTCATTAATGTTAACTGAGTTTTTACCTGAGTTATCGTAGATAATAGTTGAGGTCCTGCAGTAGCAAGACTTGGAACTGGAAGTGGTCCTGCCGTAGCTGCAGTTATAGCAGGTGCTAATTGTAATAGTGCATCGGTGATTGCTTCCAACTGACTGAATATGGTATCCATATCAGCTTTCCAATTTGTAGTTGATACGTTTACTGACTTTTTACCGCTAATCAAAACCGAATCCGATTTTGAGTTCAATACTATTCGGTCAGAGTTAAATATCAGTTGTGGTTTGTTATAAACGTTTTGTGGAGTCACGCCTAATGAGAATCCATTTGATGGTTTTAAACCAATGGTTTGCTGAGAACCCATCCAAATAGATGAGTCATCTTCATTGATATCTTCTATAACAAATTTATTGTACCCGTTAGACTTACCCGCACCATTTCTGATGAT
>Ga0070749_10001598_pt1 | contig 15316 bp, 15 predicted proteins | sample VirMetDEL_Nov_18_FD_75180 | JGI IMG/M metagenome (GOLD analysis project Ga0070749, IMG submission 75180) | Aqueous microbial communities from the Delaware River and Bay under freshwater to marine salinity gradient to study organic matter... | ecosystem: Environmental > Aquatic > Marine >...
AAGTTTTTTTATGAAAAAAATTTCATAAAAATTCGGACAAGACAATTCTAAAAAAAAAATTGATTTTTAAAATAAATATTCTAAAAAAAAAATAACGGCTTAAAGAATAAAACTAATCTAATAAATGAATAATTTAAATAATAATTTCTTTCTTAATATAAATATGAATCTTGATAGATTAGACAGACAAGAATTGCGAGATTTACTTGCGGGGACGCTCACACGAAATGAGCGACGATTATTTGGGGTTAATGGAAACTCTACTAATGAAAGAATAAGAGAATTCCTAAGGAATTATAGACAACCACAACAGCAACAACAAATCACTCCCTATAATAGATTAAGACAACAAGCACGACAATTAGGTTATGATGAAAGAAATGGTAGAACACAACAACAATTACAAACATTTATAAATCAGCGTAGAATTGCTCCAGTAATTCAAGCAGTAATTCAACCAAGACAACTTCAACCAGTAGTTCCACAAGTTAATCCATTCGTAAGATTTCAACCAGTATTACAACAGATTAGACAAATAAATGAGGCAGTATCATTTAGACTTGGTGATGGTTTTAGAGCACGAGTTAATAATCTGTTAGGTCTATTCAATAGAGATGGTAGATTTAGAATTAAAGTTATATCATCAATAAATCCTAATATATATTTTACAAAAGAATTTTACGGATATGATATGTTTCTTGCATGGTATCTAAATTTAATAAATGCTGACAGCAGAGAACAAGCAAGTGATGGTAGTCTAATAGATTATGATACTATCGGACAAGATGCATATAGATTTGTTAGAGTTGAATTAACAGCATTAGGTAGATTATTAGGTAATTGTGATGATGAATACAATGCAATTAAATTTGAGAATCCAAAATACATAATGAGTTGTATAAGTTATGAGAGTTATAATAATACTTGCGGACTCGTATGTATTAACAATAAACTTGGACTTGAATATAGCATGGATTATTATTATAAGACATATAATATTACAAAAGGTAGTGGAATTACGCAGAAAAAACTTGAGGATATATATACAATAGAATCGAGAAAAATCGGTCATGTAAAACCATTATTAATTATAGATAAAAATTTCAGAGGTAGATATGATGAATTAACATTCGACTATATACTTTATGATACAGAGTTAATGCATTTTTATGATGTAATAAATATAAGATTAAAAGATAAAAAGAAACAGATAAGACGTGGGACATTATATTGGGATATTGAAACCAGACCAGATTATACAAAATATAATATAATTAAATCAGTCGTTGATAAAAAAGTTGTTGAAGTAAAAACTTATTGTCTGATAGATACTATAACACATGTCTGGTATAGAACCTCAGGTGGAAAAGAATATAAAAAAATATCATTTGAAACTGATTATCACGGAAAAACATCAGTTAGAAAATTTATAGATTGGATAAATGATGAAATGAATGATCTAAAAAATCCACATCATTATTATTGCTATGCACATAATGGATCCAGATTTGATAATTACTTTTTAGTAGCTAATATGTCAAGAGTAGAACTGATGGATACTTATTTAGGTTATAGAGGAATAGCATTAATTAAGATGGACTATAATGATACAATATTTTTGGATACTTGTTGCTTCTTAACAAACTCACTATCAAATTTATGTAAATCATTCAAAGTTGAAGTGAGTAAAAAAACTGAATTTGAATATAATGGAGAAATTATGACAAACGAACAATTATGTTTTTATAAACCAGAATTAAGTGTTAAAGAATTTATGGAACTCCGTGAAAGTGAACCAGAATTTTGGAAATTATATAATGAATATTGTTTATATGATTGTATAAGTCTCCAACAAATATGGGATAAATTTAAAACAAGTTATAGAGATATATGTAATAAAATAAGTCCACCATCTAATAAACCAAATAAAAACGGGAGACTTCCTACCGATGGATGGGTATATAGAAATTGTCAATTAACATCAGCTTCAACTATAGGTGGTCTGGCAAAGAAAATAGTAAATTGTTTAAATGAAGAAAATTCAAATTACAAGAAATATCTATTATTTTATGAGGAGGATAAGAACTATAAAATCGGTGATGAAACTAAAAACCAGTTTATAAGAAAGTTCGCACGAGGTGGAATATCACATGTTAATAAACATGGAATACATTATGCTCCAGTGGTAAGTTATGATATTACAAGTGAGTACCCAAGTGCAATGAATTATATGGAAATACCAATTGGAAAGAGTAGTTATGTAAATTATTATGCAAGTCATTTTAAAGGATTTTATCATCTGCGTAATCTTGTATTTAAGGAGGGTTCTAAAAAATTCAAACCTGTTGCGGAAACTAATAAAGAGACTGGAATATTGAATTGGATTACAGGTGATTTTATTCCAGAGATATATATTGATACATATATGATTGAATACTTGAAAAAAGAATTTGGTTTAATATCATTTGAAGTTGTTAAAGGATTAGTATCAAGCGAGGATATGACAGCAAATAAGTTATTTGGAAAATATGTGATGGGATTATTTAACGGAAAAGCAGAGCAGGATATATTAAAAGAAAATAAGGATGTAAATTATAATCCTGCATTAAGAGAAGCGATCAAATTATTTTTAAACTCTGTGACAGGAAAATTAGTTGAAAGAACTGAAAATTATATGGACAAGGTCTATACGACTAATGATGTAAAAAAGAAATATTATGATATAGGAATAGAGGAAGAAGGAGCATCAGATTTTAATGATTGGTTAATCTGTGGTGTATTAGTTTATAGTTGGAGTAAGATACTATTATTTCATTATATCAACTGCTTACCTGAAGGAAGTGATGATGTTATAAATGTGGAAACTGATAGTATATATTTCCATAAGAGTAATGAAAAAGTATTCATAGAAAATTTAGAAAAGTTAAATAATGATATTGCGAAAATAGGAAGTGATCTTGGAAATATTAAAAAAGAAAAAGAAGTATTAACACCATCTTATTTTATAAGAAAAAAAGTATATAAATGTGGTGATGATTATAAAGATATGAAATGTAAAGGAATACCATCTACAACAATAGACGATCACGGAAATCCTGTAAAACTATTTAACGAGGATATGTATAAGAAACTGACAAATGGAGAGGAAGTGTCATTCACATATAAAACACTTAAAAAGAATTTATTCGGTAAAACAGAAATTACAAGTCATACATCAATTAAAACTATAACACCATTAAACAAAAATGTTTATAAGATTTATAATTAATTCTAAAAAAAAAATTGATTTAAAAAAATAACTCTTAAAATAAAGATATAATGAAAATTGAAGATATTAAACACAAGTTAATATTAAAAGCAATAGAAAGGCATAATATTGACGACGCGACTTTACTAACTTTCAATGATAGAAAAGAGTTAAGTCATTATATATTAAACTTGAATAAGATGAACTGGTATAAAAAAAATAAGGAGAGATTTAAAGATAATTATGAAACAAAGTATAAATCACCATTAAAACAGAAATATGAAATTTTAAAGTTATTTAGAGAACTCCCAAATATCTAATCTAATAAAAATATTAACTTAAAGAAATGTAATCTAATATAAAAAATGGATAAATTAGAAATAATTTTAGAATGGGCTGAGGTAAAAAACGAGAGAGCAAGCAAGGGATTTGGTAAGCCCTTTGATACTACTTTTTTAGAAAGTGTAAAAGATTTTTATACTGATTCGGGAGAATTGACTGACGCTCAAGAAAGTGCAATTGAGAATATTTATGACAAATGGCATATTGAGGAATGGGTAGAAAGAAAGAAGAGACCACAAAAAAATATTTAATTTATTATAAATATAATACTTATAATAAAATGGCATTATTCAATCAATATACACAACCACAGACATATTATATTGACTCATTTGATAGAGTATCTGGAACATCATCAAATTTTTTATGTAATCCTATAAATCTTTTTGAAAAATATACTCATTGTGCTGTTAAACAAGTGTCAATTCCTAAAGTATTTCCAAACATTCCAACAAATTATAACACATTCACATTAATAGAAAAAGGAGTGTCAAGAACTATTACATTAGAAGTTGGTTATTATAACAAGAATACTATGATGGCTGTTTTACCAGCCCTATTAAATTCAGCAAGTGTATTAAATGGAAATAACTGGATTTATACAATGACATATAGAGGTGCTTTAGAAGTTCAAAATTTTAAATTTACTTTCAATGTATCTGGAAATGGAGCATTTCAACCAAGTTTCTCATTTACACAAAATCAGGTATGGCTTCAATTAGGCTTTGATGTTGGTACACACCCATTTGTAGGAAGCACATTAACAAGTGATAATATCATAAATTTTAATCCCACAAGTAAAATATATATTGTCAGTGATTTAGTTAGTAGTAGCAATGAGAGTATTTTACAAGAAGTTTTACAAGTTGATACTGTCGGTTTTGGAAGTTCAATATTTTATCAAAATCAGGGAAATCTTGACCTTGAAAGTAAGCAAATAGTAGGTAATCAAAAGAATAGTTTTAATATAAGATTAATAAATGAAAACGGACAAGATGTAGATCTCCAAGGACAAAATTGGAGTTTTAGTATAATTTTCTATAATCGTAATGATACAAATGAATTAATGAGAGATGAATTAAAAATAAATGCGATAGATAGAACAAAGTCAATATTAGACGACCTTTCATAATTTTTTATAATATAATTGTATTATAAAAAGCGAACGCAATTGCTTTAAGTGTCAGCTGTATCAACTCCGTTAAACTCCAAAATCATACTAATATATTCATTACCATTAGTTGTATATTCACCACCGCTTGGGTCTTTCAAGTAAAAGGTATAAGTCCCATTAACTATAATAGGTTTAGATGGTTGAAAACTAACATCAGCAAATATTGGTGCTGAAAAAGCAGTATCATTATATAATATTGCCATAGGTTCATAATTTGTTAAATCACTCAAAACTGTAATATACATTTGACTATTAGTATCTATTGGAACAACAGCATTAAAAGAAGCAGATTTAATGTGTATTGACTTTACTGGGAAATTAACATTTATACTCGCTGTTGCTTTATCACTTGTAGCGAATGTAAGATATATTGCTTTATTGACTTTCATATCGTTTATTATAAGATAAGATAATTTTTTAAATTTTTTCTTTGTTATAATAAATAAGTATGGTAAAAAAAACTAAGTTAAGACCACGAAGATTATTTTACGATAAAGATAAGAATAAATATTATTATCTTATTCAAGGTAAAAAAACATTTATCAAGACTGGTGATGTATCTCAGAAACAACTTGTAAAAATTAATATCAAAAATATAGTTCCAACAAGAGCACCTGCGAAAAGACGAAGAGAACCAGCCGAAACAACTTTGATAACATCTTCAAAAAAAGTAGCACCAACTTTACTTGCTCCAATTAGTGCAAATTTAACACCCAATCTAAATTTATATAAGTTAAAGGATAGTGAAAAACTTGGAGAAAAAATCACATCATTAGAAAAGAAAATAGAAGTATTAAGTGATACTACAAAAACAACGATACCAAAACCAACAACACCACAACCGACACCACCACAACCATCAACACCAGTTCCACCAAAACCAGTACCACCAGAGCCAGTAGGAAAGAATAAAACAAATATAGGTGAAAATGCTGTGAGAATAGCAATGAGACAAGCAATATCACAAAATGTAGAAACTTATTCAGAGTTTCGTGAATGGTTTGAAAAGAATGGTAGTAATGTAATTGCTTTAGGTTCAACGAGAAAAAATTATGATGACTATTATATAAAAGATTCAAATAATACAAAATTTGGAGATATTTTTAAGAGAGAATTAGACGCGTATAAAAGTAAAAATCAACCAGCACCAGAGAGACCACCACCAGTTAATACACAGGTTTCTAATGTAAGAACTATGGCTTCTATGTTAAAAGATACTGCTACAGAAGGTTTAAAAGGTATAGCAAGAGCATTATCACCTAAAACTTCTAAAGTAGCACCAACACTTACGACAACTGAAGATGATAATCCTGTTGATTCTGGAGATATTAATGTTCCAGCAGGAGTACCTGAAACTAAAGAAGAAGAAAGTGGTAGTAGCGAAGATGAAGTAATAATGGTAAAGAAAAAAGGTACAGGTAAAGAACACGAGAATGATAATGATGGAATATATAACGATGAATTAGAACAAATATTTTATGATAAATTACATAAATTTGTTCCTGTTATTTCAAGCGATGAGATGGGAATTATTGAGAAAATGGTTAATAAAGATACTAAAAAGATAGGTTGGATACAAAACACAGACCCACGAAAATCACAAGGAAGACATTGGGTCGCTTATTACATAAATGTTCCTGATGGTGAAATAAATTATTATGATTCACTTGTAGAAAATAATGGGATGCCTTCTGCTGAAAGTATGAAAGGACTTAAGAAAATTATTGATAAGATTAATCCAGAATTTTATCTGAAGTTCAAAAATAACTTATGTCGTTATCAAAATCCAAAGTCAAATAATTGTGGTTATTTCAGCCTAAAATTTTTATTGGATAGATATAGTAATATACCTTTTAGAGAATGTACTGGATATGATAAAGTAAAAAATGTATATGGAGAAGGGGAAAAAATGATACAAAAATTTAAGCGATATTTATGAAAAATTGATTTTTTATCGTTTTTTCACAGAAAATATCACCTTATTTAAGATGGAAAATATGTTGATGAAATTTAAGATGGAAAATATGTTGATTGAATTATTAAATACAAAGAAAGTAATATTAAAAACATTGATATTTCAAAAGTTAAATAATTATACTGATGAATCAATTGAATTTTCAAAATATCAATATAAATTGTCATTAATAATGATTGATATAATAAATTCATTTCTTGAAAATGAAAAAGATAATTTTCAAATTAATTTTCAAAAATTCAAAGAACTATCTAGTGAAGCAATTGATTTTGGTATGGAAAAAACTGATAAAATGTATGATTTAACTAATGATGATAAGAAAGAACAATCATATATGAATTTTTGTAATGCTATGAAATACTATTATGAGATATTTCAAGATGCTATGGAATTTTTATAAGAAAAATAAAATAATCGCTTAATATAAATGAATGAAACTGACATCCGTCTCACAGGGGCGGAACCCTGTACTTGTGAGTGTGTTTGTAGCACAGATATTGTTTATACTATTCTATCAATTTTAGGTTTTGTTGTCCCCTTGTTAATAAGTGAAATACTTCCGCTAAGTAATTGCGAAGCGAATGGTATTATCGATGGTATTATTAAATTATCTAAAAATAGTAGAATAAAAAAATAATTATTACACTAAATTTAAAATTTTATTATCTTGTATATAATAAAATGAGTGAATCCAAACAACCCAGACTTACTAAAAAAGGTCTTCCAGATAAACGAGCTGAAACAAGCAAGAAAAATTTAGAGAAGGGTAAAAATATTATTAAACAAGCATTAAAAGAAAGTAAGGTTGCTAAAACTAAAGCACCTGTAATAATTGAAAGTAGTGATGAAGAAACTGATGATGATGATGATGAATATGAATTTGAATTACTTCCAAGAAACTCAACCGCAAGAGAAATTGCTAAGGATATCGAACCTACGACTGAGCCCGAACCTGCTACCGAGGATGAAGAACCTGAAGTTGAGGTGAAACCTAAAAAGAAGGGTGGAAAAAGTAAAGAGATGATCCAAAGTCTTTATAATGAAATACAAACTCTTCGTCAATCTAATGAGGAAGTTAGAAGTATGTTAAGTAAACAGCAGACAGATAATAATCGTAGAAAATTAAATACACATTTGGGTATTTTAAACCAAGAGATGTTATTAAAATTTTAAATTTTATTGTTATATATAAAAGGATTATGATTAGAACTGAAAAAATCAACAAAGTAAAAGTCAAACCTATTGTCAATAATATAACAGAAGATATAACTGATGTGAAAGGTAAGGAACTTTTTAAAAACAATCTGTCTAATATTTATATTATGGCACGGAAGCGTAGTGGAAAAAGTAGTTTAATTGGAACTATTTTGAAAAAGATGGCAGATAAAAGATGTAATGTTATAATATTTTCTTCAACTGTTAAAATAGACCCTTGCTGGGTTGCTATAAAAAAAGACCTTGAAAAAAGAGGTATAACAACATTAACATATACACATTTTATTGATGAAAATAAAAATAATATTTTAGAACAATTTCTAAAAGATATGGAAGGAGATAGTGAAGATGAAAAAGAAGATGAAAGTGAAAATAAAATATGTGGTGATGGGACAAGATTAAAATTCGTGCCATATGAAAAAGAAATAAAAAAAGAAGATAAACCAAAAAAACCTAAAACAAGTGTTCCTGAATATATTATATGTTATGATGACTTGTCTTCAGATTTAAGAGCAAATATAATTAGTTCGTGTTTAAAATCCAACAGACATAAAAAAATTATGAATATAATTAGTAGTCAATATCTTAATGACCTTAATAGACCAGCACTTCGTAATTTAGATTATATGATTATGTTTAAGGGACAAGATAATGAAAAATTAGAATTGATACATCGCTCACTTGATTTAGGAATAAGTTATGAAGATTTTAAAAAATTGTATGATTATGCTGTAGAAGAACCATATTCTTTTTTATATATAGATATTAGAGATGACCAATATCGTAAAAATTTTAATGAGAAATTGATTATAAATAAATAAAAAAAATTTTTTATCTTCTTATTATAATAAAGAAATATGGTAAAACGAAAAAGAACTAAAGGAGGTGCTGATGCACCAGTTTTAACTAAACAAGAGGTATTACAAGACCCTAAAATTAAACAGGCTCTTTCTGCTTTTGTAGCTCAACAAGGAGGTGGTAGACAAATTGGAGGTGGTTGGTGGTCAGATTTTGTAGATTTCCTTAAAAGAAATAAAGTTATTTCAATGGCAAGTAAAATTGGAAGTGCTATTGCTGGAGCTGTCGGATTTGTTCCACTTTCAACAGCCCTTGCTGGAGTTTCAACAACAGCAGGAGCATTAGGATACGGAAAAAAAATGCGAGGAAGGGGTGTAAATGATGCTACACCTATTGCTTATAATGCTCCAGCAAGTACAAATGCGAATGTAAAATTTTAGGGGGATGTGTCCCCCTTGCCCCCTATAATCCGACCGCAAGCGGAATTGCAAAATTTTAAAAAAAAAATATATCATATAATAAAGAATGCACGATTATTGTTGTAATGAATGTATGCGAGGAAAAGGTATCTTTAAAAGAGAAGCCGGAAAACTACAACCAGATTCAAGAAAATTATTAGAAAGTATTGGAGGAGAAGAAGTAAAAACTTTACAAATTGTAAGAACACCACTTTCAAGTTTCACTAAAGGATTTTTAAATACTATAAGTTTAGGTCAATTTGAAAAAATCAGTAAAAAGTATTATGATGAAATGTTTCACTTATCACTATGGATCAATGACAAATATAATCTTGAAAAAAATGAGGTAGTTTATTTTAACAAACAAAATCCTAAAAAATCAAATAGTCAAGTAAGAGATGTCAAAAATATACCAGCAGGAATAACAATTCAACAACTCATAGATAATACAATTAAGAGAATGGGACCAGAAAACTTCAGCAATTATGATGCCGAGAAACTTAACTGTCAGAACTTCCTTATAAATGTTCTTGATGCGAGTAATATAGGAGATAAAGAAGATGGAGATTTTATCTTTCAAGATGCGTCAAAGATATTCAATGAACTACCAGAATATGCTAAAATATTAGGAAAAGTATCTGTAAATCTTGGAGCAATATTTAATCGTCTTATTAAAGGTGAAGGTGCACTTGAAGATTTTATGAATAAAAATCCTAATTATAAAGGACCAACTCTTCAACAATCACAACAAAGATTTATAGATGATATGAATAAATTAAAGAGATTTTATGGTAAAGGTGAAGCACCAGCAACAAATATAATGAAGTATGCTGAAGCAGAGCTTAGATTTTAATGTAAGTAATTTTTTATAATTTAAATGTAATTATAAAAAATGTGTTCTTATAATAAATGAGTTCATATTCAAATTATAACGCCATAACAAATTTAACTGAAACTATCATAGATTATTTAGTTGTGGATACTGCTGAAATAGATACTGCTATCGTTGAAAATCTTGATTGTAATGTCGGAACAATTGATACATTAACTTCTACAACAGCGACTATCACTTCAGCAAATATTCCTACCTTAACAAATACTACATTAACGAATACAACAAGTAATACAACAAATCTTAACACAAATAATATTCAATCAAATCCATTAAGTTCTTCTGTAAGTCTTTATACAAATGGGACAGGGACTATAGTGATTGGTAATAACTCAAATACAAATGCTATTACTATATTCCAAACAGTTAATTTAAATACCAATAAAAACTTAACGCTTAACGGAACAGGTAGAATAATTACTCCTAATTTACGAGTATCATCACTTACACCAAGTAAAATAGTATTGACTAATGGCACTGATGATTTAGTTAGTAGTTCTTACACTGATACAGATATCGCAATTTTATCTGCTAACAACACCTTCACAGGAAATAATATTTTTTCAACTTTTAATACCTTTAATGGGAACCTGCTTTGTAATACATTCAGAGGGACATCAGCAGGTTCAACTATTTCATTATTTTCAAGCACGACAGCAGGAATAACTTTGGGTGGAGCAAGTTCTGGTATAACTTTAAGTGATAATACAACTCTACCAGCAAATAAAACAATTACTTTAAACGCAACTGGAGGAATAATTTATTGTAATGTATATACAGGAACGGCAACAAGTTCTAATCTTACTCTGGGTGTATCGGGAGATACTGGTAATTTACAGATTTTCAAAACAATTACATCAAGCAATACATATTCAGGGTCAAATACATATTCAGGAAGCAACACTTTTTCAGGTTCTACAAATACTTTCAATAATACTTTATTATGTAATACATTTACAGGATTAACTGCTCTTGGAAATATTAGTTTATTTTCAACTACAACAGGTACATTAACATTAGGTAATACTGGAGGAGGAACTTTCACTATAAACCCTTCTGTTGTTTTATCAACTGGTAAAAACTTAACATTATCAGCAACAGGAAAAATCGTAGTTGATACTATAGAGGGTGTGGCATCATTAGATAATATTACTTTATTTTCAACTACAACAGGCACATTAACATTAGGAAATCTTTTAGGAGGAACTTTCACTATAAATCCAAATACTCAATTAAATGGGACTTTAACTCTTGCTACTGATAAAAACTTAACTTTACAAGGAACTGGTAAGATAATAACCCCAGCAATTCTGGTTAGTGGATTAACAGGAAGTAAAATGGTCTTGACTGATAGTAATAAAAATCTTGTATCAAGTTCTTATACAGATACCGATTTCGTATTAAAGTCTGGTTCAAGTATGACAGGTGCTTTAAATGTAAATGATATTCAAGGGACTACAACTTCAAGTTCTATTACTCTTTATACTAATAGTAGTGTTAGTTCTCCTACAATAACTTTGGGTAATGTTTCAGGTGGAACTTTTACTATAAACCCAAATACTACATTAAACGGAACATTATCGGTAAATACTATTTCAGCACTTTCTACTATTGCTACAGGTTCTCTTTACGCAAATATAGTTGGTGGAAATATTACTTTGGGGTCATCTTTAACTGGTAATATGAATATCGGGACATCAATGAGATATGGTATATTGACTATCGGTTCATCTTCTTTTGACCCTGCTTTAAATACAGGTAATGCGGTTATTAATCTGCCAGTATATTTTAATCAAGACCTTAATATAGCGTTTGGAAAAAATATCGTTATGTCATCTACTGGATTACTTAAAAGTGAAACTCTTACTGGTCTCGCATATAATTTAACATTAAATCTTGGAGTGAATGGAGATTCTGGGGGAATAACTTGTAATAGGACAATGACTTTTGACATTAATAAACACTTAACTATGAACTCTACAGGCATAATATCAGTTGATACTATAAATGCTACATCATCAAGTTCTACAGGTGCTCTTTTTGGAAATATAACTACGGGAACTTGTAATATTGCTACTTCATTAACAGGTAATTTTAATATTGCTACATCAGTAAGAAATGGATTTGGTTCTATAGGAAGTTCTTCTTTTAATAGTGCTACAGATACCGGACTTCTTGATATTTATCTACCTACAAGAATATTTCAAGATATTACACTTTCTACAACAAATAGAATATTCGGTAATAGTTATCAAGGACGCACTGCTTCTTCTAATGTTAGTTTATTTACTCTTACATCAAGCGGGGCAACAATAGATATTGGAAATACAGGAGGTGGTAATTGTACTATCAATCCTAATGTTGTTCTTGCTTCAAATAAAAACTTAACTTTACAAGGAACTGGAACGATAACAACTTCAACAACTGGTTCAATCTTATGTCCTACATATAATTCTACAAGTGCTACACAAAACTTACTAATAGGTAATACTAACACAACTTCACAAATTACAATTGGAGGTGCTCAGTCAAGTGGAAATATAGTTATAGGCAATACTACACCGGCAAGTGATAGCGGAACTTTGACAATAAATAAAAATGTTGTTCTACCTGCGAATAAGACTATAACATTAAATTCTACCGGTGGTTCTGTTTTATCAGCAAGATTTAGTTCTACAAGTGCGACACAACAATTACTAATAGGTTCTACAAATACTACAGCACAGATATGGATTGGTTCTGGTTTAACAACTGGTAATTCTAATGTTGTTTTAAATAATACAGCAGGGAGTGGGAATATAAGTTGTCAGAGACCAGTACAAATCGTTGGTGAATATTCTACAAACACATTAAGACCAATTCTTCAATTTTATCAATCACTTACTATTTCTACATTTGAAGAAAGTTTTTTAGGACATATATTAGGTAATGGTATTCCTTACGGACAATATGCTGGTGTCAATTTACCAACAGTTGCTGGTTGGGTTTTATCTAATGACAAGTATTTCTGTATGTCATCTTATGTTGGTGGTAGTATTACAAATGAAGCAAGTAGTTTCTTATTGAGTGCTAATACCGTTCTTAATGTGAACCCGGGGGATTTTGATAGTATGATTTATATAGACGAAGATATACCTGGGGGTGCTGGAACTTGGACTGGATATAGGATTTCTGTTGCTGGAGCAATTGTTGCGTCTTCAGATAGACGAATTAAGAGAGCAATAGTAAATCACGATGATACTAATATTTTAGATAAGATAGAACAATTACAAGTTGTTGATTATAAGTTAAAGCGACCTGATGGAATTACAAGAGCGACAGCAGACCAAAAGTATAATAGAATTCATACTGGATATATCGCCCAAGATATGCGTCAAGTATTTCCTGAACTTGTTGAAAAGAATGATGACGATTTTGGAATGCTTTCAATAGATTATACAAAGTTGAATTATAAATTTCAAATAGCAGTTCAGAGATTAATAACACAAAATAAGCAACAACAGGCACAGATAGACGCACAGAAATTACAGATTGATGATTTAACTTCCAGACTTGCGAGATTAGAACAAATATTATTAAATCCTTGATAATATAAATGAATACAACTATTACTAAATTAACAACTCCTAATATTAGATTTAAGATACAAGGTATATATTTATGCGAGAAATTGAATAAACATCTTAATTGGAAAAAGAATTTTGGATCTAAATTTTTGGTTTATTATTTTTTATATCTTATAATAAAGTATGTATGTTATTCAAGAATACAGCAAGCATCAGGCGAAGAAACTTGGGGTCGTATTACGGCAATCATCTAATCCTAAAAAGAAAATTGATGTTTATAAGGGAGATAAAAAAGTTGCGAGTATTGGTGCTATCGGCTATAGCGACTTCCCAACAAGTGGGTTTGATAAAGAAAAACGAAGACTTTATAGATTAAGACATAAAGGTGAAGAGAAAAAAATTGGAAGTAATGGATATTATGCGTGGAAAATTTTATGGTAAGCCATTCCGCTGGCGGTCGGAACAAAGTGAAGAAAAATTATTAATATTGTATATAATAAATAAAATGCCTTATGTCATTAATAAATATAAGTATGGATTTCGTGTCTGTAAAGCAAGTAATCCTAACGAGTGCTATAGTAATAAACCTTTAACAAAGAAAGTAGCTATAAAACAACGAACTGCTATTAATTTAAGTGAATTAAGAAAACAAGGAAAAATTAAATAGTATAATAATATATTTAAAAAACACGAAAAATTAAAAAAAAATTTTTTTATTATATTTCACATAATAAAAACAAATGGATTCAACTCAAGGATTAATTACACCCGAATTAGATTGGAGCGGGAAATCTCTATCACATCCCCAAAGACTTTATACTAAAATCGCCGTTATCAACGGAGTAAATTCCGGAACTTTATCATCCTCAACTCAAGGAGCATTTTCTTTTCAAATACCTGCTAAGGTCATTTCACTTAAGGATTCTTATGTGACAATGGACTTATCTATTCCTACTACCACTACTACCTGTTCTTTTATTTCAGGAAATCTTGGTAATATTTTTTCAAGAGTAGTTATTACAGCTGATAACAACACTGTTCTTGCTGATATTAATGACTTTCACAGATTTAATTCTATGTTATGTGCTCCTTCAATGAAATTTGAAACTTTAGAGCAAGAATGTGTTCCTGCTCTTGGATATCTTCCATACGGAGCTTCAGCTGGTACTATCGCTCAACGAAATCCCTTTAATGTTCTTGTTAAAAATGGAAGAGATTTTGGTTCAGATTCTACTGGAGATGTTGTGAATAGTGCTAATAATCTTGCTCCCATTGATAGATTTACTGGAGCAACTACACTTGTACATCAACCTAATCTAAATCCTAACTCTTATAGACATTGGGTTCAAAAATCAACTGCCACTGCTGGTGCGAGTGCTTATAGTATTCAATTTAGACTCAAAGATTTACTTCCTCATACTATCTGTGCTTTAGACCAATTACTTTACTTCGGCGGAAGTCAGCTTCAATTTGACTTCTATATCAACTCTAAAGATTATATAGGTGCTTTACAGGGAACTTTGAATGGTGTTACAACATCTGCTTCTCTTGGTAATATTACATTTTCTAACTTCCAATTTAATCTATGTTGTGAAAATAATAATAATGTTATTAACACTGTTATGGATAAAGTTAGAACTTCTGGTATT
>Ga0070749_10001599_pt1 | contig 15315 bp, 22 predicted proteins | sample VirMetDEL_Nov_18_FD_75180 | JGI IMG/M metagenome (GOLD analysis project Ga0070749, IMG submission 75180) | Aqueous microbial communities from the Delaware River and Bay under freshwater to marine salinity gradient to study organic matter... | ecosystem: Environmental > Aquatic > Marine >...
CACAACCTGTTGTTTTGGAAACAATTGCAACACGACCTGTTTCTGAGTTATAGTGTTTTGAAACCCGGCTAGGTGGGGGGTAGCTTCCCCACCGAAAAGCGTCTAGACCCCGCCTGCCGATGGTTTCCTTAAGGGTCTTGTTTGGGTCTTGTATGCATTACTACAACTTTCACATTGGCGACTATGCTAGTCACACACGGCATTTGACCGTGACAGAAGATTGTGCCTACCGCAGACTTCTTGATTACTACTATCTCCACGAAACACCAATCCGACAACGCGATATTGCTCGGCAGATCAATATGCGAGATTACGAACAAGATGTGTTGACGGTGCTTAATGAGTTTTTTGTGTCTACCGAAAACGGGTTTATCAACCCCCGCGCAGACGCAGAAATTGAGAGTTATCACGCCAAAATTGAACAAGCCTCACGCGCCGGTAAAGCGTCTGCTGAACGTAGGCTCAACGCCCGTTCAACGGACGTTCAACCAACCAATAACCATAAACCAATAACCAATAACCATATACACACACCTGAAGGTGTGGATAACTTGGTTTGGCAAGACTTCCTGCAAATCCGCAAGAAACGCCGAGCGCCCATCACAGACCGGGTTGTTGAGGGTTTGGCAAAAGAAGCCAATACCGCTGGCGTATCCCTAAATGACGCCCTCAAGGAATGCGTGCTCCGTGGCTGGCAATCCTTCAAAGCCGATTGGGTTGCACCTAAGCCATCCCAGGCTGACATTGCCCGGGTGACAGTACCTGGAACTAAAGAACGCGACCCGGCGCTGGTCAAACTGGATGAGGACAGGAAAAGAGCCGCCCCTCCGTCTTTGGAAGTTTTGGCAAAGATGGCAGCATTGAGGAAAGGAGCATGAATGAGTTGGCTTTATTCGCGGGTGCTGGTGGCGGAATACTTGGGGGAAAACTCCTTGGATGGCGAACAGTCTGTGCAGTTGAGTGGGAACCCTACCCAGCTAGCGTATTGTGCGCCCGACAAAATGACGGTTTTCTCCCGCCTTTCCCGATTTGGGATGACGTACAAACCTTTGACGGAAAACCGTGGCGAGGAATTGTTGATGTCATATCTGGCGGCTTTCCCTGTCAAGACATTAGTGCAGCGGGAAAAGGTGCAGGAATTGACGGAGAACGATCAGGAATGTGGAGACACATGGCGCGGTTGGTTGGCGAAGTACGACCAAAATTCGTGTTTGTGGAGAACAGCCCAATGCTCGTTGCTAGAGGACTTGAACGAGTCCTTGGAGATCTTTCCGAAATCGGGTATGACACGAAATGGATTGTTATGGGAGCTGCCAATGTTGGAGCCCCCCACCAGAGAGACCGTATTTGGATTCTCGGTTCCGACACCCGTTTCAAGCGATGCGACATCCGGAGCGGTGATCGGGAAGAACGACACTTTTTACACAACATCGACCGGGCTGCCACGAAAAATCAATCAGAACGGGAAAGATGGGTCGGTGGGTCTAGCCAGATTGGTTCAGATGTGGCCGACACCATCAACCAAGGGCTATGGTCATGCAGCCGAGGGGATGGTAGGGAACTTGATAACCAAAATCGAGGAAGGAGTGATAACCAAGGAGGAAGCAGAGCAGATGTTGAGTCTGCCCAAATTGGAGAATCACCGGACTTGGAAAAAGAAATTCTCAACGCCAAACACACGGGATTGGAAAGATACAGGAACTACACAAGGAAACAGGAAATCTCCCAACTTGGGGACTCAAGTTGGTGGTCATCTGAACCCAACGTGGGTCGAGTGGCTCATGGGGTGGCCGCTCGGGTGGACAGACTTAAAGCCATTGGTAACGGACAAGTCCCTCTCTGTGCAGCAGAAGCCTTCCGATTGTTAGCAGGAGCATTTAAATGACCAACGCAGAAGCACACCTGATTTTGGACGGAGCAAAAAATGGCATCCCGACCCCGCAATACAAAGTCAACCTCGCCCTACTCGTCACCGGCGACCTTGGAGTTTCTACGCGAATCCGAGGCGCGGGAATGGATCAAGAGATACCGGGAGAAAGCCAAAGAGGTTGGCCCGAACGATGCCCGGATATGGTGGGACAGAACCATTAACCACATCAGAAGGTTGCGCGGTGACGATGCCGCCTTTGATCTCAGACAACGAATGAACAGGCTAAACAAATGACTTTCATGCTTCACTTTCACGTTGAGGGCACACCCGTCCCCAAAAAACGCCCCCGATTCCGTCAGTTCAACGGCATCGTCCAGTCCTACACCGACAAGGGAACCCGGACGTATGAGGATCATGTTCGTCTGACCTCCCAAAACGCCATGGGATCGAACGAGCCGCTAGAAACCCCTGTGGGCGTTTATTTATACATCAGGCTACCCATCCCTAAGTCGCACTCCAAAAAGCGCACAGAAGACTGTTTAACGGGCTTGGAGAAGCCAATTAAGAAGCCAGACATCGACAACCTTGCCAAATCCCTGTTGGATGGCATGAACGGGGTGGTTTTTAAGGACGATTCCCAGATTGTTTCGTTGCACTGCACAAAAGTGTATTCAAGTGAGCCTGGCGTTGACATCATGGTAAAGGAGGAACTGGAATGAGCGAAAAGATTGATCTAAACCCGTATGAGACAGAAGTGCGGAATAGAACGATTGAGGAGATTGCCCGAGCAATTGAGCAATTCAAGGCTTTTGGCCCGAACACATTGGCAAGTTTTGCCGTTTTTATCAGGAGCATGAAACGTGAGTAATTGGCCTTTTCCACCATTTCCGTTGCCTCCGTACAAAGAACCCAAGGGGCCAAAGTACCCATCAGATGCGGAGGACGCGCCATGGTAAATGACGAAACAGAAGAATTGAAAGCCTTGGTTTGGTGGGAAAAGAAACGCCACTATCGGCTGATGTCTGCCCATGATTGCCGTGATCCAGACCATCCTGGTTGCGAAAGATGTGAAGATGAGGAGGATGACGAATGAGCATAGAAGCAATGAAACAGGCGCTGGAGGCGTTGGAATGGAACCTGCCTGTAATTGAAGATTACGGCGACAAAGAACAGTTAAACAGGCAACACAAAGCCATCACATCCCTACGCCAAGCCATAGAGCAGGCTGAGAAGCGTGAATGGGTTGGGCTGACGGAGGAGGAGATCACTGCTTTGAAGCGCAACGGCGAGAGATACATCAGTTCGCAAGAATTTGCGCGAGCCATCGAAGCCAAACTCAAGGAGAAGAACACATGAGCCCGGAAAAAGCCGCCGAATCCATCCGAGAGAAAGCGCCTAGATTCGGTCAGGCAAAGGGGCGTAGGACGTACCTTGAGGAGTACAGGCGCGTTCAGAAAGCCATTTTGATGAAAGATGCGCTTACCAAGGGAATCGAGGCAGCAAACGCCCAGGAGCGTGAAGCACTAGCCGACTATGAATATAAAGCCTTGTTGACGGAACTTCAGGATGCCGTTGAGGTCGAGGAAACGCTCAAATGGGAACTGGAAAGCCACCGGCTAGACATTGAGATTTGGCGCACCCGACCGGCAAGCGCTAGGTTACAGATCAAGAGTCACGAATGAAGTTCCCCAAAACCCAATACGTCAGGAGCAAGAAACTCCTAAAGCTGGTGGCTAGTCTGGATTGTCAATGGTGCGGGTCAGGCCAGCAAGTCCAGGCGGCTCACAACAATTGGGGCGGCGGGAAAGGCCGGGGAATCAAGGCAAGCGACAACGAAATAGCCGCGCTTTGCTTCTGGTGTCACTATGAGATCGACCAGGGTAAGGAGTTGTCCAAAGAGGAGCGAAAAAACAGGTGGGAACAGGCCCACCTGAAAACTCTCCAGAGTTTGGCAACTGCGGGTTTGTGGCCCGAGGAGATTCCGTTTACGGATCAGTACTTACGCATTGCGGGCAAGGGGGCGTCTTTCTGTGAGCCTCCTTGCGGATGAGCGCGATCCATAGGCATTTTCTCGTGTGCCTTGAGTTCTTTTTCTAGGGCAGCAATTTTGCGTGCTTCTTTGATATGTTCTTTTTCAATCACATATTCGCGTGGTTCTTCAATACGGGCTTTGGCGCGTGCAATAGTCATTTTGGTTGCCATGATTACTCCTTGTAAATACGGGTTCCGGTTTTGTCAATGATAAGGGCTTGTCGGCGCGGTGTGTCGGTAATTGTGTTGGGAACGGAAATGTGCGTCCAACGGTCAAATTCACGGATGATTTGGTCGTAGCCAATCCCAGAGGCAATCACCGCCTTGACCACCTCATCTGGCGTCATGCCGGGAACCCGAATGTCAGCAGCACAGCCGAGCCGATGCTGAGAAGTATCTTTAGACCCCACAGCATCATTGACTTGTTTACAGCGGAATGCTGAATTGACCATGATGGGTTTTCCACCAAGTACGGTTTTGACTTGCTCAAGAAAGTCTGCCAGCCGTTTAAGGTTATTTTTCTCTGAATCATTAGGGGTGTTGTCAAACTCACGGTGATCTGTGTGCGTCAGTTCTTCCAGGGTGAAATGAGGTGAAAGGTTCATTTTTTCTTCATGTCTATGATCTTCTCAAGCGTGCGCCCACCAAAGTAGAACGACATGATGAGCATCCCCCATTGCCCCAGAAGTTGGACATAGGATTCGTTGGTGTCCATTCCAAAGGCAGACATCATGGCAAACGTGAAATACCCCGCTAGGATGGCTATAAGGGTCATGGGGCGAATATTCTTGGACAGCCATGAGTCACTACCCATGTCGGCTTTGAGGCGCTCTGTGAGGTTGTTTTGCTCAGTCTCGAATAGCTTAGAGTCGTTTGCCATCCGCGCAAGTTCGCCATCCTGGGCTAGTTTGGCAAGTTCTAATTGCGCCTTTGCTTTTGCTTCTGGGTCAGGAATTAGCTTGTCAATTAACTTGCCACCAACATTAAGCAAGGCATCTAACATCATTTTTTCCCCATTTTTTCGCGTTCTTCAAGCAACTGAACTTTTACTTGAAGTTGGTGAATGTCCCGATAAATTTCCTCTTTTAGCGAATGACGCCGTTCAGCAGAGATTGGGCTATCTGTTGGCACGCCTTCTTTGGTAATCAACGCTGGCATTGATCCCTCAATCTTGGTTAAGCGCAAAGAAAAGTCAGACACTTGCCCAAGCAACCAGGCAAGAGAAGCCACAATGACGGGAATGACTGCTTTTAGAACATCTGCCCAATTCATTTTTCTGCCTTTTTGTTCAGCAAATCAAACAAGGTTTTGACCTTCTCCTCCAACACAGCAACACGCAAATCAAGTTTTGACAGAACAATGATGAGCGTGATGATTGCCAGCAACATGGGCCAGCCTTTGGCAAGAATGTCAAATAAATCCATCACTTGTCTGCTTTGTTGTCCAACTTGGAAAAGATTTGCTTGCAGATGTCTTTAATCTCGTCAATGTCCCGGTGGTAATCTTCCTTCGAGACATAGGTGTGAGGCATCAATCGCACATCTGAATCAAGTCGTTCAATAGCTTTGGTGATGCTGTTAAGCGTCCACCCGCCAAAAAAGGCAGCAATACCAACCACGGCATTAAAGATGACTTGGGCGTCCATCATCAACCCTTCATGATGTAGGCCAAAGCATAATACGGTGGAAGGTTTGCGTTTGTCCCGCTAACACCAGCAGCCGTGTTGGTTGTTGCAACCGTTATGCCGGTAGTTGCGGTTGACGACATAACTGCTGTGCTACTAGATGAAAAGCTATAAATGCCACCAGATGCGTCCACGTTAGTAAAATAACCAACACCGTGTTGGTGGCCAGGGTCAGTAACCACAGATGTCGCCGTGTGGTTGTGGCTCACAACAACAGAATCAGCAGAGCCGCCCGTAGCGGTCACAGCGTAGGTTGTACCCGCCCCAACAATGAACCTGTCACGCAGATCAGGCGTTCCGTTCGTTCCGTCACACAGATACCAACCCACAGGGATTGAACCGATAGAACCAGACCACAACGAAATCAAACCAGCGGGGATGGTTGCACCAGTTGCCGATGCCGTACCAATAAACCCGTAAAGGTTGTCCCATGTGCCAATTACAGTCCCGGTGCTGTCGGTCAGAATGAACTTGTAAAAGTACCCATAGGTAAGCCAAATCTCATTAGGAGGGCGTCCGTCAGTACCCAAAACAATCGGGTTGCTGTTCAGCACGTTGCCAGAGATGGTCGTGTAGGTGCTGAATGGGGTAGATGACCCGGCTTGATAGGTGTACAGCAAGCCACCAGCCAAGGGGAGGCCGGTGTTGTCAAAGAACTGTTGTCCGTTGCCGATTGGTGCGAGATTGACAGCCATCTTTATTCCTTAATCATGTCTTTGAGTTTAGTTCCTGCCCCAGCGCCTGGGCGCATGGTTTCCTCTACTTCTTGTCTTAGTTTTCTTTCGGCTCGCATTTGCATTGCGGGTTCCACAAGATGTCTAACAACAGGAATATCTTGGGCAAGTTTCAGTCCATATTGTTTTGCCAATTGTGCGGCGGCAGTTTGAGTGTTGGATGTGTTGACGTACTGACCAGCAGGTCGAGCGTTAATTAATTGACCAACGTGAGCCAAATCTTTGATCTGTTGCGAGTTTTCACCAAACAAACGAGTCAGTTTTCCATTGACATCCAAAGAATCAACCATGTCATTGAACTTGGCTGTTTTGAAATTACCAGATGCGTCTGTTGCCTCACGAATCATGTAATCCAAAGTGCCAGCACGGAGTTGGTTTAGGCTATCAGGCTTTGTTTCCAACATATCCATTGCTTTGGCAAAGTCGGCATTTTTGGAACGCAGAACAACTTTTGGAATAAAGTCTTTGGTGTCTGCCGCGCCATTCACAATGTCGGCATAAACTTGGTTGTATGTGGGGCGGCGCTTGTCCAACAATCCGAATTCCTGCGCGGCAAGTGATCGTGCTTTATCTGCCACGACTTTAGCCTCTGCCGTTTCATTCAACAAAGGCAGTTTTTCCAACTCGCTACGAGCAATCGTCAATGCGTGGACAGCGTTGCCATCGTCTGCGCGTTGAGCCTTGCGAGTTTCGCGGGAAATCTGAGTGCGTAGGTTTTCGTATTGGGCAAAATTCATAGGCTTGCCGCCCTGATATGCCTCAATCTTGCTTTTGATTGTTGACGGAAGGAAATCAATATCCTCATTGGCAGTTAATGCTTTCATGGCATTGTCGCCAAACGTCTTGCTGTCAACTTCAATCTTTCCAGCGCCCAAATCATTCAATTTTTTGTAAGCATCTGAAATTGCTTTGTTGGAATTAGCATTGATTTCTTTGAACGCATCCATAGTGCGTTCAGCATTGCCAACATAATTGACCTCATGCGTGCCCTCACCGGCTTTCTGCTTTATTTCTTCAGCTTTTTGCGTCAGCATTCTGTTTTGCTGATTAAATTCATCAACCAGTTGCTTCTTTAGGCCACGCTCGTTTTGCTCCATTGAAATCAAATACGGGTCACCAGTTGCTTGACCCTTTGTCAAACGAATTCCAAACTGATCTGCTTTAAGATAATTGTCAAGCGCAACTTGATTGAGTGATGCGGGATCAATCTTTTTGAGTTCGCTGGCAAGTTGAGGGCTTGCCCTATTGATTGCCTCTTGCAAAATTACATCGTTGGTTGTTGCGGCGGCTCCCATGCTAGTCATACCGGGCGCTGATGGTGTTCCGGGAGTAGGTTGCATCGGGGCGGCTTGTTGAGCAACAGGCGCATTGCGTTTTGCCTCAAATTGCGCTTGCATGGCGGCAACATCAGCGGGGGCCATTGTTGCGGGTTTTGCCGTCATTTGCGCTTGCAATTCAGCACGCCTAGTGGGAGGGATGTTGACGTTGGAAACGGGGCTTGGGGGCGTAACGGGCGCTTGGACGCCAAGCGTAGGTGTGGCCTTTAAGCGTGCAAACTGGTCTTGAATCTGGGCCTTGGCAGCAGGGGCCAACGGCGCAAATCCAGCGACCTCTGGCACAAGAACAGGAGGTATTTTGGTTGCTTCTGCGGCTTGCCCAACAGTTTGCAAAATATCCTGTCCAGTTTGTAAGCGTGGCTGATAGGTCAATGCTTGCTGAACTTCAGATGCGCGTTTTTGGCCTTGCTGTATGCCTTCCTTAGTGCCGTATTTGCCGCCTGTCAAAGTTTCGTAAATGCCAGCAACCGCACCTGCGGGAACCGCTACCGCGCCCGTTAAAGCACTTAGACCTGCTTCACCAGCGCCCAATACCTTCTTGCCAACAAACTCGCCAAATGTTTCTTTGGGTTGTTTGAAAGATGCTTGCAATTCTTCAATTGTTTGACGAGGCTTAATGCCTTCTTTTTTCGGTTCTGCGACTTGCTCATCGGCAGGAACAGCAAGTTTTTGACCCGATAAGAAGCGCTCCAAAGGATCGCCAGAACTAACAGGAATTTGCTGTTCTTTTTTAGGAGGCGAACCCTCAAGAATTTTGCTTACATAAGCTGTTGGGTCTTTTGTAACAAAGCCACCATATTGAGCGAGACTTTTTTTAAGATCGCCTTTATTTTGATTCAGGAGTTGCGACAAATAACTCTTGGCGGCTTCTCGGGATTCTTTTTCGCTGAACGGGTTAAATTCAATGCCTTTTTTATGAAGCATTTGAACAGTATCAGGTAAAAATTGATATGGCCCCATTGCCTTGGTTTCTTTGTTGACCGCAAAACGATCATTGCCGCTTTCCGTCTTTTTCAGACGATCTAACAGATCATCCGTAATCATTGACGAATAATCAGTTGCCGGTGCTTTGCCGGGCTGAGTTTTTGATTCGCCGCTTAGAAACTTCTCCAAGACATCCATGTCAATCCCCTGACTTGGTTACACCAGTTTCGGCAAGGCTCTTTAGATTGCGGTAGCTTTTTGCAAATTGTTTGCGTTCTGCATCAGTTGGGAAAAGTTCTGTAAATTTTTGATTCAAGACTTTTTCATCTTTGATGCTATTCATCAATCCAATGGCTTCAAATATCTTACCGCCATCTCTTGCGGATTTGTTCCAAGCATCTTGGAATACTTGCATATTGTTATCGCCGTATTTTCTTGAGAATGCCCTTGCGCCGTTTGCCTCCATGTCATAACGCGTCATGTCAGCGCCAACTCTTTGAGCAATCTTTGTCAAGACTTCAGGCGGCACTTTAATAGTTCCGTTTGCAACCTGTTGCATATCAAGACCGGCAACAGTAGAACTGACACCACCCATTCTTTGAGAATTTGACAAAGCAAGATTTGCCAAATCTTTTGCCAGCATATCGTATTCGGCGCTTCCGAAAAACTTTCTTACATTTCGTTCAACGTCAGCAAGTTTCCCGCCTCCATGAATGAAAAGATTTTCAAAGAGTTTGCCAGCTTGGTTAATAACTTCATCCTTATTGCGAAATGAAGTAGCCAAATCCTGTTGGCCTTTTGTCAAACTTGTTCGGTATGCAATACCTGCCTCTTGATCCGCAAGTTCAGTCGGGTCTGGAATGTAAGGCTTGTTTGCGCTGCGGACAGGATACCGCAACTCCATGCCGACAGGCATTTTGACTTGTGGTTCTGCCACAGGTGGTGTAATGGCTGGTTCTAAGCCGCCAGCAATGCCAACTGTTGCGATTGGAGGTTGTCCGGCAACAGATGGGGTGATAGTCGTTGTGCGACCACCAGATTCAGTAATCTTGGGCCCAAATGTGCTTTCTTGCTCGGCAGGAGTCAACAAGGTTTGAGCGCCAGCGATAGCAAGATTTGGCAATCCTGGGCCGCTTGGAATGTACTGCCATGTGCGCTTGTAGGCATCAATCAGACTTGCTAAGTCTTTGTTCTCTGGGTTTTCTTTAGCCAGCAAATCCATTTCGGCAAGATATGCGTTTTTATCTTGTATGCCAGCGCGACCCAATATGCTTAGTCGTGAGCCGATCATGCTTCGTTGATCTTGCGTCAATTTTTGCTTTGCGCTGATTGCTTGCGATTGCGATTGGTGCAAATCGCTGTATTTTTTAATAACATCGCTACCCGTTTGCGGTGCAATTTTCGGAACAACGGAGTTAATCTTGTCTAGATCAATTCGTCCATTGGTTTGGAAATTATTAGGATCAGAAAAGAATGTTTGCAGATTTTTCCGTTCCAAATCTTGTTGTTCAGCAACACCTAAATTGATTTGTCCTGTACGAGTTGCTTGTTGTTTTGCTTGAATTTCTAGCGGGTTGATCTGCTCGGCTTGTTGATAAGCCTGAACACCACGCGCCAAGTTAACCATGTCACCCATAGACATAGGTTGTGGGACTTTAACCATTGCCCCCATAGGAGTGAATTCAGCCATGTTTATTCCTTATGCGGGTCTAAAACCAAGTCCACCACCGGTTTGCAATCCAAGCCCACCACCGCCAGATGATAGTGAATAATCCATTGGGGCAACAACGCCCCCAGATGGCACATATGAAGAAACCGCCCCCGTACCCATTGCCCCAGCACCGGATGGTTTTAGCAAGTTTGCCATCATGTAAGCATTTCCTGCACCCTGAATGCCACTTGACAATGCGTTAGCTTGTCCAATAGTTCCTGCCGCTTGTGCCGTTCCAATGTTGGCTATGTTTTGGCCCATAGCTTGACCAGTTGACAATGCTCCTGCTCCGCTTTGATTAACAGCAGTCTGACCCAAGCCAGCGATTGATGCCAGCGTGTTGTAGATGTTGCTGCGTTGCGTTTGGAAGCGATTAAAAGCGTTGCCGTATTCTTGGGATGCCTGACCTTGGGTGTAGTCCTGAAGTCCCGCCAAAGTGTTTCCTGACAACATACCGCCACCCACGTTTGCGGCTTGTTGGGCAGCACGTTGGCCTTGCTGAAGCCTGAAAGCATATCCAGGGTCTATAGCAGCGGCAAAGTCTTGCTGCGTAAATTGCTGGGTCAGATAAGGTTTCATGCCAGCAATATCACCAAGGGCAGAGTAACCAGCCTCTCGATATGGCTTTTGTTGCTCTTGCTGGATGTCAAACATCTCCCTTTGCAGAGCCATAGATTGCGCTTGAGATGCAGCTTGTTGTTCGGCGGCTTTTTGTGCGCCTCGACCAGCCATGTAGCCACTAGCAAGCGAGGCTCCACCAACAATTACGGCAGCGGTAACGAAAGACATGATTAACCTCTCAGCAGTTCTGTTTTCAGAGTGTTCCCAACGCCATACAAAGAAGTTTCGTCAGGTTCCACAAGTTCTTTTTCTATCTTCGCCAGATTTGTTTTGTTTGTTCGGTGAAAAGTAATACCAATTGCGTCAGTTACGGCAAGCGTCACTCGTTTTGTACCTGGTCTGGATTCCACAATGTCACCAGCCTGTAAGGTAATCATTCCGCGTTCAGTCCACGCAATTATTTCACCTTTTGCACACAAAAAGAAGTGTTCCTTCTTATGCACCTTGCCAACAATTAACGTCCCGGCTGGTCTAATTAACTTGCGGCAATACATCCCACCATGAAAGTAATGCTCAGTCTGTAATTCAGCTTGAGGCATTTCCGTCATTTCCCGTTGGAGGCGTTCTATTTCCTCACGGGTTGGAATTTTGTCGAGGGCTAATTGGTTCATTCGTTGTAATACGGCACTTTGTATTGCTGGCCGTCCACAGTTACATTGATGAACCCAACAGGGGCGGCGGGAAGCGTTCCAGACCCAGCGGTTGCCGTGGTCGAACTGCTGAAGTTCAACAGGTTCAGAAAGAACTGTTGCCAAGCCCTGGTCGGACGCTTGCTCTGCGTGTCCAGAAACTCGCTCTGGGGATAAGGGTTTGTTTGGCTTGACCCATAGATGCCATTGCTCATCAGTTATCCCCCTGACTTGCTTTGAGGTTAGCCGACACAATCACAGCCTTCACCGGGTCGGTTACAACCACCTCGAAAACACGGTCACGCGCCATCCCCAAACGCCGCCAAATCGCTCGGTTCTTGTATCGGCCTGTCTGACCAATGCCTACCCAATACTCTTTTGACCAAGTAGACCCGCCATCATTCGACCAGCGCAACATTGCTTGTGGCGTGGTGGTCGGTGTTTGTGCGTTGATCGTTTGAGTCTGACCAATGTAGAAATAGTCGTTTGGCCCAACAATGAATATTTGCTCCGGGTTGATGATGACGTTTTCGCCTATGTAGTTGTTTTTAATGATCGACAGACCAGTAAAGCCAACACCAGGCTGGAACTGAATCTGCAACTCATCAAAGTATTGGCGCTGAAGGTCAGATACCAAGTGCGGGGCTCGGCGCAGACGCCTAATATATTGCCCGTTGTCGGTGTAGTTTGTCTTGTCAAGAAAGTACAGCGATCCATTGGAGTGATCGCCAACAATCACCTTGCCTTGGAAGTTGGCAGAACAAGCACCACGGTGGCGTTCGTATTGGCCCTCGTTGTTGAAATAGAGCCACTTGTGCCACATTCCCGATGCAATGTCATAGGCCCATGTTAGCCCATAATCCCCAATGCTTGGGAACGTGATGACGTAGACCTCGTGGCCTTCTAGCTGATACGTCCAGGCGTAGGCATCGCTGATTGTCTGGTTAACAAGGGTATTCTCAACAGCGTGGGTAGAAATCCGCTGTGGAATGTATCCATTCATCTGGACAATCTGGGCTTGCCCACGGTCGTTGCGCGACACATAAGCAAACGAATTGCCCAAACGCGCCATGCTAAATTTTGAAGCAATACCGTGTTGGGTGCTTGTTCCGGGGATGCGTTGGAATGGGAATTGTGCTGCTCCGACATCGACCCACACCTCCGATGATTTTTCACCCAGAAGATAAACCTCTCGATGGTCAACAATCAAAGAAACCAAGTTGTCAGGCGCACCATCCTTTGAGGCAAAACTCAAAGAACTGGAGATTGGCGACAACAGATTGGACGCACCCCATTGTTGTGAATCAGGCCGGTCATAGACAAAATAATTGTCTACGATGTCCACGGTGTTAGCGCCAGAGAACGCACCATCCGAGTTAGGCAGAACGGTGAAATTCTCGGCGTACATGGTTTGCCCAACGGACGCATACATTGCCACAGATGCCACCGTTTGGGTCTTATCAACGGTGTAGCTTGTGCCGCTAATTGCCGTACTTGCCACCGCAGTCGTGATGCTGGTGTTCCATGTCGAGCCGCTACCAGAACCGCTGATGTTTGCGGTTATTCGAGTCCCCGCCGGTACACCCGTACCCGTCAGAACTTGGCCCACAGAAATCGTCCCAGAGGTCAACGTTCCAATCGTCAGAATGCCCGTGGTGACCGCAATAGACGATCCGGTAGAGGCAAACGTATTGACCGCTGTGATTTGGGTTGCCGCAGTTACGCCTGTCCCATAAACATACTGGTTGACCGCCAAAGTGCCACTCGCCACAGCCGTTGCACTCAACGTGGTGGATGCAATCTGGCCCGTGAAGGATGCGCCCAACGTAGGAACTGTTTGGGTCTGGCTGACTGTGTATGTACCAATGCCGCCTGTGCCCGTACCAAATGCGGTTACAACGGTTTGAGAGGCAACGCCCGCGCCTTGGATGGTCTGTCCCAGATAAATAGTCCCAGACGCCGTGTTAACGTACAGCGTGGAACCAATAATCTGAGCATTCAGCGTGGCAGCAGGGTTAGTGCTGTTCATCAATTCGCTGACGGTGCTGTTGGATACGTTCAGGGTGTAAGTACCAACCCCGCCCGATCCAGTACCAAAGGCAGAAATAATCGTCCCGGGAATTATTCCAGGCCCAAACAGAGACTGACCAACAGCAATCGTGCCGTTAGTCATGGATGTCACATCCAGCGTTGTGCCCGTTGCTTGAGCAGTAAACACGGCAGATGAGGGGCTAGAAATGCGCCATGTGTAACGATCAAGCCCGTCAACAATGTAGACGTTAACGCCGTTGTCAGAAATGCCCACGCGACCATAAAGCGTGCTCAACTGCCCCACCATTGTTGGGGTGTAAGTTGACGTTAAGGCATAGACATACGGGCCGACCACCGCAATCAGAAAGTTTCCACCCGATACAGTACGCAGACCGCGCACCTCTTGGGTGTTCTGAAACACGGTTTTTAGCGTTAATCCAGGCGTTGGATATAGCGCAACCACCCCACGCTCACCGGCGTTTTTAAGGGGATCAATTTCGGGAACCCAGTTAATACACTCCTGGGCATCTTGGTAGATGCTGGGGGCTTCGTAACTTGGGCCGACAAAACCGAAATCAGCCATATTTAACCTTTAGCGCAAGAACCCACCGCTAAGAATCCAACCGGCATCTTTTTGACGACCAGTCAGCAAAGCGTCAGAGTATTGGGCGACTTGTGTGGGACGCATATTGGTGCGCTTCAGCGTGGCTTTTGCCTGAGAAGCGTATGCGTTAATCATTTGAATCTGCGTGGGAAGATTCTTGCCATACATGGGCATTAGGCGTTCAGCCAAGCACCACCGCAGAGCCATCGAGTAGCCTTGTGGCAGCACTATCTCCTCATATAGCCCGGTGTATCGGCTGAAAATCGTATTGGCAAACAGGTGCATCTCGCCTTGCGCGGGATTGGGCCACACAAACAGGTTGCCTGAGTCCTCGCCAGGGTTGAAGTAGATTGCCTTGGGCCACGGGCCGTTCAGCGTTTTCAGGCCAATCAATTCGTATTGTTCAAGCGCCAGAACCGAAATGGGGTAATCCAGACCGCCGCCAGTAATCGGTTGCCCGTTTGCCGTGGTGTTGATCCTAACAAATGCCGATTCAATCGACAGAGGCTTTTGGTAGTAAGCCGTGATTGTCTGGGATGCCACGTTCTGGTTGATGTTTACCTCATACGTTCCCTGTTCGTTGACGTTGCCGCCAGCGCCGGTCAGGAATTGGGTAATCTTTGTCCCCAAGGCAATGCCAGTTCCAGATAGCGTTTGCCCTTGAGCAACAGCGCCAGAGGTAATGCCTGTCACGGTCAGCACATTGCCGGTGATTGAGCCGGTAAACGATGCGCCAATGTAGTTCTGGGTGCTAGGGGTCGGGCCGATGGTGTATTGAACCTGACCGGGAACCACCGGGAAAATGATCTCGGTGACGTTGAAAACCATGTTGTTTTCGTTGCTCCATTGATCGATCAGATCATTGAGCATATCGAAAGCGTCTGCGGCGGCTTCTGGGGTCGGTGTTTCCCCAGCTTCCAATGCGCCGATGTCTTTGAGGGCGCGAGAGATAATGTCTATTGGCTGGGGCATGGTTATCTCACACGGTTACCTTGAATGTTTTTGGCTTCCAGGGCGGGTGAACTTGCTTGGATTTGTTCAACCCAGCCAGTTGCTCCTCTAGTCGGCATTTTATTGGATTTGTTCCGTTTTGGGTAGATTCTTGCTCAATCCACGCAATGACCAAATCCTCGGTAATC
>Ga0070749_10001600_pt1 | contig 15314 bp, 19 predicted proteins | sample VirMetDEL_Nov_18_FD_75180 | JGI IMG/M metagenome (GOLD analysis project Ga0070749, IMG submission 75180) | Aqueous microbial communities from the Delaware River and Bay under freshwater to marine salinity gradient to study organic matter... | ecosystem: Environmental > Aquatic > Marine >...
AACGTAGTCCCTGCGTCTGTCATAGCCGTTCCTGCGGTATGTGCCCTTAAAACATCGCTTGCACTCAACTGGGCGCACCTAGTTGCTGATACCCCGCCCCCGTTAGATGATGCATAAACAAAAATATCTGTAGAAGTTATACTCTGAATATTTGTGGTAAGTTCCGAGCTATTCACACTAACCCCATAAGCGTTGGCGCCTGAAGTTGTCCCGGTAAAAGCTACACAATAAAAACCCGTTGTGCCGATGGTTATCGAATCCCCATTTGCAACACTTTGAGCTACTGTAAAATCTGCGCCAGTTCCAGCATCTTCAGAGTCAAATCTAACTATCTTTGTGTTGGTTGATCCTAGACCGTTATACCCACGCATAACCACTTGATTCTGGTTTCCGCCGCCCCCACCGCCCCCGGCTGGAACTATTACAACCGTAGAAAACGCATTAAACGGGATTAACACTAATATTAATATTAGTTTTTTCATAAATTCCCCTAATGTAACCTTGTTATTTCTAAAAATGTCTGGTCTGTCGCCGCACTTCCAGCATGATGGCCTCGAATCACGTCACCTGCATGGAAATAATGGACCGCAGCCATGTTAGTCCCTGAACCACCCGTGTTTGAGTGGTAAGTAACTATATTCTCTCTTAAAATACTTTGAATATTTGTAGTCAATTCAGAACTATTAACTGAAGTCCCATAAGCGTTAGAGGCAGAAGCGTCCACATTGTGAGTCACCTGGTAATAACCTGACGTGTTGATTGTTATCGAATCCCCATTTCCGGCACTTTGGGTAAAAGTAAAATCATCTGAAGTTATAGAATGAAGATCATCATATCTGACAATCTTAGTGTTAGTTGAACCATAACCGTTATATCCCACAACCCTGATATGGCTTGTCACGGGACTGAAAGCATTTACAACCCACTGGCCAATTGAACCCGAAGCGATGTCACCATCCCCGTCATTATAAAACTTACACAAATACTTAGAAGTTCCCTGATAACCATTATCATCCGGGGCGGTGGTTGTTATCACTGGATCCTCAACCGTTCCCGTCTTAAGGGCTACATAATAAGCCGTAGCCGTTGCCTCTGCCGAACAACCTGTGCAACCGAATTGTATAGACGTTGAAGAGCTTGTTGTAATGTTATTACCGTTGACTGTTATCCATCCCTTGCTGATCCCGATAGTTGAGGCATCGGACCTTGAGCATTTAAATCCTTGATGTATAGCGTTAAACTGTGGGCCTAGATTTGTAGTATCCAGAGCTGTGTCTGGGATGGTCCCAGCCGTTATACAGTCCCCATCTAAATCATTTGCATGGTTGTAAACCGTATTTATATCAGTGTTGTATTTTGAACTCGTCAAAACACTGTTTGCTGCGTTGTTAGTTCGACTTATTGGGCTGGAGCACGTAGCCGACGCATCATCAACAAATAGCAGGACCAAAAGAGCCAAAAATAAAACCAGTAAAAATCTATCTATTACGTTTCTCATAGTTCCCTCAATTTGGATTCCCATTCTTACTTGAGTCTAGCTGTGCCCTAATAAGGTTAATATTCCCGTTCGTAACTGTTTGGTAAAACCCTATTAATATACTATAACCCACTCTGTTTAAATCCCCGCGCCCTTTTACTACCGTTCTATTCGGGTCAGAAAGCGCGTCCTCATCCAACTTGCTCACATCTAGAATAAAACCGTCAGCCGGATCCGGGAATGAGTAGGTAGTTTCTAGGGCATCAGCTAAACTAAAATTAACCCAATGCCTCACTGTTATATCGTTGGCGCTCGCTATTGCGTGGACAATAAACTCTCTAAAATTTCTAGAAGCGTCTAAATCATCGCCAAACTGCCAAGGCATAAGCGCAAAAGCTTCAACGTCAACCGAACTAGCAGCCGCGTCGGTGTCTGTTCTATCTTCCTTGATGCTGTGCGTATAAATAAACCCAGAAGAGTCAGCAAGATAAACCACGTTATCCCCGCTCGAATCCTCCCCCTCTACTGCTGCGCTAAAATCCAACTGAAAGGCGTATCTCTTAAACCCCCTAGTCTCAAACTCATAGACAAAGGCCGCGCTGTGGCTCGTAGATGCCCCAAATGATACAAAAGTTATATATTGATCTAACTCCTGGTAATACACTGAAAACATATTTGAATAATCTGACTTGTTGAGCTCTTTTTCATATCCGCTGGACTTAAACACATCGTCAATATCTCCACGGCCCAAAGTGAGGGGCTGCAAGCTATTAGGGTCAACCACAAGCTTACCCTGAGAAATTACCCGCCAACCGTAGGCTGACAAAAAGAAAACATCCCCGTTAATTGTCCTAATGGTTTCCGCAGATACGCATCCAAGTTGCCTACTGATCACAGTAGAAGAAAAATCCGAGTTTATTACTGTTATAGATCGTTTTTTAAATGCTACCAAATAAGGAAAAGCCTTATCCCCGTTATAATACCCAGAACCTAAACCAGTGGGCGGACCATCGCCCCATAAAGCAATTCTAGGACTTCCCAAAGAATCGTCATAACAATCCGGCAAATCTGGCTCAGAGAAGTATAAATCACTCGGATAGTTATTGTTGCCAGTATAGGCCACCCTTCTATTGAACTCAGCCAAATACAAGGCGCCACCACTAACGGGCGGCGCGTGGCTTACCCTTCCAACCTGAACACTATCTGAATCCGCTGTAATATTATAAGACGCAGTTGCTAAATCAATCTCTGCTATAAATATGTAATCACTTTCAGCCGTAACATCTTTTAGATAAACTCTCTTTTTATCCATCAATGGATGGGTTGCACTTGTGGTCATACTTGTAACCGCAATAGTGTTATTGCTTCCAGAAGTTGCAACCGTGGCACTTTGTCCACTCATGTTAGTTTCAAAACCAATGCTAGAAGCATATAAAGAGTATTTAACTCTATAAGTTGAATCTGTTAAACTTCCGCCAGATGCAGCCGCCACAGAAGCTATTGACGGGGCTGCCTCGCCCAATGCGCTAAAGTTCGTTCCATCATAAAAGAAAAGCCCGTCATTTCCAACACAGACAATATGGCGACCGTTTACCGTGACGCCTCTATGCTTTGTTGCCGCCGTTAATCCGGTTTTTAAGCTCGTAACAGCCCCTGCCGTGTCTATCTTATAAATAACTGTGCTCACCTTGGCGAGTATCTCCCTGGTTCCATCCTCTTTCTGGAAGTAACTCATTGAGATTATCTCCCCACCACCCCCAACTGCTGAGCTGTTTAGCCTACTAAACCCATGACGGGTTTCGAGCCTTCCCTGATTAGAGAAAACATTTTGTGCATCAAAAAGCCTTTCCTCGCTGCGATCCTCAGCAATTCGGTAACTGATAGGAACCGAGAAGTTACGCCATGATTTTGAAGCTCTTAAATTTAATGCCATAATTTATAAACTTGTGGTTTCGTATCCGTCAGAATCGCCAACCCTATCGGACACAATTTTGCGGCCATCTCTTCTTTGACCAAATCTTGAAATATATTCTAAAACCATAGCCTCATATTGATTGTATTTAGAGACTGCCCCGTTTCTATCTCGGAACTCAAAACCCCTCATCATTACATAGAACCTTAAAAGCGGCTTAAGCTCGGGGATAAGATCAGGAATAGATGTCGTCTGGTAGGTGACCATTGGTGGGCGTTTGAAGTAGTAGTATGAAAGCGTTAAGGCGCTTGAAGGTCTTGGGTTTAAAAGTAAATTTGTATCAGTTATTAATCCATATATCTGAGGAGTTCCATCAGAAAAAGACCCCTTGTGCAAATATCTCATTTGGTCAATTGTTCTATTAACCAGTTGAAGCTCCGGGCTCCCCTCAAAAAACGGGTCACCGTCTAGTTTTCTAATTTGATCATACTCTGGTGGCCTTGCCGTTACGTCCGAATCAGTAGGCTCCTCGTCAATTGTTGCCGTTGTTGTTGTGTTGTCGGCAACCTGTTGGCTGTATAGAATATTCCCCGAGGCTTTCTGTAGATAAAGATTTCTAGCTGTTACCAATGGCTCAGGGCTTACTGGAATACTGGTAACATCTATTTGAAGATTGGGAGTTGCAGTTGTTACGTTTGCACTAGCAGTTCCCGCCGGGGTTTCGTATCCATTAGAATCAACATAGGTCACATATACGTTAAAAACCGTTGCATCCGTGAGAGATCCACCGCTTGAAACTGCAACAGAGGGCGCAGTCGGCGCGGTTGTTTTAAGCTCTTGTTCTTCTGCGCTGGCTGTAAGTATTTTCTTACCCTTGCGCCTGTGGGTTTTCCATCCATGGCGAGATGCTATGTCAAGAATCCCGTCATTTACGTAAGTTAAAACGCGCGACAAATGGGCGCTAGAAGTATCACTTTGCTCCGCTGCCCATTCATCAACTAAGCTTTTCCCATTAAAGCCCCTCATTTAGCGGCCTATGATTAGGACTACCCCAGTGTCACTTGAAGTTACTGAACTAATATGAACCTGGCCTGGGTCATCCTCTGTGGTTGATGCTGTGGCTGAGTTCTTATTAATGATTCCATGATCGTCACTCACTTCATTGGTAAATTCAGCAAATAGAATTTTATTAAGCCCGGTTACGATTGTGCCAGAAGTAACAGACGCAAAATCGGCCTCATAAATTAGAACCTTAAGCCCACCTAAAGGCGCTTCCCTTTGTTTTGTTGCAGAAAAAGCAGCAAATGAATCAACTGAGAAAAGCGTGATAATTGAGAAAACAATAAAGGTCATTAGTGATTTAAACATTGATAAGCCCCCTGGGTTAGTTATAACTAAATACATTTTACCAAATCTTAAGCGCGTTCAGTATTTTCCTTTAAATAAAACGCCAAGAAAACCATAAATAGAAGTGAGATATACGGGATATGTAAAGGAAAGTTACCGATCGAATTGACTACCAGAGCCGCAAAACTTGCCATCAAAATTGGGCATTTATTCTTAAACTTCCTAAGCTTATTTAAAACACAGCCTAAAAATACAAAACCCACCCCACCAAAAGCACAAACAAACCAGACTATTTCGTTATGTGGATGGTCAAAGCCGGGAATTCTTAATTTCCAGCGCCTAAACAGGTCATCAAAATGCCCTAGCCCCCCGCCAAATATATAGTCATAGGGTTTCATATAATTAAACGAGTCTTTCCAAATTTCCAGCCTCAATTGGTCATCTAAAAACCCGCCATCAAATAAATGATAAAAAGTAAAATACAGCGCCACCAGAGAAGCTGACAAAACAATAGACGCGCCAAGCAACCTATCAGGTCTTAAAAAATACCGATAAAAGGCCCAAACAATAACGGCTGTCAGAGTAGCGGCAAGCGTCATCGCTGACATAGTAATAAGGCCAGCAATCAAAACCAAGGGGATTAAATATGCCCATTTTTTTCTGAAAAACACTGGAAGAGACACAGCAAGCGCGGCCCCTGAGATTGTTTGTTGTGTAAGCGCTCCGACGACTCCCCCATTAAGGTTATCGTGTTGTAACCTACTGCCTTGAAGCCTCAGAGCCCAATCTAGAGGCTGTTCCCCAAAGTATTGAGCCAATATCCATAAAGCCTGAATAATTGCTGACACAGCCACAAAATTAAAAACGGTTTCCTTGTCGGCTTTTCTAAACTCACTAATCATCTGAGTTAGCGCACCGCACCCCAAACTGAGCATTAACCATTTAGTTGTGACCGCCTGGCTGTATGGATTCCACTGGATCCAAAACCCATGAACCAATAAAAAGATTAAGAAATAATAAAAGTAATTAAACTCTTTATAAATGTAGCGCTTTGGGAATAAGGCAAAGCCCCAAAACATAAAGCCCATAAATATAGTCTGTTTAGAGAAATCTGAATCTAGTCTAAAGGTGCCATCTATAGGTATCCATACCCTAGTAAAAAGGGGAATGACTATTAAAGCCATCCCCCAATATGAAGCGATTGAAATCATATTACCTGATATTTATATAAGCTTCAATAGCAGCGTCATCAGCCGTATCACTGTCTAGGAAAGTCCCCAAACATACCGGAGAGCTAACACCAGAAACAAGCGCGCTATCTCCTGAAATACCCTGAACAGCTCCGTTATCGTCGCCTGACACATACAAGCAAACTCCGGCGGTTGCGTCCTCGTTAGCTGAGCCTGAATCCACCCAGTTAACCTGACTAACATAACCATGCTGACGGCATGAGCAGCGAGCGCCATCAGCGCATGATTCGGTCAGAACACAAAGAGCCGGTCCTGCTTCCAGGGAGCACTCAGATGCACGATAACCGTCATCTTCTACAGTAGAAGCACACATCACAGAACCGAGCGAAGCAGTTGAACCAGTGACGTTGATGATTTTAATATCAGCAAGCTCACGGGTCTTAAAACTTCCGCTTTGATCGGTTGAGTTACTTTGTCCATCTGGGCCAATGTAGGCATTACCCACGACTGGCACCATTGCCACAATAAGGGCAAATAGAATTGTTTTTAAGAAGTTCATTTTTATACCTTTCTAAAATAGTTAAACCGCTAGAGCGGCCCTAAGCCGCCCGAACTAAATCTAATTAAGATGCCTCATTGATGTCATCAAGTTTAGCAAGCCTACGTCTTTCAGTGGTGACAAGGTTCATCATCCAGTAGGTTTTGAAAAGCTGGCTATTTTGCTTCTCAAGATCGCCATGAACAACCTTGCGTCCATTTTCTTGTCTGTGGATACACAGATGGAAAACGTCCTCATTGATAAAGTAGATTGCATTGGATTCCATATCCAGGTCAACCAAAATAGGGGCTTTGTTGAACTCAGCATCAGCATCTTCAAAACCAACTTTGCCAGCTCCGGCGCTTAGTCTTTCATAAGGCTGAATAAGGCTCCATACGTTATTGAAAACCCCAGAGTTCATAGTGATAACAGTTGGCTTTCTGCTTCCGTCTTTACCAGCTTGGTAAGAACGCTGCATAAGGTCAAGAGTTACGTCTCTGTTGGTTCCTGAGTTATTAGCAACCTGAGCAACCCAGCTAGACATATCAGCCACAGCGATCCCACCATAAGTAGAAGTAGTGGAAAGAGCTGCCTGAAGTCCAGTTAGCTGTTTTGTGGTTCCTGCACCAGTTCCAGCGGTTCCGTCAGAGTATAGGCCAAGAGTAGCAAGTCTTTGAGCTTCAGTTTCAGCAAATTCAGCTTTGGCAGTCATAAGACTAACGATTCCAGTTGGTCCAGAGTTCTGTAGGACTTCTTTTCTACTGATATGAACTTTAGCAACCAACTGCTTCCACGGGTAAAGGGCTGCTGTGATTCTATCGGTTGGTGTGATGTCCAACGAATCGAACCCGTCAAAGTATTCTGCGTCAGAACTGTCACCTTGAGCACTATAAACTGGTGCCTGGATCTGGTTACCACCGTCTTTAAAACGAGCGTTTTTCTTGAGTCTCTTCAAGAATGGGTGTTTATTAAATACGTTATCCTCTACCTTTGGAAGGATTACGTTGTTACCGATAGCGGTAATTTGGTCAAATGATAAAGCCATTATGGCCCCCTTTTCTAAAAATGGTTAAATTCTTAGGGGCTTTTAAAGCATTAAAAATCAAAGTTCCCGGCGGCAATACGCTCCTCTATTTCCCTATAGGAAAGATTCTTAGTATCAACCTTTGTCTGCCCTGCGCTTGCCTTTGCCTTCCCTGCGGTTGGTTTGGCACTCGCTGACTTTGCCTTTTTTGTCACACTAGCAACGGTCTTTTTTGAGTTACTTAGCTTATGGATTTGCGTGCCATGCACCGCAAATAAAGCCTCCTCAACTGTCCCGTTTCCTGAGTTAATCCAAGCGTTCTGAACTCGACCGTCCCAGTCTGCCTTGATCCCCAATTGCTTTAGCAATGGTTCATAAGATTTTTTTACTTCGTCCAGCCCTTTGCTCCACTCTTTTTGAATGGATTGGTTTTCAAGCTCTGTGCTTTTCGATTCAGTGCGTTTTTCAAGTTCCTGTATCTTCTGCTCTAAAGCTTTAACCTTCGGGTTATTCACCTGGGGCGCGATCTGCTTAAGCGCGAATTCAAACTCTTCTGCTAGTGCGGGGTCTTGGACTCTCAACTGCTCAAATGCTGCGTCAATAGTTTCTAGCCTTGCTAGATTCTCTTGATGCTGCCCCACATATTGCTCTACTTCCTGAAGGGTTTGGGCTACTTCGTTTTGCAAGATTTCTTTTTCACTCTGAAAAGTCAGACCGGCAGTGGCCGCATCTTTTAACTCGTCTAAAGTGTAGTTATAGGCTTTCCCGTTTACCTCGAACTCATAAAGCTCAGGTTCTTCAACGTCGCCCTCTTCAGTCTCAACCTCATTAGATGCCTCAACCTCCCCGGTTTCTTCCTCAGACTGTGCCTCTTGCACGTTGTCTGGCGCATCTTCTGTGGCTGCTTCAGATTCATTCTGATCAGCCTCGTTTGACTGGCCTTGCTCTGTCCCATCGGACTCCATGAGCCCGTTTGCCTCTATGTAATCAAAAGCCGCCGCGTTGTAGTTTTGTTCAGTATTAACTTCTGGCGTTGCACTTTGATTTTCTTCAGTCATAGATTCCCCTCTATTTTAATGGATTTTAACAATGTTAAGGAAATTAAATTATAGATAGGGTGTAAAATGCAAGTTTTTTAAGCTTGAGCGATCTGCCTTGGTCCATTTTGTTGGGGCTGCTCCCTCTTTTCTTCCTCTGCAATGGCTGCGTCCATTTCCTCAAGAAGGGCTTTAAGCTCCGCATTTTCTGCTCCTAGTTGCTGAATCATGGCGTCCTTGTCGTTGTTTTCTTTTACCTTCTTAAGAACGCTAGCCTTGAACGGCAGGTCAACCATTTCAACAAAAGTAACTGGGTCAATGATGCCAATCTTAAGCATTTGGAAAGCTTTAGAGAAAATTAGGTCTTTATCCATTCCCGCAGTAGAACCCGGAACGGCAATAACATCATATTGCAAATCCTCTACGTGCTCGGGCTCAAAATCAAACCTTTGAAGCTCACCATTTTGATCATGCACTAGGAGTTTTCTAGAGTTTGACCAATATTTAACAATACGACTTGCCACAAGAGCGCCTAGCCTCACGGTTGAGTAACCCTCAAGTATCCTGGATTTCTCCCTGATCCTGGTAAGGTTTGACTCTTTTAGTGAATCAACTGCCTCACCCGAGACAATACCCGCTGGCCTTCTGCCCTGGCTTGCATCTTGTAGGCCCACGATGTCATTAGCTGCTCGCCTTGCGTCCTGCATTTTAACTTGAAACTGTGGCGATACCTGGCCCGGCTGCAACCTTGCAACCTCGGTGCCCTGCTTTTTACTGATAACTATTCCTTGCTCATTGGTAAGCTCTGCCGCGTCAACCCCGGAGTTTTCATCCATTACCCAACCACTATTAGAGTTAAGCCTTAAACCTTGCAGCTCTGCGTAACTCATCTCATTGAGTATTTTTTGCTGATGTAAAATATTTTGAATTTCTCCTGTGCCATAGACTGACTCACTGTTTTTGTATCCATACACAGGAACCAATGGAACCAGTCCGTCCTCCACTGGTGGTTTACCGTCGTAAAGAATCACAGAACCAACACGAATCGCTAGGCGCCAGTTATTCGGATACTTTGGCCTTTTGCTGTCTGGGTTTTGCTCGCCCCATATATTATGAGTCTCTATGTGGTCCTCTATGATTGCGATCTGGACATCTAAAGTCTCGAAGAGGGTCATCATTTCAGGATTAGAGTTTTTGAGTTCCTCTACCATTTCATCAGTTAGCTGCTCAGGGTCAACCCCTAGCTCTTCGGCTGCTGATAGCTTTCTTTCAAGGGTTAACGCCTCTAAAAGCTCTATATGTCCTAAAATGTGCTTAGCGTGGTCCTCCCACTTTCTAGCCTCTACCGCCTCAAGCTCTTTAAATTTTTCATTCTCTTTTTCTACCTCTTCTGCGGTGTCCTCTTCTGGGATTGATTCTAGGGAGTAGTCCCTAACCCATCCCTCTTCTAGTGTGACGGTATCTTTTACAATGTCGAACTTATTAACCTTCTGGACGTCCCCACTTAAGAAGCCTGTCCATTGTTTTTCCCTCTCTGCGTCATTAGCGTCTGAGCCTATTCTGTCCGAGGCTTTTGCCATCCCGCTCTGAGCATCTAGAAGCTCTGCTTTTTCAGGAAAGCGCCTTTTTACTTGGTCCAGGCGCATTGGAAATCTTAAACCAACAAAGTCGGCGTCATCTATATCCGTGGCCAACGGGTCAATAAAAACACAGCGCCAATCCAGAACCCTTACAACAACGTGCCCCAACCCTTGATCTAAATCTGGATCCCAATCAACATAGAACCAACCAGTCCCGGTCTTTAAGCCGTTTCTTACTGCCTGGCTCCATTTTATTATTTGATTGTTATATCTAAGCTCAGACTTTACAGCCGCATTAAGAACTTCTGCGACTTGCATGTGCTGTTCTTCCAGGGGAATAATATCTGGGTTTAGTTGTGCATCTGTTAAAATGGGAACTTCTGACTCAATTAACTGGAAAATAATGTTTTCGATTGGCCTCTTAGTGGCCCTTTTCCGTTGTCTGCCCTCATAGGCATCTTCATACTCTTCTAGGTTTTGGCGGTTGCGGTTGATGTATTCTGTAGCCTCAGCAAAATGCTGATCAAGTGTTCTGTTTATTTCCATGTCTTTTTGTGATGTATTTGAAGCTAGTATGATTTTATCTGAATCGGCCAAGGTTTTACCTTTTCACTGGTTTGGTCAATATTAACTTAATATAGCAAAGTAAGGATAACATAATATTATGAGAGTAATTCACAGAAACAGAAACGGATCCATAGAAATTAAATACATCTGCAAGTTGAAGGATAATAGCACTGTCACACTTTCAGTTGATGAAATAGAAGAGCATGAGCGTCAAGATAAACTCTTGGTCAATGGCTACAGTAAATCTTTGGAACTCCGAAGCATTAAGAACAACACTAAAAGAAAGCGTGACTCATTCGAGCCCCATCACTCTTTTGCTACCGGGGAATGGATTGGCTCTAAAAATGAGCTTGTCGAGCACAATAAGCGTCATGGTCTTGACGCTGAGGCTGGGGATTTTAGCGGTGGAAGTCAATACCTAGCCGAAACAAGAAGCAAACGCGAAAAATCTAAATACATAACAGACGAATCCATAGAAGCGTTAAAAGAAGCTGGCCTAGAACTATCAGCAAATGAAGTTGATTCCCTTAAAGAAAAAGAGGCTAAGGGTGAGCTTCACAAAGACGTTTACATAGAGAAGAGTGAAGGGTCAGCCTACGAAGAGGCAAAACCTGCCGATTGACCTTTTTCTGTGTTCTAATTATTAAGTGCGTAAGAAAAAAGGTCCAAGAGTTTTAATTTACGATATTGAAACTGCCCCTATAATAGCTTACGTTTGGGGGCTTTGGAATAATAACGTGGGGCTTAACCAAGTTGAATCAGACTGGCACCTTCTGTCATGGTCTGCAAAATGGCTAGATGACCCGCCCAGCAAAATCTACTACCAAGACCAAAGAAACAAAAAAGATATACAAAATGATAAGGCTTTAGCCAAAGGCATCTGGAAACTACTAGACGAGGCTGACATAGTTATAACGCAAAACGGAATAGGGTTTGACCAGAAGAAATTAAACGCTAGATTTATCATCCACGGATTTAAACCACCATCCAGCTATAAGCACATAGACACCCTTCAAATTGCTAAAAAACACTTCGGATTCACTAGTAACCGCCTGGAATACATGACGAACAAGCTATGCACCAAATACAAGAAGTTAGCAGAGCACAAGAAATTTCCGGGCTTTAAACTGTGGTCAGAGTGTCTCAAGGGAAATATAAAAGCATGGAAAGAAATGGAACTTTACAATAAGTATGACGTTTTATCTCTTGAGGAGCTTTATAAGAAGCTCATACCTTGGGACTCTGCTTTTAACTTCAATTTATATTCTGACAGCCTAAAAAACGAGTGTTCTTGTGGCTCCACCAATATAGTTAAAAATGGATACTCATACACGGCCTCGGGCAAATGGAATAGGCTCAAATGCAAAGACTGTGGGGCTGAAACAAGAGAGAAAGAAAACCTCTTATCTAAGGAAAAAAGGAAATCTCTCACTCTTAGGGTATAATCTACCTATGACAGAAGATGAACTAGAATCACGCGAATCAGAAATAATCACAGACATACTCGACCTTGTTGGCGACCTGCTCCATAATTTCGAAGTAGATGATAAGAAAAAAGAAGTTATTTTTGATTGGGATACTGTCTGCGACCTCAAAGAGTCATGGGACGAGTTCCAAGACTATCTACAACAGGGCGCTCGATTTCAATAGTCGGGTAATTTACCTTTAAAATCCTCGTGGTATATAGATATGTATGGATATAGCAGAATACACAAGCAAACTACCTAAAAAATTCTGTAATAGGCTCGTTTTTTCTGATACGTGCTGGTTATGGCAGGGGCCAACTAAGCATAATCAAGGTTATGGAAGATTTAGCTATAAAGGCAAAGCGTGGCTTACACATAGGCTATCTTACTTTCTTGCTTATGATGTGGACCCAGATGAGTTATGTGTCTGCCACAAATGTGATGTTAGAAACTGCGTTAATCCTGAACACTTATTTCTAGGAACTAGAAGAGATAATTTTGAGGATATGAGGGCAAAGCATGGGCTCTACCAAGACAAAAAAACACATTGCGCTCAAGGCCATGACTGGATCGATGTTAATATTTATACAAATAAAAATGGTGTGAGGCAGTGTATTCATTGTAAAAGATCAGGCGACAGAGTAAGACAACTTAAATATTACCACGCAAAGAAACTTGATTCTCACTCACAGCAAAACCAAACACGTCAGAAATCGCCTCAACTAGCACATGATCCAACCCCTCGTTTAATCCCGAACGATATAAAACCCAATGACTAAATTCATGCCAGAAAACTTGACGGTATTCTGTGCCCTTTAAGTCAGCCCTAATCTTAATAAGTCCATTAGCAAAATCTGCCTCGCCCTTGCTGTCTAGGTCTTTTACTCTTACGACTTTAACCTTTGCACCCAAGATATTGAGGATCATATAAATAGGGTAACGCGTTATAAGTTGACGCATTTTGTTTTTATGCTGTAAAATATTGATCAAGGGCACCATGAAAAATGAAATGCCTATCGTAAAGTGTCTAAACTGCCGATCTACCGTATATTTTGACGAGAATCCGAACCTGACAAGGTGCGGCTCTTGTGGTTTTAATTTCCGTGGGGAGCTGGTTGAGATTGAATGGGTAAGCCTTGAGGATTTGATTGAGGAAGAGCTAGGGGCTTAACCGCAAGTATAACCACAAAAGAAATCTAATTGATCGCCTTCGGGCTCTGGCTCTTGGGGTAACTCATCTAAAAACACCCTATGCCTGACGCCTTTTATATACCTTTTATTGATTGCCGCTCCTTTTGGGTTGCCTTCCTCTTTCTTTCCGATGGTCCTTTCAAAGTCTGCGAACCATTTAAAAGTATCAGGAAAATTTTTCCTTATACTCTGCCAATAGCTAATATTTTCAGCTTTAACGCATCCAACACAGTTAGCATTGGAAAATCCTAGTCTATACATCTGTGGGATAGGTATTCCCAAACCCTCTAGCCAGGTTAAACATTCCCCTTTTGATATGTTTTCTTCTACCAAAGGGAACCAGGTGGTTAGGTCTGGATTATTCATTCTAAACTTATCAACCCGGCCTTTTCCGGCGTCTTTAGGGTCATAACCAAAGACCTGCACCTCGTCATAGAGCCGGGCACCTAAATAATCTCGGATAGGAATTTTTTTCATCTCTGTAGTGCAGGGTGCGCCAGTCACAAAGTTTAGAACTTTTTTATCTTCAAACACATCAAAGATAGTCTTGTATTTCTTGGATTTAACTATGGTCACTTTTTTCTTAAATAGCTTCTCTTCACATTCTTTTAAAAATCTTTGGTTGTCTGGGTGCTCTGCGCCTGGATCTGCGTAGATTATTTCTACATTTTCAGGGCCAAATTTCTCTAGTGCTAGCTTGGTTGCGATTGCTGAAGTGGAACCACAAGAGAAATGGCAAACTGCCTTGCTCGTTATGTATTTTATATCCTCTTTATCCAATATCCACCTCATGCGCAGGGTTACACCCCTGGCAAAGTGGGATGCCCCTATACAAAAGCCCATCTCTAGCTACGCCAAAACATACGCCGCAAGGAAGAGCTAGGGGCTTAATACTCCTCTGTGGGTCCGCTATACTCCTCAAATGCTTGCTCACCATCTGCACTCATCCTTCTTAGAATATCCTTAGACGGCCTGTAAACCTCACCCCTGGGCTTTCTCATCCTATCCACTATCTCGGCCCGTATTTTCTTAATATTTGCCCTGTGCAGTTCCTGCTTTCCAGCCTTATACCCGATGTAAAAGCTCAGCAAAATAATAAAAGGTGTAATCATGGTGTAAATTAGTTCAGTCATATTTCTACCCCGCACTTTCTTAAGGCATCAACAGCAATCTGCCGCCCCAAAAGTATATCAGGCGGCCCCTGTTTGGCGTATTTCATTAGTGCAATAACCAGCTTTTCATTTCGGGCTTGGAGTTCTTCAATAATACACTCAGGAAATCTACAAGCCGCCCTATCGTCTTTGTGTTCACACTTCATCTACTCGTCCCAGTGCGGCTCTGATCTTCTCCTGCATATATGCCATGCCGCCGTAGTTCTGATTTATGTAATCATCAAGCCACTCCAACGCCTCCCGTAGTCGGGTGATTTCATCAACGTAGTCAGATATATTTTCTGTGTGCATTGTTATTTCTTCCTTCAGCTTTTCGTTTTCATCTTTATACCCATCAATAATGCACGATAAATCCCGGCAAGCCGCCCTATCATCTTTGTGCTCACACTTCATTTCCCCTCCAGTGCGGCTCGTATAACAATCTTTGCTTTTCTGTTTTCTATAAGGTCGTCAATTTCAACAAGAGCCCCCCGAAGTCGGGTGTTTTCCTGTTCACGCTTTTCAATGGTGGCTTTTAATATCTTGACCACGTTAAAATCCGCAGGGTTTTCAAACATCGCCTTCCACTTTTCGTTTTCTGCCATTAGTGCCCTGACTCGCTTTGTGTAATAAAATGCTGTAGCTTTTTCTTCCCACGCATCACGTAGCTTGCTGATGAGAGTTTCAGCAATACTTAGCCATCTGTCCGGTTCTATCACAGGAGTTTCGTAGATTTCCTTCTCAATCTCTTTCAGTGTTTCTTCGTCGGTCATTTCATTTCCCCTCCAGTGTATAACCTTTGCCTAGATTTTCTATATCTTTTAAGTTCATTTC
>Ga0070749_10001602_pt1 | contig 15302 bp, 33 predicted proteins | sample VirMetDEL_Nov_18_FD_75180 | JGI IMG/M metagenome (GOLD analysis project Ga0070749, IMG submission 75180) | Aqueous microbial communities from the Delaware River and Bay under freshwater to marine salinity gradient to study organic matter... | ecosystem: Environmental > Aquatic > Marine >...
AGCTGAAAAGGGAAGCGTGGCTGAAGCAGCAGCGTGATCTTCTGGTGGAAGACGACGAGGATAGCATGCTTCCAGAAGAAGAGGGGGAGGACGAATCCTCCCCCTATCTTGAGCAACCTTAGAACGGAACGTCGTCGTCAATCGGGCGCTGGGCCGGAGCCTGACGCTGCTGTGCTGGCGCCTGCTGCTGACCTTCCTGACGTGGCTCGAACAGCGACACGATGATGTTGTCGCGGTCGTTGTTGCCGGGCACGCCAGCCGGATTGAACGTGCGGTTCAGCAGGATGTACGGCCCCTTGTCGGTCTCCATCATCACGCCGATGTTCATGTACCGACCCTTGGTCTGGCCCTGACTGTCTGTGTATTCGCCCGTCTTCACGGACAGGTCGTACTTCTTCGCCATCTATTTTCTCCTTGGTTAAATCAGTTTCAGTACGGCTGATGCCGCGCTTGGTTCCATCATCTCAGCTTCACTGAGCAGGTCACGATGGACCTGTTCCCACGCTGTGCGATCACTGGCCGACATGGGACGCAGCACTTCGATGGCACTGGCAGCCCAGCCCTTCCAGTTCTGGAAGCCATCAGAGTCCGTCTCGACGTCGAGGTATTCGATCTCGACCGGCTCCGGCTTCTTGGTGGCACGAGCAGCGATCTTCTCCTCAAGGGAGGACACCTTCTCCTCAGCGAAGTCAGGCTCTTCGGGGCCGAAGTCAGTGATGTCCATCGCATCACCATCGAAATCGTCAGCCTCGACCACGCCCTCTGCCACGTTGTCCGCATGCACGGCGCGGGCAATCTCAGGTGACATGGGCATGTACTTGGTCGCCCGGCGGACGACAGTCTTGCGCCACATCTCGGCTTCGTCGGTGACCCACGGGCCCACGACCTTGCCTTCCTTGGTCTTCGATGAGGAGCGGTCGCGGATGGCGAGGATTTCTTCCTTGCTCATCACTTCGAACTGCGACTCCCCGTTGCGCAGGGTCCACACACAGTACGCCCCGATCATGTCGCCACGGCCGCTGAGCTTGCGCTTGTGGACGATGCCGGCGCTGGTGCCCTCGATGATTTCGAACTCGTCGTTCTCGTACACGATGCGGCTCTCGATCTTCAGAACCTCGCCGGTCTGCAGAGCCAGCTTCATCAGGCCCTTGTAGCGGGGGCGGAACTGCGCCTCGTACTTCTTGATCTTGTTGTTCCAGACCTTGAGGATGTCAGCCTCAGCCATCGACTTGTTGAGAACCAGCCCAAGCTCGGCAGCCTGAAGGCACGCCTTGATCAGGGAGTTCCGGTCCACGTCGAGCAGGTCCATGTTGTCAGCCACAGCGGTGACGACGATGGCTTGGAACTTCTCGACCTTCATCCCTTCAGGGAGCAGGGTCGTCAGCATCTGCTGGCGTGCGCCAAGCTCTGCCTTGAAGCGGTCCATTGGCTTGGCCGGTGCGATTGTTGCTACAGCGTTGGTCATTTGCGTTTGTCCTTTTCAAATTCAATGATCACCAGATCGATGCCCCGCTCCGTCGCGCTCTTGAGAGAGGGCTTCAGCGGGTGGTCGAGACAAGCCTTGGTCAGCTTGTCGTGCGCTTCCTTTGATATCTTCACCAAGCTCATGAGATCGTAACCCTTTGATATCCACTGCGTTTATTGATGACGGTGCCCAGCATATCCTCTGTGACGACGACGCCCGGGTTGCCCTTCACGTTCGATAGCGACAGCTTGCGACCACCGCATGTCACCTTCGCCTTGTCTGTGTCGGGTGAGCGGTTGTGCTTCTCCATCTCTGCCCTGACCAGCAGCAGGAGCTCAGCCTTCTTCGCATCCTTGTTGGCCTTGGCTTCCTTCTCGGCTGCGGCGTGGGCCAGATAGTCGATGAACAGCTGCTCGCTCTCACCGCCCAGCGTGATGTCCGTGATCGGGGTCACTTCCATCAGTCGAGCGATGGCATCGCCGTCGACGTTCAGGTCAGGCTCCGGCTCTACGCCATCCTCGATGCTCTTCCAGAACGCAGCCACCTCACCCTTGATCGCACCGATGATATTGTCGTTGCGAGGTATCTTCATGCGACGTGGCTCGTCACGGATGAGGCCAACCAGCCAGCCATACTCAGCGTCCGTGCACGCAAGCTGGTGCTGGACCTGCAGGATGTATGCCTCAGGTGCATCGATGATGGTGTCGCCCTCGTATTCCCAGTGAGACACGAACGACGAGGACCACTTGATCTCGACGGGGTGACCCTCTGTCGTGATGAAGTCGAACGATGCACCCATGCCGGGCGTGTCGTCAGCCGTGTAATAGTCTGCGACCTTGGACACAGCCATGCCCCAGCGGTGCGCTGCCCACGATGCGATGCCGCTTTCGAGGAATGTCCCAGCCTGAACTGCCTTGTTGCTTGAGATGTCCTCAGGCGGGATGCGCCCAGACTTCTCCATCCACAGCTGCCACTTACTGGTGAACGTCGACAGCCCGAACAGAGCGGCGATCTCGCTGCCGCCGATATGCTTTGCCCTGACCTCATGCCAATGGGCTTCATCATTGATGATGATCGATGCCATAAATTTACCTCCGGTCTTGTTGTTTATATCTGAGTGCGGCTCGCAAGAGACAGGCCGTGGAATGACAGGATTTCCTTGAGTTCGTTCAAGGACTTCCGGCCAAAGTTTGGATAGCGAAGCAGCTCAGCTTCTGAGTATTTGCAAACGTCACCAAGCGTCTCAATGTCCTGCTGCTTCAATGCATGGAAGACACGAATTGATAATTCCAACTCCTCAAGGCGGATGCGCCTAGCTTGCAGTGACTTTACCTTCGCTATGACATCAACATCCTGCGGAGGGGGAGTTCCCTCGGGACGCCCTAGATGGACAGAAAAAGAGTCCATCAGTTTGACAAGGAGATCCCTGAGCTGGCGGTTCTCATTCTCCATCCGCTCTACAATGTGGTTGCGCACCTCAATCTTTGTTGCGGTCAACTCCCTGATATAGTCCTCGAAAAAATCAGCTCTTTCTTTCCAGTACTCCAGAGAGAACGTCATATTCTCCTGCATAAATTTACCTCCGGTCTTGTTATTGTTCTACTAATGTATACCGCTATGGCTCTATGTCAAGCCCCCGGTAAACATCTTCTATGCTGCGAGCCAGTATGTATATACCGCCGCGCTTTTCCCATGCGTTCTGCCACGCGACCTGCGCTGTGCGCTGCTTCCCCTTCTCGGTCTTGACCTCGATAGCGAAGGCGCGGCCGGGAGAGATCACCCCCAGAAGATCAGGCGTCCCCTCCGGTGCTGACTGAATGACGCGCGCGCCACCCTCCAGCGGGCGGAACTTCCCGACGTTGATCCGGAACATCATGATGTCGTCGCGCTGCCCAAGGGCGAGGCGAATGTTCTGTTGGATGACGGCTTCACTGCTCATGTCCGTGACTCCAATTTATAATCCTTCACCACCATGCCGTCTTTGCCGTTGATCATGGTGGCCTCAACCCAAGAGCGCTTTCCGGACTTGTAATGCCGCCAATGCCCACGCCGCAGGTGGGTGACGGGGGATGCGTGCGTCCCTCCCTTGGCTTCCTTGGAAACCTTCCGCTTCCCAGTGATTGTGATCACCTTGTATGTGTACAGGGGCCTCTTCCCACGAAGTCTTCTCAGCTTCTGCGTTTGGGCGTCAGGCTTTTGATCGATGATCTCAGTCTCGTACTGGGACAGGGCCATGCAGAAGTCCATGTACACAGACAGCTCTTGGTTGACATTGCTAAGTTCTATCGAGGCGTATTGCTCTAAGGACATCGGCACCTTCACGCGCGCCAATACTCCGGGCCAGCCCTCGCCATAGCGGATTGCATCACTATCCGAAAAATCTTTTGGGATCGTCCTGCTCAAGGCGAAGCCCCGGCCATACATGAAACGCCAGTAGATATTAGGTGGCTGCCATAGGTCATGATTATCTACGTAATATGCAGGGAAGAGTGTCACCCCATCCCCCTCATCAACAGCCAGAACCAGCCGCTTGGTTGATGGTGTCTCACCGACGCGAAGCTCCCCGCCTCCCTCGCTGTATTCTATAACTGTCGTGGGGAACGGGGGCCGCAGAATGTCAGTGTCGATGACGACCTCATCGCCTTCTTTAGGTAGGATGTACCCGCCATGAGGGAGTTGGAAATGAACTGCTCTCGTCTGAATGCGCTTCCTGATCCTGTTGAAGTACCCCGCCCCAGTCTGATTGGACCTCGCAAAATACTTTAGATCGTTGCAGAACTCGCTCGAAAAATAACCAATGCTCATTGCATCGTCTCCCCATGCAGCCTCTCAATGCTGGCATCGATGAACTCGGTGGCGATATGCATCGCTGAGTTGCCAACGAGGGCAGTAAATACCTCACCCCTGTCCTTCGCCTCCTCCTGCCACTCCTGCATCACGTCAGTGATTGCATCGATGAGGCGCCTGACCAGCTCGGTCGGCACGCTCACCTCGACGTACTCGCCTTCCCTAAAGTCTCCGTCCATACCTTCCGCCTTTCCTGATCCGTTAATCCGTTGACTGATCGATTGCTGTTGGCAGGCCGAAGCTTCGCCAAGCGCGCAGACTCTTGCCCGCATATGACATTGAACGCCCATGTGTCAGGGTGTCTATAGCCACGGCTCTGCCCGATCTTCTTCAGCACCTCGTACCTGCGGTTCAGATCGGTGACCGTCGACGCCTGCTTGGCATCCTCGGCTCGGCTGATCTGCACCAGTTCACCGTCCACCTGCTGCACCTTGCGTGAGTTGATCTTATAGACGTGGCCACACTTCGGGCAGATCGGGGTCGGTCGATGCATGGCATAGCATGACGGGCATGTGCGAACCGGCGGCGCCACCTCTCCGTCTTTCTTCTTGCGCGCCTTCTCGGTGGTCAGTTCCCACTCACGATGCTCGTCAATGAACCCGTGCGTTGCCGTGTTGCCGCAGTGGTCGAGGACGATTGTCTTCTCCTTGCCCGGTGAGGGGCGGATGGCCCGGCCCACCTGCTGAAGATACATCGACAGGCTCTTGGTCGGGCGTAGCAGGATGGCAACCTCGATGGCAGGAAGGTCGAAGCCCTCGCTGATCAGGTCGCAGCTGGTGAGGATTTGTATCTCCCCGCTGCCGAACTTGGCGAGGACGTCGTCGCGCTCTGCGTCGTCCATCCCGCCATCGACATGGCTCGCTGCATAACCCGCCTTGCGGAAGTCCTCAGCCACGTCCTTGGCGTGCTTGACGCTGACGCAGAAGGCCACAGCCCTGCGTCCCGCTGCCAGCTTGGTGTAGTGGGCGACGGCGCTGCCAGTGATCGACGGCTTGTCCATCGCACCTTCGAGGTCAGACGTAACGTAATCGCCCATGCGTGTGCGCGCACGGCTCAGGTCAGGCTTGCTCGGCGCATAGACTTCGGCCGGCGACAGGAAGCCCTGCTCGGTCAGCTCAGCGACCGTAGGGCCCATGACCATGTCATCGAACAGAAGACCAAGTCCCTTGCCATCGAGGCGCTCAGGCGTGGCTGTGACGCCCAGCACGCGCGCATTGGGGAATGCCTTGACCACCTTGCCCCACGTCGAGTCGGGCGTGAAGTGATGCGCCTCGTCGCCGATCAGTAGGTCAGGGGGAGGGAAGCGCTCAAGCCTGCGCGCAAGGGTGAACACGGATGCGACCACCACGTTCGCCTTCGGGATGCCGATTGATCCGCCAGCCAGTATGCCGTGCCTGACCCCGACGTTCTTCAGGGCGGCGCTGATCTGCTTGAGAAGCTCACGCCTGTGCGCGATGATCACGATGCGCTTGTCGTTGCGCGCCATGCCCGCTGAGATGTAGCTGAACATCAGGGTCTTGCCGCTGCCTGTCGGGCTGACCAGCAGCGTGCGCTTGTTGCCCTCCCTGAAGCTGACACGCACACCCTCGATTGCCCGCTCCTGATAATCTCTAAGCTGTACCATTGTCGTGAGCCTTTGACCGCGCCGTAGCTATGCGCGCGATTGTTGAAGGGGATCGGTTGTGCTTGGCCGCTATCTCCAGAATGGCGGCCCAGATGGTATCGGACTCCCTCGCTGATATCTTCGGGCCCTTCGTCAAATCCATTTCCTTTTCTTCAGCTCGCGATGCAGTACGCCCTCAGCCTCGACCAAGGTGACACCGTATGCGAGGACGAGATCCTTCGCTGCCGCTGCCTTGAGACGCTCGTCGCGCCACTGGGCAACCATGATCTCAGCCATGTTGCGGTTGGCTTGCCCGCTCATCTTACCCTTCGCCATCTTCCTTGAACCTTTCTGATATCGGCCACTCGGCCAATGGTAGATAGATCGCCCGGCTCACCTCGCCACCAAAGCGCTGAGCCTTGTCGCTCTTCCTGCATGATGGGTTCCGGGCCAGAACCTTTTGCCACCCCTCTGAGTACACCGACGATCCCATCACCCTGTTCAGGGTGGCCACGTTCGTTGCAATCCACACGCCCATCCTGCTCTCATCGATGCGCAGACCATAGCGCGACAGTGTCGCAACAGCCTTGGGCGGATAGACGTCAGGGTCTTCGGTCGGGTTGGGGAACAGCAGCGAGTGAAGCAGCTCACCGATTGCCCGATCCTGCGTACCATTACGTGTCTCCACCTTGATGAGGCTACCACAAATGTGGTGCATCAGGGCAATGTCTTCGCGCACGGTCGTGACTGACGTGAACTCTGACCAGTCATAGGAGTCGAGGTACTTCTGACACGCGCCCCTCGTGATCGCACGCTTGGAGCTGAGCGAGTACGCCCCAGCCAGCAGGGTACCAAGCTGGTCACCGATGCGCCGGTTCGCCATCGACGTGGCGATGACTTCCTTGAACGTCTCGATGTTCTTCTTCAGCGCCCAGATGTTGGCCATCTGCCGTGCCAGTAAACGCTGCGGCATGTCCCGTCTGATCGTGAGGATGGAGCTCTGCAGCTTTTGGAACTGCTCCTCCATCTGCTTCATCTCCGACACACTGCACGCCTCGCTCGGCTTCAGAGTAAGCACCGCTGTTCGCGTAAGGTCGGCCGCCTCTTTCAGGCCGACACCGATGGACGACATCAGGAATGCCGACCGCATGGTGAAGGACTTGGACTCATGGTTGGCGCCGCCCTTCATGATCAGACCGCGCGTGTCGGAAGATGACTGGCGCATCAGTTGGATGATGGCCTGACGCCGCTCCTCCTTGTGCTTGTCACCCTCGGACTCGTCGAAGATCACTGGCCGTGCATCGCTGCCGATGGCCTGACGCAAGCCAGCCTCGGTCGTCGTGCCCAGAGGATAGAGGGCGACGTCACCAAGCAGCGCGCCGACCAGCTTATCAACGACGGTTGACTTGCCTGACCCTTGATTGCCTGTGACCCAGCAGTGCGTGCGCCAAGGCAGCGCGCCGCATACCATCGCTGTTGCGATCCACCCAGCCAGCAGGTCAGCATGGACAGGCGATTGCCAGCGCAGCAGCTTGAGCATCTCGCGGATCTCAAGACCCTCTGCGTCGGTTGCCTGTGTCATATAGTCCACGCCATCACCCTCGTCGGTGATGATTGGCCGTGTGCGGGTATAGTACCAGCGCGACCGGACGCGGGCGAAGGGAACGGTGATCGTGCTCTCCGCCTCGCGCGTGAGGTAAAGCTCCTCACCTGCGTGCAGGATGACACGGTCAGTTCCCTTGGAGTCCTTGTCGATCCACACACCACGCCCACGAATGCGGTCGGGATTGTAGACGCCAGCCCTGACGCAGCTTGTCATGACATTGGCACCGGCCTCGGTCCAGTTGACCTTCTTGCCACCGGCAACGCCTTGCTCCTCGCGCCAATAGTCCGTGTCCTCCACGATCTCGCGCATGCCTGCCTCGCTCATCAGCTTGGCTGCAGTGAACCCCCATATCTGCTCAGCGCTGTCGTTCATCAGGTAATATATCTGTTGGTCGTACCCAATGGGACGCCAGCGGCTGTTGATCGAGAAGTCCAGATTGTTCCCGTCGACGCTGATGGCCTCGGCCTGCTCCACCTCAGGGGTGGCAAGCTGATCCATGACACTAGCATCGCGGAGCGCACGTCGCAGAAGCTGGTTGATCATGGGCTTGGTCACCTTCGGCGGCAAGTCGTCTGCCAAATCCCAGCCATCCGGGAACGATGAAGAGATGGCGACCAGCGTCGACGGAACTTTAATCTTGGATAGGTGAAGGCGGATCGCCTCGCCAGCTAGGATGCCGGCGCTGTCATTGTCAGGCCAGACCACGCAGGTATGACCAGCCAGCACTGACCAGTCTGTCTTGTCGGTAGCCTGAGCCCCGCCCTGCCACGTCGTGACCACCCATCCTTCAGGGATAAACTCTTGCGCTGCGTTGGCTGCCTTCTCCCCCTCGACGATGAGCACCGGAGCGATGGGTGCCGCAGCCAGCAGGTCTCCATTGTAAAGCGGGCGGCTCTCGCCGAACCCAGATGTGATGTGCTTCTTCCCATTCCATACGATGGGCCTGATCTCTTTGCGCTTCCCCTCAGGGGACCAGCGAACGACGGCGCCATAGGCAGTGCCGTCAGGCAGTCGATAATACCAGAGGTTCTCCGGCTCACCCAGCGTGCGCGTCAGCACATCAGGTATGATGACCGGCTCCGGCATAGGGGTGACGATAGGGTCGCCCTTCGTCACGTCGATTGCCTCGACCTTGGTCAAGTCAATCTTACGCATGATCCAATCCCAACATCTCTGCAAACCCTTTGACTGTGTCGGCGAGCGTGCCGCCGAATATCCGCATCGACAGATCGATCATGTCGCCACGATCACCCGTAGTGAAATCCCTCCAGCGTCCGGTGGTCAGCGACACACCAAGCGATGGGTTCCGATCATCACGCCACGGGGAGCAGGCCAGCCACCAGCCGCCTTGCTTCTTACCAGTGGGCAGCCACTCCTTGCACAGCGCCTCATAATGCGACGAGTGCAGGTGCGACTTGATGTCATGAATGGTGATGGACCGGGAGGGTGACGTCCTGCGAGGGCGCGGAAAGGATACGCTGCCTGTCGAGGTTCCGTGGTTTTTAGGCGAGCCTTGGACATCGCCACGGTTCCCGGTCATGGCTTCCTACCTGCGCAGGAAGAAGTGGTCAAATAAATGGCGTTCATAAACATCCTCTCATGCCCTGCCGTCACAGCGGGGTCGCAATCATGGGGCGGAAAATCGCCCCGTGTCAACGGTCGTGAAGAATAATTTTTAGATCAACGTGAATGCCGAAATCGCTATGTGCGCAACGGTTTCAACATCTTGTGCATCGCCTCGATCCGTCCGCCCACCTATAGATATTTTGTGGGGGCACGGCAGTTTCACATACCCAACAGAATCTTTCCATGAAACCAGAAGGATGGGGCGCAAGCCATACCCTTCCCACGATGATAGCCCCTCGTACTTGTGCTGAGAGATCATGTAGGTGTCGTATGCCAGACGCTTGTTCGTCCTGCACTTCACCTCAACGACAGCCTTCGCCTCTCGGTCGCGGACCATGAGGTAATCTGCATGGGCGCTGATGGGCAGCTTGATCGGGACGGAGTTGGTCAGCTCACCGAAGCGAGTGACCAGCTCCCGTTCCCGCGCCAAGTCCCAGTCCGTTTCATACAGGGGTCGCATCAACAATGATCTTCGGGGGAGCCCTGAGGTCAGTCGCGCTTTAGCTTACGCATAGATTTGACGAAGCGGCCGGTCTTAGGGTCGCGGTCCACGAGCGTGTTGTACTCGTCTTGCAGTTCCTCAAGCTTGCGCTTCATCCCTGCGTTAGCGATGGCATAACTAGTGGCCGCGCCCAGCACGAACCCTCCGATGGCGTAAATCTCAATCATATCAAATGCTCCTTTGCTTCAATATTGTCTGCGATCTGGCGATAACCAGCGGCGTTCAACCAGCGCACGATCTTCTCGCGCTCCTCTGCTGCTGCCTGTTCGCGGTGGCGCTGGACAACGATGCGGATGTCTTCGTAGATGTCGCTCATTCCGTTTCCTCTAATGCTGCGAGGACATCCGCGACCCATTCGTGATCCATGCACCCTCGGTAGTCAGAGAATATGCACCGCAACTCGTATCGCAGCCGCTCAATCTGTGCCGCTTGGGCTTCGATGCGGGCGCTCATAATGTCGAACACTTCCTGCGGCGTTCTGTTTTCAATGCCGCTGATCTCGTCAGTCATTTGCGTATCCATTTGTGGCGATCAGGTAGATGGTCGTAACCACCAGCCCGATCACCACGAAGAACAGCAGGGGGTCGCCGCTCACCCCACGATGCTCAGCGGACAAAGGTTGACGCCCACGTTCATCACGGTTCCGTTCTGATACCGGCAGAAACGATTGCCCCGATCCACCCACTGGGCTGTCAGGAAATACGTCATGCCATAGGCCAGTGCCGGCGTCGTCGTTGCAGCCAGTGCGACTGCGATAATCATCTTCTTCATGCTCACTTCTCCTTAAAATAGGGTGACAACTTTAGCTTCTCACGAAACGCGGCCATGCTATTAGCAATTAGCATTTCCGCATCTTCAATTCCTTGGCCTTCCGCCATGTCCACTAGAACGTCTGAGAGAAGTTTCTTTGGACCAATCCCCGGAAGATCCTGATCGTCAGAAAGATATGCTTGCAACAAAACTTCTGCATCCTTGGGCAGCTCCTCAGCGCCCTCCTCACGCCGGATGCTTGGGCAATAGATTTCTAAGTCATCGTTGATGTCTTGGACGAAGCCAATGTAGGCTGGCTTTGCGAAGGCCTGCCAATCAGGATCCCAATCTTTCACCAAGGACTTGATTATGTTCTTGCGCATGTCTTTGTATATGTATTCTCCGTAACTCACTTCCATGTCCTCCTATCAACCAGATCAGGACCAAAGGCATAGCGTCTTGCGTCCAGCTGCTCCCATGCATCCATCTTCCGATGAAGCTTTCCCGTCCTCAGGATGGCGGCGCACAGCTCCTTCGAACCCTCCATGCAGGACTGAATATGCTGCGTCATCTTCGGGTCTGTGTGAACCGGCCCATCATGCAGCTTGCTCGTGGCCTTCGTCTTGGCCTCGCCGCGCAGGCTCCTCGCTTCCGCCATCATGATCTCTCCTATATCTCTGCACGCCATCGACCACCGTCGTGTGGTCACGGCCAAACATCCTCGCAATCGTAAGGTAGGACAGGCGCTCTTGGCGAAGCATGACGTACACTTCCTTGCGTGCCAAGCACACGCGCTTGTACCTGCTCCTGCCCAACACCTCCTCGACCGCAACGCCATGACGATCACACACCTGTGCGATGATCATTCTGCGGTGCTCTCTCGGGGTCAGTCTCATGCCAGATCAATCGCCTTGAACTTGCCTTCGGTCACGCGCTCGATGGTGATGGCGTGCTCAGCAGGGATGCTGCCGCGCCGCACCCACTGCGAGATCGCACTCGGTGTCACACCCATAGCACGGGCCAGCGCAGCCTGAGTTTCGAAGTGCCTGATCAGTTCGATGAACGTCCCGCTCTCCATCATCGCACGATCTCGGCGGGCAGGTAGCTTGAGACGATGACGTAATCGCCGGGCTTCTTGTTCGAGCGCTCGATCACGATTGGCTTGAGCCATTTCAGGCGGAGGTAATCCTTGTAACTCATCATGCTTCTTCTTTCAGTTGTGCGCGCAGCTCGGCGAGCTTTCGCTCCTGCGTTCTGACGCTCTTTTTAGCTGAGGCCAGAGACCTCTTGCGGCTATCAATCTCTTTGAGCAGGAAGTGCCTACGGCATTCGAGCGCGGCCTCTTCGCAACTGCTTGCAGTCAGAAAAATATCCCACTCTACACGAAAGTCTTCGTCTTTAAAGAACGCGAGATCGAGATGGATACGCTTTTGCGCAATCACTCTGACGTTGCTAAAATTCATCACGCGATTTCCTTCAAACTCAGGAAAATAAGCAATGATGTTTCGGAATACATTCGTTAGGTGCGGGCTCATGCCTACATCCTGCAACGGGGTATCGTCAGGGATCATCCCACAATCTCCAGTATCTCAGGCTTGTCAGTGCAGTCGCACACCACCTCGTCAGCGTCGTTGCCGTACACCAGAAAGATCGTGCCGATCTTCTTGTGGTCAGCGTTCTCCACGTACAGCCACTCCTCACCGCAGTGACCCAGATCAGCCATCACTTCGTCGGCATCGTCACTGTGCAGCAGCGGGAACTCCTCGCCGTCATAGATGCTCAGCACATAGCCCTTGTCGAGTGCGCGGTTCACGATCTGCCGCACCACGTATCGCTCTTCGTTCGTCATGCGATTTCCTTCCCTGCCTTGAACTCCAAGATCAGCGGGTCATCAACGCTGGCGCGCTCGTCCACCACACGCCAGACGAAATCATCCTCGTAACTCAGCACGCGCGCAGCCCACATGGCATGGATGGCGTACTGAAAACGCGCCACCTCCAGCGAACCCATCTCAAGTCTGACTTTCATTGCATATCCTTTCTCGTGCCGTCACAGCACGCACAATCCAGCAGAATGTTTATCCCCTGTCAACAGCGTAATGCTGCTCGATCTCCGAAATCATTTCATCGATCATGCTCAGTGCCTCAGCGTGCTGCGCACGGACCTGCTTCTCGGTCGCCCGCACCGGCATGAACATCCAGATCTTATAATAATGGTGGCGATTGTAACTCTCAGCCACGCTGCCATCCGTATAGCGCACGATCTTATGCACGCCCGCCGTCGTGGCCAGTGAACCATCGAGTGCCTTCGCAGTCGTAACGACCAGCACCTTGCCGTCATCCAGTTCGATGCGGGTGTTGCCCTGCCATCCGGTCTTCGTCTTTGCGATGCTCGTGTTCATCTCGCTTCCTTAATCGTTTGCCATATAACCCAGATGCCAAAAGCCAGAACGGCCAGCCAGAATAGCTGCGTCATAACGCCTTGCCCACGCTATCCTTGCGGCCGGCGGGGCGACCTCGCTTCTTCGGCGGTGCCTTCGCCTCGGCCATCAGGTCCGCAACGAACACCAAAATCCGTGCCTCTTCTGTCGCCTGTGTGATGTCAATCCAAACCGCCATGCGGAACAGCTTACGTGCAATCCATTTCTTCATGTCACCAACCCTCCGGTATGTTTCCACCATTGGCAGCCTTCGCCGCCTGATATTCCTGCATCTTCGCCTTGTAATGCTCGAACGTATCGTGCTCTTCCGTGCCAGCCTCATAGGGATTGTCGCCCCCATACTGGCCAGCCCCGTAGCCCCGACGCATTGCGACATCGACGCTGCTCGGCTTGGGCACACGCACGTCGCCGGGATCGCCATAGATGCGGCTCATCCTTCAAATCCAATCAGTTCAATGACCTCTTCCAGCGCCTTGCATATCAAGCCACTGTCCAAACAGATGCGGACCAGATCGATCAGCGATGGCTCCAGCATTTGCAGTGCGTGAAGGTTCTTTACGCTATCAGGGTATAGCACCCCGTCGAGACTGACAGCGTTGCCATTCAGCACGTCACTTCGGCTGTCGAGCAACTCGTTCACCGTCTTGAAAATATCCTTTGCCAGAAAGTCGTCCTCCTTAACCAGCCGCATCGCCTTGAAGACCTCATCCTTGCTGATCGCCATGAGCAATTCCTTCAGCTTCACCCGCGCATCGATCTCGTTCGCTGCCATCACGGCAAAGCCCAGTGTAAAATCAAACTGCTTCATGCCTTCGCCTCCGTTGCGCTGCCGATCTCGACAACCTCGCTGCTATCAATGCCCAGCGCCTTCATAAACTGGTGGCTGTCCGCCTCCTCCTTCGTCAGCGTGTCGCCACCTTCCATGTAATGCTCGCGCACCTTTGCCCGCGCCTCTTCCGCGCTCTCGGCCTCGACCCATGTCGAATAGCGGTTAAATTCCGTTTCCTTGCGGACAACGTCCACCCAATACTGCTTCATACCACTCGCTCCTTCATCCGACGCGACAACTTCGCGTGTATCAATCCTTCCACAGCCTCGGCCCGCGCCTTTTCCTGCGTCGTGTTGCCCCAGCTACCTATCGACAGCGCCAAGCGCACCTTCCTCAACTCAGACAGCGGCGCACGTTCATACGCGGCCCGCTCTGCGTCGATCATCTCACGATACGTCATGCTGCCTCCCTGTAATGCACAGCGCCAGCCCCATGCGGCGCTATCTGTATCGATACCGGCGACCGGCTCGTCGCACCCATGCACAGGCCACAGTCAACGCACTGCGTCCGCTTGCCAGCCTCTTCCGATGCGGGACAGTTGATTTCCTTGCCCTTCATAGGCTCAGCCCCGACGCGGAACGTCCGATACCCACGAATCCATGCATCATAGGCGTCGTCAGCCCCGTCAGCGGATGCCATGACCAGCTTCGACCATGCTCGGTCAATCGTGCGCCATTGATGCGTGTATCCCGTCCAGCCTGCGGCCTTGGCGACCAGCGCCTGCCATACAGCCAGCGGCACAGCGGCAGGGTCTCCATACGTGCCAAGCCGGACCATGCGGCCAGCGACCACGTCAGCCACATCGACCGGCGTCGCAGCGGGATATACCCCTCGCGTCAGTGCGTCATAGACAACACGCGGCCCGTGAACCAGCGTCACATAGCAGGAGCGGCCAGCGCCAGTGCCGTCGCCCCGATGGATGCATGAGCCACAGATACTCACGTCGGCGCCTGTCCGGACAGCGTCCAGCGGGTGCATATCCGGCCGGATGATATACGTCTGCACCATCTTGCCCGTCTTGGTATTGCGTGAGCCCGTGAGGCCCGTCACGATGGCAACGATACGCTGCCCGTCGATCATGGAAGGGCCGTCATAGATTACGTAACCAGATACGATCATGCTGATATCCTTTCGAAACGTGGGGTGCCGTCACAGCACCCCATTACAATCGCTGAATGTTAAGCCGGTGTCAACCCCTGTTTTTCTTCCTCGCTCCAGACATTGCTCGGCATCGACCGGATACGGCTCCGCCCCTCGCAGTGATGCTCCCTCCAGCGCGGATGATTGCCCGTCACCTTTACATAACGGGCCATGAATCGCCCCAAGTCGCAATCCTCTTCCAGATAGAGGCAATCGGGCCCGACATAGCTATAGCCCGAAAAATCCCACGGCCTCATGTCCAGTGCGTCGAGCACCTTCGCGGGCACCTTGCACCACCCGTGACCTGCGTCACTGTATACGTCGAAAACTTCCTGCATCATGCTTCCCTTTCCACCCGATAGAAACAATATCCGTCGTCCTTCACGCTCCGCGTCATGGAATATTCGACACGGTCCTCGTCGTGCTCGTGCATTACGTGCACCAGCTTCTCCGCTGCCTCAGCGTGCGCGTCCTCCACGCTCAGCTCGTGCGGA
>Ga0070749_10001603_pt1 | contig 15294 bp, 29 predicted proteins | sample VirMetDEL_Nov_18_FD_75180 | JGI IMG/M metagenome (GOLD analysis project Ga0070749, IMG submission 75180) | Aqueous microbial communities from the Delaware River and Bay under freshwater to marine salinity gradient to study organic matter... | ecosystem: Environmental > Aquatic > Marine >...
CGTTTTTGTTTGCATATGCAACCGCACGGTTCACGGCTTGCAACCTGCGTTTTCGCGCGGTGTCATTTGCACAGTGCAACCTACGATATGCACGGTTGACCCTGCGCTTCCAGCTGCGTAGCACTTTGCACATGCAGGCTGGCACCCCATTGACCTTGCATGGTAGCGGTGCGATGCAACGCAGCGGCAGTATGCTTGCATAGTGCATGCTATCCCAGCGCCTCACGCAGATAGTCTGCAGGCATTGATCGCAGCAGGTCTACGATCTGATCGCGGTCCATGTCTGCAACATCAGTGAGCTGTGACGATGCAGCTAGGCCACTCCGGTTAAGCAGGTCTGACCAGATGCTAGCCCTGGTGCGCACTGGTGTGGTGGGGTCGTCTGCAATCTCGATCAGTGCAGCCAGAGCGCGAGTGCCCAGCGTAGCTAGGCGAGTGCTCGTCAGGTGGTCTACCTTCTGCCGCACATGCTCAAAGTCCCGACCCCAGCTGGGCTGAGCCATCCAGCGCCGCACTCTGCCTGGTTCGATCTCTAGCCGCTCTGCTGTCTCTGTGACACCAAAACCACACGCGATCAGCTCCAGCGCCTCTTGCCTGCAGCTCATGCCGCCTCCCTTGCTAGCACCCTGGCAGCATGCCTATGCAGTCTCACTGTGACCCAGCCCTGCTGTGCAGCTGGCAGGCTCTGCACTGACAAGCACCACAGCCCTGGCATGCCCTCTGCCTGACACACCAGCGCCAGATCCTGCAGATGCCTGACACTGTCCACTGCTCGAGCGTGCAGCCTGTGGCACTGCCCATACCTCTGCAGGTACTTGATCTCGATCCATCGAGTGCCTGCAGGAAGTGGCGCATCATCGCGCAGAGTGCGCACGATCCGCGCATCAGGGAGAGGCACCAGCCTGTGTGTGCTGTCCAGCGTCATCTGTGTGGGCTGGTCGGTCACAGGCCTGCCTGGGTCGTTGCCTGTGACCTCGAGCTGATACCACTGCGAGAGGTAGCGCAACGCCTGCACTTCTGCCCTGCTGCCACAGCCTCGCCTGCTCACAGCACACGCTCTACCCAGCGTCTGCCAGCGTCACCGCCCCACAGATCCCAGGCAATTGCTGCTGGGCTGTAGGGATCCTTGCGCCTCGCCTCGCGCTCTGCTGGGGTATCGTGCCGCGCGAAAAACGAGCGCATGCGCTGCAGGGTGGCATGCGGGATCATCGCCCCTCGCGCCAGATCGCGCGCTCGAGCTACCCCCACCAGTGTGCCGCCTGGCCGCTGGGTCTGCGCTGCTCTCTCTCGCCTGCGCTCGAGGGCACTACGTGCTGTGTCTCGCACTGTCTTGGGTGGTCGCATCAGCTCTCCACAGGTAGCCCAGGTGCTCGTCAGGATGGGTCAGGCACTGCCAGTAGCCAGGCCCAGGCAGCCCCTCTGCTGGCATCCTGATCCTAGCAGGCCTGCCGCAGCTGCTGCATGTGGCCTGCCCCTGCATGGTGATCATCTCTGGGCTGTCAGAATGGAATATCGGCACCAGCAGCCCCTGCCTGCCAGCCACCAGATGCCCCGGTGCTGCCCTGCCCTCGAGCTGGTGGCGCATCCTCACCTGGCTGCCTCTGACGCTGGCCTACCACTCGCGCACGCTGGCACTTGATCTGCCACCCGCTGCGCTGCTGCCCCTCGCGATCAGTCCACTGCTGTGCCTGCAGCTCACCCTCTACGTAGACCCAGCAGCCCTTGGTGGCATCGCGCGCCACCCACTCTGCCTGCAGCCCAAACAGGACACAGGGAAACCATGCAGGAACGTCTGTCCAGCTACCGCCCACCTTCTGCCGCTAACTCTCGCAGATCGAGAATCGCAGCATTTTGGTATCACTGCCGACTGTCACCACCTCTGGGGTCTGGCCTAGCCGCCCCAGCACACTGATCAGTGCCATCGCACCCTCCCTTTGCATCAGTCTATCACGCTGGACTGCCCAGCGTGCAACCCGTGCAACCCTCTGCAACCCTGCCAAGGTTGCACAATAGTGCCGCCCCATCCTAGCAGATCAGCGAGTGCAACCGTGCAACCCGGATCTGATACATATTCTCTGAAAAAAACCCAGGATGGCAAAAACACCCACCAGTTTCTGCCATTTTGGTTTTTTCCATGAGAATACCTTTAAACAGGGTTGCACTGGTTGCACTGGTTGCAGAGTAGTTACAACCCCCACTATGGGCAGAAAACTGCAACATTCTGCAGGTTGCACAGGGTTGCACTACTCGTCTGCTGTGTGGTCAAGGGGCTGCAGGCAGCGGATCATGGTGACCACTTGACCAGCCAGCTGCAGTTTGCGGTTGACTTCCACAAGCCCAGCAGACTGCCAACGGGCCAGGGCTGCCTGCGCGTCATGCCCCTGTGCCTTCAGCCAGTCACGCGCATAGGTCGACACCACACACAGCCTGCCCTGGCTGTCAATCTTGGCCAGCCACTCGCGAGGGCTGCGCAGGTACTGATCAGAGTCAGCCAGGCCCCAGATCTGGGCAGGCCTCGAGAGCAGGTGAGACTGCAGATCATCCCAGGCCAGCAGTCCGCGATCGGCATCAGCTGCGCCTGCCAGCGCATGATCTCGCGCCACCTCGATGGGGCTGGGTAGCCCCTCTGGCAAGTGCAGGCCACAGGCTGTGCAAATCTCTTGCGCTAGCTGCAGGATGGCCAGCAGCTCTGCCAGCCTGCCAGCGACTGCCCCTCCCTGGTCTACCATCTGCGCCCTGTGCATCGCTAGCAGGCTGCTGTAGCGCGATCGCCAGTGGGTGCCCATCATCTGCACCCGGTCGACCACCATAGGCCCCAGGTGCCCATAGTGCTGCAGCACAGTCTCTGTGAGCTGCCAGGCCTGCTGCCCGCTGGCCAGTGGGCTGCCCTCGAGCGCCAGCACTCGCGCTCTGGCTCCCTCGTCCTCGCTATAGCTGGTGATGCGTGCCTCACCCGTCGACAGCAGGATCGACTGCCAGCGCAGCACCTGCCTAGTGTCGACGGATCGCGCGCCCCTGCCTGGTTTTGCTCTGCCCTTGCTCTGACCGTAGGCATGGCTATACAGCACCTGTGCGATCTGGTGCTTCCGCTTGCTCTGCTTTGTATCGTCCAGCAGCAGGGGCAGGTGGCGCAGAATGCTGGCCTGCGCCTCGATGTAGTTGGTGGTGCTATCCCAGGAACGCAGCAGCCCCTGCTGGGTAGGCAGGCCCCACACGCTAGCTGCCAGGCGCAGGATCGTAGTCTTGCCCTGCGAGGTGGCCCCGCTGAAGTCGACGATCCAGCCCTGTGTGCAGCCCAGCCAGGCCAGCAGAGGCGAGGCCACAGACGCATACACAGCCAGCCAGGCATAGGGCTGGTCTTGCACCTGCTCAAGTGCCCTCTGCCACTCGTGATAGCTGCCCTGCTCTCGCAGTGCGTGTGCCAGATCCTCACAGCCCTGCAGGTGCACACGCTGGCCCATATCGCCGATCCACTGCTCGCCACAGAGGAAGCCGCCAGACACCCAGCCCAGCCTGCTGCACGTCTGCCTGACTGGCAGGTCAGTGCTGCGATACAGGCACTCTGACAGATAGCGAGCCACAGCCCTGCCGTTATCCGCGTGCACTGCTGCGCCAGCCCCAGCCAGCGTCTGTGTCAGCTGTGGAGCACTGCCCAGCTCTGCCAGCGGCACTGTTGCGCTACCCCTAGGCCACTTGACCACTGCGCTGCGCTCGTCTGTCTCCACATCGCGCACTGTCTCACTGCATGCGAGCCAGTGACTGCACACCAGCTCTGGGTGCTCGCCTCTGTCCCGGTAGACCCCAGCAGTGCTGACAGCGTAGCCATCTGGCACCACCCAGCCTGCAGGCAGTCTGTGAGCCTGGTGCGCTGGTGCCTCTGACTGGTGGCCAGCCTTGACCACTGCCCGCACTGCTGACTCCAGATCGCGCACTGTGCGCTGGCTGACCTCTGTCTCCCGGATCTCTGCCAGGCCTGCTGCCCAGCCTGCAGGCTGATGCACTGCCAGGCCTGCCAGCGTCTCGAGCTGGCCAGCGTCTCGCAGTACCCCTGCCAGCACTCTGCCCCTGTCTCGCTTGCTGCTTGCTGTGGCCAGCCCATCCAGCAGGGACTGCAGCAGCTCTGTGCCTGCCTCGATCCGCGCAGCTGGGCTGCTGCTGTCAATGCCCAGCAGCTGATCCAACTGCTGATCTGGTATCCGTTGCATGACTTCACCTCTCCCCTTTTTATTCGTTCAGCGCCCATAGTGGGCCATACCAGCCACAGCTGTCTGCATGGTTGCATCGCGCTGTGGTGCGCGTCTGGCAGTCGATCACATACCAGACGCTGTGCCGATCGCAGCCAGGGCACTGCAGCCCTGTGGCCACCCTAGCTGTGCCTCGCTGGTGCACTCGAGCACCCCAGGCCAGTGCCAGCCTGTGCCGCACCTCCGGATCCTCTGCCATCGCCTGCCTGCGCGCTCTGTCTCTGCCCCTCGCGCTGTCCTGCCAGACAGGCCTGCGCCTCTGCTGCCTCTGCCTCTGCTGCTGTGCCAGCCTCTGCCGCACCCTGGCTGCCAGCTCTGACAGATCAAGGCGCTGCCCCTCGAGCTGCACGCTGGTGGCTGTGGTCGGATCTGGGCTGCCTGGTAGCAGGTAGATCCTGCTGGGGTCACTGCAGCTGGGATCTGCCCGGTCCCCATCCTGGGCCACACAGGCGCGGTAGACCGCAGACCAGACAGCAGCCGCGATGGGCACCAGTAGGGGCAGCACCACTCTGCACCGTGGCTCTGCCTCGCTGTGGCTGTAGGTCGTATGCGCCACTCCCTGCCAGCCCTGCCAGCGATCTGCAGCCTCCGCCAGCGGCATCTGCTGATCGTAGTCCAGCACCAGGGCTGACACCACCTCGACGGATGCCAGGGATCGGCGCAGCGTGCCTGCTGGGTAGCCCGCTGGTGACCAGCAGGGGATCTGATGCTTGCTCGAGGCCTGCGCTGTCTGCTGCAGCCTGTGCGCCAGCCTCTGCCACTGCAGATCGCGCAGCACTGGCCTAGGATCTCGCAGATGGGCAAAAAAGGCGCAGCGCATGGCTAGGGCGCAGCCTCCAGCTGCTGCTGCAGCCAGGCCAGCACCAGCGTGCCTGTGATCTCCACCTCATCGAGCAGTGCGCCTGTGGCCATCCCAGCGAAAGCCTGATCCTGCGCGGCACGCTGTGCGCGCTCGATCACCTGCCCTACCTCGATGGCATCGAGGCTGTGTAGCCAGTCGCGGATCTGGCCTAGCTCTCTCAGTGTCATGCTGTCTCCCTTTTAAATGCTTGAAAGTCACAGCCACCAGTGCCGCCCACTAACCGCCCTCGCCTAAATTTTGGCTCCCTCCACTCTGCCCACGGGTATCTTTTGAGCAATCCCTGCTCTTTAATGCACAAAACCTGCATTCTGCGCGCATCAGGGGCTAAAGGGTAAACCCAGCGATCTTTCACTGCCTGCAGCGTTATCCCATCCCAAGTGCCTCCCTGTGACGGAGGGGGCCTTAGTCGGTGCCACGTTGGGGCCCACAGCCAGCCGCATGCACGATACAGTGCGCCAGTATGCTTTGCACTTGGGTCGCTATAGCTGATGACTGTTGTAACTCCCAACGATCTGACCCATGGCAAGGCTGCCTTCCATTGTTTGGAACCACCGTTTTTTCGACCGACCAGACACCAGCGCGACAGTTCCAACCAGTCGCAAGGCATGTGCCGAGAAGTAGGCGAGGCTAAAACCAAACACCCAAATTCATCGCGCCATGCGATTCCGCGATCTGTGGATCCAAGGTAATGATCGCGATCCAGCGTAGACGCCACAGCCTGCACAGTGCATGGGCCTGGCCCAAACAGAGATAGTGTCATGCTGTCTCCCTTGTCAGCTGTCGTATGGCTCGACTGCACAGGACTGCACACCCACTGCGCGCAGCTGCTCGAGCACGTCAGCGCACAGCTGCTCTCCCACCACCACCATCACCAGCGCGATCCGCCTGCCTCCCTCTGCATCAGACAGAGTGGCCCAGCCCATCGGGCTGCTGGTGTGCAGGCACTCGAGAATCGCAGTAGATGCACCCTCGCTGACTGCATCCACCCAAGCCTGGATCATCTCTGCTGGCAGGTCACTGGCGCTGCTCATGCTCTCTCCACTGCTGCACCAGACCAGCCCCTGCCTCTGTGACGCGCAGGCAGTGCGTGCCTTTAGTGCAGATCAAGTCTACCAGGCCCAGTTTTTTGAGCTTTGCAAGTGCGCGATCCTGACTCCGGATCGACGCTGGGCGCGGCAGTGGCCCATGCTCCAGCAGCATATCGAGGAAGGCCATAGACCACTGCAGGCGGTGGGTTGGCACTCTGTGCTGTAGTGCCCAGGCAGCGTTTCTGCCTCGCACAGTCAGATACCAGCTGATCCCCAGCGACTGCACCAGCCCATCGCGACCCAGCGACCACAAGCACCGCCTGACGTTTACGTCAGACCGGCCAGTGTCTCGCATCAGCTGGGCCACCGTCATGCCGCCAGCGCGCAGGCTATCGAGCACATCAGCAGGCCCACCCAGCGGATCGATACGGGGCAGCACTAGGCACCTCGCAGTGCGACTGCGAGAAACTGCAACAAGGGCACTGCGCGCACATCGCACCCAGCCTCTGCAGCAATCGCCTGCTCTCGCTCCTCTGACCAGTCAGCCAGCGCCAGCAGATCACAGAGCCGGATCACTGCGCGCCACTCCCGCCGATCCTCGCGATAGAGCAGGATCGGGATCCCATCCAGCCCAGCGTCATGGCAGGCCTGGCGCATCGCTGCCCGCTTATCCACTGCCTTCTGCCGCTTGACCTCGATGTGTACTCGATCCCAGTCTGGGGCATCCACTGGCACCACATCAGGTGCCTCTGTGCCTCCGCCCCTGGTCTGCACCAGGCTACGCTGCCACTCCAGCCCTGTGCAGGCTGACAGCAGATCGCAGGCCTCGCGCTCGCCTCGCGCTCCCTTGTCTCTCGATGCCCTACCGCCCATCACTGCCACCCTTGCCACGCAGGATCAGCGCCTGGATCTCGCTGTCTGTAGCCCTGCGCAGCCGCTCGAGCTTGCCCACTGCCGCCGTCTCTGGAATGTCAGACAGCGAGGAAAAACCAAACGCGGCACGCTGCACCCTGTGCCGCTCGTCATCAGTCAGCCGGAATGGCTGCCGCCCCAGCTTTGCGTGCCAGAGCCTGCGCAGCTGATCTCTGGCGCTGGCCACCTCTACCTGACTGGCAGGCCACTGATCAGGGTCGACTGCAGGTGCTGCTGGTGCCGCCTGCCTCTGCCTCGCTTGCTGGGCTGCTGCCCCATCGTCATCAGTGGCGCTGATCCCCAGCAGTGCCAGCAGCCCATACCTGCGAGCATAGGTATACGCGCTGCCCTGGCCATGTGGGCCACCCTGACGATCGCTCGGCATCGCAGTATAGGCCTCGATCCACTGGCCACTGACGTGCAGCAGCCTGGTAGCACACATCACCCCATCGTAGCCCAGCGCATAGGTCTGCTGGTCTTTCAGCAGGTGCAGCACCTGCCCCTGCAGGCAGGCGAGCTGGCAGGTGATCAGCACAGGCCTGACCACTGCCAGCACAGAGGGCAGGTCAGCGTAGCTGTACTTGTGCGCTTTTTCGCCCTTATACACATCGCTGATCTGGGTGGTGGCCTTGACCAGCGCAGGGCTGATCTGGTCAGTGTCCATCGAGGTGCGGATCGTGATCAGCCCCTCTGCTGTGATCTTGACTGTGGGGCTCATGCGAGCACCCCGTAGGCGAGGAACAGCAGCACCAGCAGGCCCAGGGCTGCCACAGCCTCACCCACCAGATCGGTCAGACTCTCTGTCTCATGCTTCATCGGATCTCCCTTTAGGGGTTGCGCCCCTGCCCCATGTCTACTAGTCTGGATCGTGTCGCGTCAAGTAGACACAACAAAAAAGAGGGAGACAGAATGCAAAAACGCCCATCCATTGCGGACTGTGCGCTAGCCCATCGTAAAGCACTGGGCCTGACAGTCGAGAACCAGGCCCAGCAGCTCGAGCTGGCGCGCAGCACGATCCACAGCTGGACACAGAGGCAGCCTGCCTGGTGGCACATCGCTGGCGAGCTATCGCCCCTGGCTGTGCTGGCCCAGCTGGCTGACCGGATCGCAGTCCGCAGCAGCGCAGAGATCAAGCTGTCTGCAGAGCTGACCTACCCTCCGATCCTCGATGACGCGGGCAGCAGCGATCTGGTGTGGCAGGTTGACGCGGATCTCGAGGCAGGGGCTGTCAGTGCGTATGGGCGCAGCCCTGACTCTGCGGCACTCGCCATCCTGCAGCGCCTTGATCAGCTTGATGGCTGACTACATCACAGCAGCCCTGATCGCGCTGTCTGTCAGGCGAGGGCATGCCGTAGACCCAGCCCTACAGCAGCTCGAGGCCATGCGCGAGAGGCTGCAGCAGCTCGAGCGACTGCACCAGCTCGTGCAGGCTAGTGGCCCGCTGACCTGTGAGCAGGTGCTGCGGATCTGGCGCAAGGATCTGTAGAGTCTACCTATCTGCACTTTTTTTGTTGCCAGCTGTGGAGCCGCTACATATGTAGACATTGTAGGGAGTCACAATGGTGCAGATCAAGATCAGCGAGCAGGCGCACATTCCGCCTGCCACCAGTCTGGAGCTAGCGCGCTGCTGCAGGCCTCGCCTGCGCCGCTGTCCTGACTGGCAGCACTTGCCAGAGCAGGTGCAGGTGCAGCGCAAATATGACGGGATCGCCGCTGTGGTGATCTGTGGCAAGGTCTGGTCACAGACCAGCCAGATCCATGCGCCAGCCATCGAGGAAGCATTTACCGGCTGTGGCGATGCTGTGATCGAGGTGGTGTCGACGCTAGACGGTCGATCGACTGTGGCAGACACACTGCACCTGCGAGCGCACCAGCCAGAGCTGCTGTGCGCTCGTGTGATCAAGGGTCACTGCCCTGATCACCCACAGGTGCAGCGCGCCTGGCAGCAGACTGTGCAGCGCGAGGATCTGCCTGGGCTGTGGCAGCAGGTGCTGGCAGACGGATGGGAGGGGATCGTCATCGATCAGCAGTGGAAGGCAAAAGCTGCCTACACTGCAGACCTGCTGGCTGTTGCGCGATGCCTTGACGAGCAGGGCAGCACTGTGGCAGTGCTGGTGGCTGTGGCTCACAGCTCTGGCCTGCTGACTGCTGGAGAGATCGCCTGCACCGATCAGCTGGATGCCATGCCCTCGATCGCAGGCCCAGCACTGCCTGCCAGCACTGGTGCACAGCTCGACTGGATCGAGCCCACACCCATCGAGGTGCAGATCCAGACCAGCACCACAGCACAGGGCTGGGATCTGTCGCGCACTCGCGCTGGCCTTGAGCTGGTCAGCGGCGCATCATCTCTGGCTGTCAGTGGTGAGCTGCTACGGCTACGGTCTGACAAGCGACCCACACCAGCGGACTGCGGACCACAGCAGCTGGGGCTGGTGCTGCCCCAGCGCGCTGCGCAGGCAGCCAGTGCTGGCCAGATTATCGAGCTGTGCATCTTCTATCGTGACTGTGGCGAGGATGCCGCTGTACGGAAGTGGGCGATCATCCATCACGATAGGCCAGGCTATCACAGCTGGCTGGTGCACCATACCGACTACAGCCCTGCGCGCCAGCAGAGGCTGCGCCGCACTGTCAGAGTGGCTGGCAGCCTCGAACACGCACAGCAGATCATGGATGCCTGGATCGCTGATACCTCCCTTTCACGCTGGAGCGAATATGCTGGTTAGACTGTCACACGCTGGCCACCAGCTCGAGCTGCAGACGCGCAGCGCAGTGCAGAGGCGAGCACCAGCACAGTGGGCAGCAGATGGGCAGCCCCTAGTGGCAGCTCGCCAGTGCCTCGACACTGGCACGATCTACCGCACTGGCGAGCTGGCGCGAGGCACCACAGGCACAGGGGAGAGCTCTCGCCTGCATTACCAGCTGGCAGAGCCATGCAGCCTAGACACGCTGCGCGCTGTGGCTGTGACAGCGATCCACGATGTGCTGTCTGATGTGCCGCTGTGCCCCTCGCAGGCCTATGCCATTCTACCGCTATGGCAGGGCTGGCAGACTGCAGACAGCTTGGCTGGCCCATGATGGCGAGGGCTGGCGGCTACTGATCGGCAGACTGGTGCAGCCCAGCTACCACACACACGCAGTGCTTGATCTGGAGATCACATGAAAACCAAGGCATGCGGCGCAACCCTGTATGATTTGCAGGGGCTAGATGTGGCTGTCGCCCTGATCCCTCTGCACACAGAGCAGCGGACAGAGGCAGAGCCACAGTGTGTAGCTGCCAGGCCTGCCCCATCAGGGCTAACTGGCTGGGATCTGCTAGGCGCGGATCCAGAGATCGATCTGCAGCAGGTAGGCAGGCAGGTGCCGCGCCTGCGCAGAGTCTATGTCTCGCAGGCCACAGGCCAGATCCCAGCCACTGCACCAGTGCGGATCGACACTGTGAGCACTCTGCAGCGCCAGCGCACCAGCCTGGCATCTGCTGGCATGGTGCCGATCGCGCGCCAGCCCCTGCAGGCTCTCGCGATGGGCAGTCAGAAGCTGTATGACGTAGTGCACAGGGATGGCGCAGGGTATGCGCTGCTGCACAGGCTAGCTGCAGAGCTGCAGCGCACTGGCCAGGCGCTCGAGCTGACCGGCCAGTCAGGCCTGCCCCTCGCGATCCGCAAAGGCGGCAGAGCCCAGCGTGTGCTGCTGTCTGGCTCTGTGGATGGGCCTGGCTACAGCCTGCGCCTGCACTGCTGCCAGCTGTGACTATTTTTCTGGTGTTTTTCGTGGCACGTTGTAGGGTGTCTCATTAAGTAGACAACACACAACAAAGGGAGCCACCACCATGCACACCATCACTGACCGTCACAGCGGAGATCGCTACATCGTGCTTTCGCTCGTCTTTTCCGGCGACTTTGCGATCTATCGCCTGCTTAACCTCAACCGTAACGAGATTGAGGAGATCGCCTACACTGCGCGCAATGCATTCAAGAGCCTTGATGCTGACTTTGCTGGTGTGGCCGATCTTGACTTCAGCTCCATCTGCCAGGCAGCCTAGCCACCACACACAGGGGCGCACAGCGCCCCAAAAGGGAGTCACCATGAGCAGCTACTATCGGATCGGTCGCATCGTATACCGCCAGGCCTCGCGCCCTGTGCGCGTAGTCACTGCCTCTACTGCGGTAAAGGCTGCCCTGATTGTGCGCGCCCTCAACAGCGGGCAGGACTACCGCCAGCACCTCGAGACTCACAGCTAGCCATCACAGGGGCGCACAGCGCCCCAAAAGGGAGACACCATGACAGACCGACACTACATCATCCAGTGCGCCAGCGCGCAGATGCCCTCTACCTGCTGGGGCAGGTATCGCCGGATCGCAGTGCTCGAAGTGGAGCCAGGGATCGAGCGCGTGAGCATGATCAGCGAGAGGGCTAGGGGCTGCATCCGGGTAGTGCGCACTTGGGAGCGGCTCCACTGCGGCAAGACAGAGCGCGATGCCTACAGCCGCGCCTGGCGCGAGGCAGAGGAGCTGATCGAGCAGCTAAAGGCAGGTGCAGCGACTAGCTAGCGCGCACTGCGCCACAGGGACACAGAGCCAGTCTGCTATTGCGCAGGCTGGCTCTGCTGCTGTTGAGGCTGGGCCAGCATGGCAGCGATAGCACCGCCACCACCGCCACCCACAGTCAGCCCACCCCCAAATAGGACAGCAGCGATCAGGCCTAGCCCTCGCCAGTCCATATGGCTGACCGGCGTCACAGGCGCTGCTGGCTGTGCCACCCTCTGCTGCACTGCCTCTGTGGTCGCCTCGATGCGTGACAGCCTGCCCTCGAGGCTGGGCCACCTTTCACGCCACCACCCATCTAGATCCTGCCGCCAGTCGCGCAGCGTGACGGTCAGCGTCTCGAGATCGCGAGAAACTGCCTGCAGGCTGGTGCGCAGCTCTGTGGCCTCCCTGCCAGTGCTGCTGCGCAGCTGCTCGATCGACTGCTCACAGGCACGCACCCGATCGTCCAGATCGCGCACCCTCCGCTCTAGCCGCTCGAGCGCATCAGCACTCACAGCACTGCCCACCAGGCGATGTAGCAGATCGGGGTATCGGCACCCATGCGCCTGCTGGCCACCTCACTGCCCAAGTTGCCTTCGATCGTCTGGATCTGCGCCTCGTCAGGGTGGACCGACAGCACCAGCCCTGTGTGCTGGTAGACCTGTCGATCGCCTCGCTTGTGGCCAATGATCCACACTGCGCCTGGCTCTGGCTCTGACAGCTGTGTCTCTGGGTGCTCCTCTGACCACTGCCAGAGCTGCTTACAGCCTACAAACCACTGCCCCCATGGGTGGCCCTCGATCGATGGTGCGAAAGGCTTTACGCGCCTGCGATCCCAGTCAGCCAGGCCCAGCCCTCGCCTGACCCAATGCGACACTGCTGCAGCGCACCAGTCAGGCTGGATCAGATCAGACCACCAGTAATCCGCGATCCCTCTGACCAGATGATCGATCTGTGGCCCACTGTTGCTGCGGGGTGGCTGCTCTTGCGCTCCCAAGTCAGACAGCGCAGCGCACAGCACAGAGTGGCGCGCAGGTGCGTGTGGCAGCCCCTCGAGGCTGGCCCATAGCTGCTGCTGGTTCACTCTGGCCCCTCTGGCAGTGCTGGTGGCTGTGGTGCGGGCTCTGGCTCTGGCTCTGGGCAGTCCTCTGGCACCAGCTCTGACACCAGCACCAGATCTCCGATCGTCAGGCTGCCGCCTGCCACTGCCATGCCCAGCAGAAACCCCACCACAGCCCAGATCCGGCGATCACTAGCCATCGAGGGCTCCCACGATTTGATCAGCCAGTGCTGTGACATGCTCGATCTCTGCCTCTGACAGTGGAATCTCTGCGTGATCTAGCAGGGACTGCACAGCCCTGGCCAGTCTGTCGCCTCGAGGCGCTGCCTGGATCTCGAGCACATCGCGCAGCACATCGAGGACAGACGGGCCAAAGCGGGCCAGAGCTGCCCGCACCTCTTGCCAGGCCTCGCGCCTGCGCTGCTGCCTCTCCTCTCGCGCATCGTCTAGCTCGAGCCCTAGGTTAGCAACCTTCTGCGCCAGCCTCCCGCACAGCTCCTCGAGCTGGTCAAGGGTGGCCTGGAGCAGCACTGCCTGGGTGGTGTCGAGATCGCCCAGCGCATCTGCCAGATCCTCGACTGCCCCATCTAGCTCGTCCTGTGCCAAGCGCAGTGATCGCCTAGCCCTGCGATATTCTGCGCGGATCCGTGACACGCTCATGCCTGTGGCTCCACAGTGTAGACCGCAGACCCACTGCGGACTGTCCAGCCCTCACCAGTGCTAGTGACTTCCACAGTGGCCCCATCACCCGCTGCCAGAGCTGCCAGCACTGCGCATGCCACAGTCGCACTGCTCACAGGGTCAATGGCCACAGTGGCCACCTCAATGCCTGCAGCGTCGCGGATCGTCCACATCGCTACTCCCCTCTGCTGTGGAATAGATGCACATATCGCACCTGCATCTGTGTAGTGCCCAAATCGAAAGTGATGCCATCAGCAGACTGGGTCACTGTAGAGGCTTTGGTGCCCAGGATCGAGGACAGCCCCAGCGCCAGCGCATCAGTGGTGCCAAGGTCTAGCAGTGCCGCCTCTGTCTGTGTCGCCACAATCGCAGAAGCCCTGCGGGACTGCGCCTTTACGGCTGCGATCTGCTCACCCTGTGTGGGCGCTGTGTCAGTCCAACCTGATAGAGTAGCACCCAGCGAAAAATGTGCGGACAGTGCGCGCGCATCGAAAGTGCCGGATCCGACATAGACAGCTGCTGATGCACCTGTGATATTCGCACCCAGGATCCGGTCAGTGCCTGTGGTGTTCCGGAAACACTGGGTGTCGTTGCTCTGGCTGCTGTCGCCTTTAAAGCGAATAATGCGCGGACCTACCCCGTTTTCGCCCCAGGTTAGGGCACCAGTGGGCGTCAGTACGACTGACAGCGTATCCCTGCTGCCATCGTAGTCGGGGAAGATCCCCAGCAAGCTGCTGAAGTAGACCCAGCTGTTATTAGTGGTTCCAACCCCGTAGGCGATAGCAGAGGCTGTGCGCACTGCGCTGCTGTTTTCATCGCGCACAGTCACAGTCAGCGATGCAAGGTCAGCCAGTGACCCACCAGATCCTGCCAGATCAAGGGTCAAGGCTCGAGAGTCTGCCTTGACCTGTGGCGCGAGAAAGCGGATCACCTGCCTGCCCTCACAGTGACAGTGGCAGTTGCAGTGCCGCTAGCCAGAGCCAAAAACACAGTGCTGCCGCCCCTGGCTCGAGCTGGTGGCGAGGCACCAGGGCAGGGCATCTCTACGATCGCCCCGCTGGCCAGGGGCAGAGTTTCTGCGTTGGCATTGACGCTGCCACCATCTGTGCCAGTCGGATACCACAGCACATCAGAGCCACAGCTGATAGACCAGCGGGTTGCATCCTCTGGCAGATTGACCTGCAGAGTGGTGGTGGTGAGACTCACATCAGTGGGTGTGTCTAGTGCAGTGATCGTGCTTGCCATCGCAGTACCTCTCTACATGGCAAACAATAACAGATCAGAGGGTTGCCGGTAGCACCAGCTGCACCTGCACTGTGGTGGCTGACCAGCTGATCGCCTGCACTATGCAGACCTGATCTGTGAGTGCCAGATCGGGATCTGTCAGGGTCAGCACATCGCCTGGCTCGAGGTAGCCCCAGCGCGATGGGTCACAGTCGTATGTGATCTCTCGATAGGGCATCGCGTGCAGTGCCGCCTGTACCCCAGCGATCAGCTCTGCTGTGGCAGTGTCATACACTAGATCCGTCTCGATCCGCAGAGTGGCCAGCCCCTCGCCATCGCGCACGTATCGCTGTGCACTCTTGCGCAGAGGCACACTGCGCGCACTGTCCGCACTGTCACCAGACAGCGTGCAGGTGCGTAGATAGTCCCCACTGTCACCACGCGGCGCATACTCGACCTGCACACGCTGGATCGGCTCTGCTGTGCTGTATTGCACCTGACTAGCGCGCTGGGCCTGTGGCCCTGCATCCATGTGATCGATGGCATCGAGCTGGCGCGGATCCGGCTGCAGCAAGATAGGGCGCAGGCCTCGAGGCCCAGTCACTACAGACAGCGGCAGAATGGGCAGCAGATTATCCGCGATGTAATCCCAGATCGTTACGTCGGGATCGTCTGCATACGTGTCAATCTGGTACTGATCAAGCTGGCGCAGTGCCGCATACGTCCTGCCCCTATCGTATGGGATCGACGAGCGGCGCAG
>Ga0070749_10001605_pt1 | contig 15288 bp, 15 predicted proteins | sample VirMetDEL_Nov_18_FD_75180 | JGI IMG/M metagenome (GOLD analysis project Ga0070749, IMG submission 75180) | Aqueous microbial communities from the Delaware River and Bay under freshwater to marine salinity gradient to study organic matter... | ecosystem: Environmental > Aquatic > Marine >...
ATGGAGGTTCAATCGTACTGACTGCCGGAGCAAAGGGTACAGGTACTAGCACAGACGGAGTAAATGGAATTATAGATTTAAACTCAACTACTAAAATAAAAGCGCTTAGAGAAACTAAAATAAATTCCATAACAACAGAAACTATATCAGTTGATACTTGCACTTATATAAAAATGAAAACTTCCGGAGAAACTTTAAGCCTTTCGGAAATGGTGGACGGAACTAAAATAACAATCAGAAATGCAAGTGTAGGAGATGTATATTTGAACTTTGATATTATTTGGGGAACAACAACTTATTCAGCACCGGTAACAATGCCTGCCGGTGATTCTTATGAACTTATTTATGACAGTGAGGATTTGGCTTGGGTAATGTAGTACAAAATGTAACCGCTAAAACTAGCGAAGATGAATTACAGACAAGGAATGGACAGGAAAACCAAAGGGTTTACGACCCGACAAATAACTTGGCTTTTCAAGAGATATTGGCAGAACTAAAAAAATTACATAATACAATTAAATTAATACACAATTTGGAGATATAAAAAATGGCACAGATAGATAACGGCAACGGAACAACAGAGAAATTAACATTTGTTGTTAATGATAACCTTACAGGGATTACAAAATTTAATATAAGAGCAAATGGAATGGAGTTTTAATGGGTTTGCAAAAATCACTTAGTACACCTTTTGGTGGAGACGCAACTTACTGGAGAGTAAGCCACTTTGTTTACTTTGATGACCGAGCTAAAATGTTTAAAGCAGAGTTACATGGTTTCGCTGATAAGCAAAGGTCTGATGACAAATACCAACCTGCTCGTAAAATACAAATAGTTATAGAAGGCGATGAGTTTAACGATATTGTTTGTAGTGGTGTTGCAGTTACTGATGCTAGAGACTGGGTTTACAATGCTATATTAGCAAGAGATATGACGACAAATATTGCTAACTACGAGGCTGAGATTGCGACAATAAATGCAATACCAGAGGAGAATCGCAGTGATGAGCAAATAGACAGGTTAACTGAGTTAGATAATTTACTATCAGACGCACAGTTTAACCCACGCTATATTTTTAATGGTGCAACGAGTGTTATAGAATGAATATAGATTTAACAAAAGAAGAGATCGAAGTGGTTAGTAAGGGGTTAGAATCTCTCTTACTAAAAGGTGCTAATTTTGAAGGGGCATCTTTTGTTTTAAGATTAAATACTAAACTAATTACGGAGATGGGTAAATATGGAGCAGAAAAGGATACTGTTAGCTGAAGATAGCAGAGAGATAAGGACGTATTTTTGCAGGAGAATACGTCAGTATTTCGATGGTATTATTGACGTTGCAGTTGATGGGCAGGAATTATTAAACCTTTTAACCGTACAAACCTACGATTTAGTCCTCACAGATCTCTGTATGCCATTTATGGATGCAGATGAGGTGCTTCAATCAGGTAAAGATAGGTTAGGTGGCACACCAATATTTGTTATGACCGCCATAAATGAGGATAGACTTAATGAAATCGAGGCTAAAATACGCAATATAGGAGTTAATTTACGGGATATTTTAGTGAAACCACTCACAGTTACTGATATAAGGAGCGCACTTGGCGAAATTAAGTGAACAGGATCAAGTAAGACAGGCAGTGCAGGAGGCCATAGCTGAGGCATCGAATCATGGCAGTAGACTTGAGGCCATAACTGCTGCGTGTACTGTAGCTGGGGTCATAGGTGTTATCTTATTTTTCATTATTGATGCTAAGATAGACCAGAAAACGAGTTCCATAAATACAGAGGTGGCAGTAATTAAGAGTCAATTTGAGAATCAAAAGAGGGAGTTAAGAGAAACTTTAAACACTGCAAGGGCTTTAGAGAAGAAATTAGATTCTATTCTAATAAAGCTATTGCATGAGAATAAATAGAAGTAGAATTTAATTAGGAGAGAGATTGATCACAGAACTTTTAGGTCTAGCAGGTAGTGGTGTGCTAGGATCTGTGTTTGGGATAATCTCGGACACGATACAAAGAAAGCATGAAATTAATACCGAGCGAGCAAGACTTAAACAAATGCAAGAAGCACGTCTTCAAGGTGTGCAATTCGATTATGCAAACGCAGTTTATGATAAGCCTTTCTTTGAAAAAACATTTTCTTTGGTGGTTGCTACTTATTGCCTGTGCTGCGTGTTGTGTTTGCTTTACCCTGAAGCGCCCATCATTACTTTTAACCCCGATGATGAACCAAAGAAGTTCTCTTTTTTATGGGGAGTATTTTCTTGGGAGTGGAAACCAACGAGAGTCTACACAATCAGTACAGGTGGAGTCGGATACGCACTCTTACATCCGTTGGCCTTCCAAATCGGGACGGTTCTTACGGGAGTCAAGGCGAGTAGATGAGTAGCATATCAGTAGCTGAGGTAGAAGAATTTTTACTCTTAACTAGGCGGTCGCTTGTTGCTACTGGTAAGGCACTTTATCCTGATTTACTTGGGTTACCCCCAAGTCATTTACATTACGAACTGAGTTCTACCCTTGTCGAAGGGAGGAGTTCAGTCATTATTGCATACCCAAGAGAGTTTGGTAAATCCACTTATGCTTGGGAATTGTTATCGAGTTGGAATGTTCTGCATGGTCGTTACAAATATATACTCTATATTGCCTCAACCGTAGAAAAAGCAGAGCAGATGCTATCTGTCAACGTAGTGCCGAACATTTTAGCTCACCCTATACTCAAAGACCAGATAGAGGTTATACGGAGTACCAAGAGGCAGTTTCATTTTAAGAATAAAGTGACAGGTGATATGCACTTTATGGCTTGCTATGGGGCTGGGCAGAACCTTAGGGGCGCACGTTTCGACAGATATCGTCCTGATTTTATTATTGTTGATGATATTGAGGACACAGAGAAGGTTAGATCCCCAGATCAGAGGATGAAATTAAAGGACTGGTGGTATGCAGACTGTATGCCTTTGGGAAAAGAGGCTAGATTTTTCTTTGTAGGCACGATGCTTCACGAAGACTGTTTACTTGCGAACCTAATGGAAGAACCCCCTATGGATCACGGCATAGGAAAACCATGGGAGGTACGAAGATATGGTGTCCTCGATGGGAATGGCAAGTCTACTTGGCCAGAAAAGTACACAGATGAGTGGATAGAGGCCAAAAGATTGGAGTTTATTCGCGCAGGGATGTTGGATAGGTTTAATACAGAGTACATGAACGTACCAGTCGATAGGGCTAGTAGGAAATTCACACCCGATCAAGTTAAATTTTATGCCCCTGACCAACTATCTGCCGTTATGAATGGTGGATTCGACATTTTAATTGTAGTTGACCCAGGGATTAGGAACACAGACAACCATGACCCCACAGTTATGTCTGTTACTGGCATGGATAAGAATGGAAATATGTGGGTTATCGAGATGGTTCGCAGGAGAATGAAGCAGCATGAGATATTAGATGAAATCGTTAGGCTATATAGGAAATATCACCCTAGAAATACACTGATTGAGTCTGTTCAGGCGCAGTATTGGCTGGTTCAAAGTCTTACTGATGGTACTCATATGAGTCGAGACATCATCCCTTGTGAACCTATTGATGGTTCACAGGTTAGAATGGGTAAGATTGTTAGGATTGAGGGGCTTGATGAGATATTTCATGGGAAAAGAATCTTCGTTCCTGCTGATTGTGACTGGTGGCCCGACTTATGTAATGAGATGGTAACATTCCCCAAGGGAAAACACGATGATATGTTAGACGCTTTAAGTTATGCGAAGATAAATCACATTGTCCCTGGTGGATCTAAGATAAACTACACAGAAGTTATGTCCCTTGCTTCTCAAGGTTCAACAGTTTTTTAGAAATGCTAGACAAAAACAACTACTATGTTAATATGGCGCTATGAAAGAAAAAATACTTGATCCAATTCCACATTTTCCCGAAGTTAGTATAGGGAGGATGCAGGCAGATTTAAACAATGAGTTCATGAACTTGGAGTCTGGGTATAATACTCGAAAGGCCCAACGCATAGAGAATTGGAAAAGGTACAACTTCGAGCCTTACGGAAACGAAAAGGCTGGTAACTCCAAGATGACTGACTCATCCATATTTAATACAGTCGAGTGGATGCTACCTTCGTTGATCCAGCCTTTTATACAGACATCTGACTTCATAAAGTTGATTCCTGAGAGTGCAAGTATAAAAGATATAGTGTCGGCAGAGTATAATAGGGAGCTACTTAACTATCAAATGAGAAAAAGAATGGACTTATATTCCATTTATTATGATACTTTTAAAACATTTTTGATAGGGGGGTCTGCTTATCTCAAACTTACTTGGCAAAAGCGAGACAGAATTATGGGCGAACCTGTAGGAAGGCCAAACTTAACTGCGGTTTCACCAGATTCAATCCGATATGATTGGACGGTGAAGGGAGGTTTTATGAAATCCCGAGTAGTCACCCATGAGGAAGATTGGACTCGTTCTGATATTCTTGGTATGAAAGGCCAGAAGGGAGTTATTGAGGATGAGTTAGAAAAAGTATTGACAGGTGAGGGGTCTGTAATGAAGACTTCACGTCTAAACGAGGAGCAAAGAGTTGATAAGAATTTTGTAGGTGAAACACAGACTGAGGTTGACCCTAACAAAAAACTATTTCTTCGTAGGGAGCAGTGGACTACTTATGATATGGATGGCAGTGGTAAGCTGATTCCAGTATTAGCAGTCTTTGTTAATGATTGTCTAGTTCAAGTTATTAAGAATCCTTACGACTTCCAACGTCCACCATTTGTTGCGGCAGAATACGTTAGAGATCCTTTAGGGAATCCTGCTGCTGGTATGGCAACGATCCTTGAGCAGATACAATCGTTTAGAACTTCGATATTACGAATGATATCTGATAACTTGAACTCACAACAAAACGGATTATATGAGGTTGATCAGACGCAAGTAGACGATATAGGTTTTCAGTTGCTGATGAACGCGCCATCAGGAACTAGGATGGGGATTCCGACTAGAAGACCAGGGTCGATTAACCCATTAAAATCAAACCCTCTCGCTCCACAGACTCTTACTGCGTGGGAGATAATGGAGTTAGCAGGAGAAAACAGAAGTGGTTTCCCACGATACGCACAGGGGTTAAACCCAAGTTCGTTAAGCCAGACTGCTACAGGAGTGATTGAAACATCACAGAGATCCGAGATGCGTCTATGGGAGATCGCTACCCGATTTGGGGAGACGACTCTGAAACCTTTGATTCGTATGATAATTTCGTTAAACCAGCAGATGTTAGAACCCCAAGATATAGAAGTCCAGTTTGGTATAGATGCGAGGGACGCAGTAGTTATCGACCCACAAACAGGTGAGGAGATACCTCTTAGCGCAGAACCTAGAGATCTAATCCAAGTTAGAAAAGAGGACATAGGAGGGTATTTTAGTGTTGACCTAGATATAAAGGTTGGGTCGGACAAACAGAACGAGATAAATAATCTATTACAATATGCACAATACTTCGGGTCTATTGAAGCGATCCCCCCTGAAGTAATCAATATTATTGCAGTTGAAACTGCTAAGTTAATGGGGATTCCAAAAGTAGAGGCATTTATGAGGAGAGGTTATGTCAAAACAGAATCAGGAGTTTCGATTCCATCAGGCGTTTCACCAACTACTGGAGAAACGCAAGGAAATGTACCTCCAGTTGGAGACACTTCTGGAGTTGCCAGTGTTCCGGGAGCTAATCTTGGAGGGCTACCTGGGTTCGTTGGGCCTTCTGGAGTCCCAACTGCTTGATGGTTTATCGAAGGATGAGGATATTTCAGAGATAAAAAAAGAGTACCAAGAGAGATTGAGATTTAAACAATACATAGATTTTCTGAAAGAAGGCGAGAAGTCCGATTGGTGGTTGAAGAAATTTGAACAACAAGAGAAGGGGCAGTTGACTGATTCAGATATCGCTGAGATAAATAAAGTTTTAATGGGGAGAAATAAATGACAGAAGAATTAGTTGTAGAGGAAGGTGCAAGTAAGGATTTACTTGATGCAGTTGAGGCGTTCAAGAAGGAAGACGCAAAAGAGAACACCGAGCAGGAAAGCAACCAGGAACAAAGTGTAGAACAACCAGAAACACCTCCTGAGCAGAGCGCTGAAATTACGGATGAGGGTGTGGATAAAGATCCTGGAGTCGAAACTGAATCTCTCGTTTTTAAAGTCAAAGGACATGAGAAGTCTTTTAGTAAAGAACAGATAAACAATATGTTAAACAGAGAACAGACTTTTCAACAGAAACATGAGAACTTAAGAAACAGTGATGAGTATAAAATGGGGATGCTTCTATCTGCTGCCAAAGGTGGGGATAAAGGCGCACAAAAAGAATTAAAGAATATATTAAGTGGTCTTGGGGATATCGATGAATTAGATGATGTCAAGGATACCTTTGATGTTGATGCAAACCATAAGAAAATGGTCGAGGAAGAAACGGCAGAAGAATTTTTCGCAGATGTTAAAGAAGATGTTGACTTCCAAGAGGTGCTTGATAAAATACAAACTGATCTTGCTCCAAGGATGCCCAAAGAGATATTTGATTCTTACTGGGAAGATCCGGCGAGCAAGAGGGCACTGTACGACCTACAACGGTCTGGGCAATCTGATGCACTCTTCAATGCGTTTGACGAAGAGATGGCTAAGATGTCCACTCTGGATAGGGCGAAGGTCAATAGCGATCCGACATTGTACGGCAATTTGTTTGCTGAGGTTGTAAAAGCTCAGAACGCCAAACAAGTAGCAAGTAAGAGTGGGGTCGATGGAAATACGGATTTAGATGTTGTGTCTACTGGTCAAAGTTCACACAGTACACCTAAGCCTGCTTCCGAGCCAGATTGGGAGAACATGAGTAGAGAGGAGTTTGCAAAACTTAGTGCGAAACTCTTGAAAAAAGCACCCCGAGATGGATAACTTTTATTGTAATTCACTACTATTTTGGAGTAAAATATCATGGCTTTAAATACAAGTCAAGGAACAATTGGAGCAGCGTCTCCAGCCGCAGGTAACTTTCCTGCAAACCATAAATTTTATAAGAGAACTTTCTTAGAAAGTCTGCAACCAGAAGAATGTTATTCTAAGTTTGGCGAGGCAATCGACATTCCTTTGAACTCTTCTAACACAATCGTTGTTAATAAATTGGCCGACCTACCTACTTTAGAGGGATCACCTCTTACTGAAGGTACTACACCAACAGAACAAACATTGACATTAACTCGTATTGAAGCATCGTTCAACCAATATGGTGGGTATCTTCGTACTACCGACCGTTTGAGCGAAGAGTCAATCAATGGCATCACTAATGAATTTTCTAAAAGAACTGGATGGCAAGCTGGCCGTACAATGAACTTAGTGAATCGTGATGGGCTATTGGGTGGAACTAACGTGCGTTACGGAAATGGTGTTGCTACCCGAGATTTGATTACCACTTCAGGTGTTTACGCAGTTGACTTCAACTATATGTGGACTGCTTTCAAAAACGCTTATGTTCGTACTTTCGCTCCAGGTTCTGCTGGTTCTCAAAACATCGGTACTGCTCCTGTTGCACCTGCTTTCTGGGCAGTATGTCCTTTCGAGGCTCGTGCGTTCTTGGAAACTCTTGACGATGGTAATGGCAACACTTGGAAAAACGTAGAAGACTACGAGGGACAAGTTCAAACTATGCCTAATGAAATGGGTCGCTATCGTGAGTTCCGTTTCATTGGTGACACTGAATCTAAAGTTGAAGTTAATGCTGCTGGAACACCACAAGATGTTGCTCAGTGCTTAATCTTTGGCCAAGGTCAGCAAGACAAAGCATACCACGTTGTTAATTTAGCAAATGGTTCTATCCAAATGATCACTAAAGAACTTGGTTCTAGTGGTTCATTAGATCCTCTTAATCAAAGAGCATCTATGGGATGGAAAGCCAAAGGTGGTACTTTCATCACTCAAGATTTGTATATGTTCCGTTACGAGTTCTCTATCGGAGATAACTAATCTTAAACCGTTGGCAGGGCTTGTCTGTTCTCTCTCCGCAGACTTGCCTTGCCAACCACCTTTTTAATTCAGGAGAAGAAATATGCCAACAAAAATACAAGAAGAACCTAAGTTAAGTAGTTTAGAAGAAAAGAAATTAAACCTTACGGTTGAGCAAGCCAAACAGGATATATTAAAAAAGAGACTCGACAATAGCGATGCCGATGAATACTATAAAACCGAAGGGCTAAAGAGATATAAATGTATTGTCACCTCAAGGAGAGGTAATGAGAAACATTTTGAACTTATGGCTGAGAGTCCAACTAACAGGCATAAACCTGTAAAGATTCAAGGAAAGTTAGGTGTCGAGCTTGAGGAAGGTCTACCTATGTATGTGATCGACAGACTTCAATCTGCCTACGACATCGTTGCAGATGAAGTGCCTACCAATCAAGATCCAAATGTGTTTTCACAAAATACATTTTCTACAAGAAAACTTCAACGTTACTTCGTGAGGATAACAGGTGAAGTTGAGAATCCAAAAGTTTTAGGGACGAATGTTAGATCATGATTTTTTCAGATGTACTTACCAGAACTCGCAGGCTAGTTGAAGACCAGGGTATTCGATGGGATGATTCTGTCATAGGGCAGTATCTAGTGATTGGGGTCAATGAGGTCAGAAGGCGAACTGGTTCAGTAACATCAAGGTCAACTTTAAATTTAATTCAGAGTCAAACAGAGTATGACCTCCCAGATTCTGGGAGGCTTATCTCTGTGAAGATAATCCCAGAGAACTCGATAGAGGCTACTGAGATCTGCCAAGTTCCTGTGCATGATTTACCTGTTGCTGCTGATAATCAGAGTGATCCTACTATGTATGGGCTAATTACTAATGGTGGGGCAGATGGAAACCAAATGACTTTAGTTATGTTCCCACCTCCAGGGAGAACAACAAATGGGGCTATTGTTATAGAACAGGCCGATGAGTGGTCTTTTTATTCAGACACTACTGCGACTGCTCCTCAGCTTGCAACAGTGATTCCTGTTCTTCCAAAGTTTGATATTCCTTTGGTTAATTATGTAGCAGGGAATTTACTCGTAGAAATGAATGACCCGACTTATGTTCAAAAAGGTCAGTATTGGATGGAGGCTGCTGAACGTACCTTTGGGAATATTGGGTATGTCGATTCACTAAGTAATTGGCAGAACCCAACTGGCCGACAGTTTCCATGATATTAAGAGAGATGGCTGAGTCGCTAAAGCGAATCAGTGATAGGCAAGAAGATATTTATAAAGCGATAGCACCTTTAACTAAGATAGCAGGTACAATCGCACAACGTCAAACATTCGACAAGACAGTTCTCAATGGGTTAATGAACTTAGCGAAATTCGATCTTGATTGTTTAGAGGACGAGTCTAAGGTGCGTCATGTTGAGGGGAATATTCATCTACTAAAGCACAGAGGTGTTGAGAATACCGACATAAAAGACTACTTTGTTGCACGAGATTTATTGAATGACTTGCCAACATCAGCCATCGATGCACAAGTAGGCAAGGCATTAGAACCTATAATTGCAGGGGTTTTATCTTCTGTTCGCCAAGAGTGTATTGCTTCCGTTTCTAAGATGAACTCAGTTATGAATGATATGCTTATCGCAAAGAAGAGGGAAATTACAAGTACGGTAGCTTCTGTGAAAAGAGATGTTGAGGCTGCGTACACTGCTATTAATGAAGCAACCAAAGAGGCAAAAGATTTGGTTCTTACCATCGCTAAGTCTGAGATTTCAGATTTGAAAAACCACAGGGAGGAAGAGATAAACTCCTTGATTTCAAAAATAAATAAGTCGATAGCGACTTTATCTGCTAAAATTTATGAATCTAACGCATTGGGGGAGAACATAGACAGAACAATAAATGGCTACTCGTTTATGACAAAAGTGTTTGATGAGAAATTAATAGAGGTGTTGACCTTAGCAGAGCAGAGAGTATCAGAAGAACAGGAGAGGATGAACACTCAGATTAATCAAGCAGTTAAAGGAGTCGAGGATAGATTTGAAAATTACTTAAGCCAAGTGAAGCACCTACCAGAGAAGTTCGATAAGACTTTTGACGCAGAGATTAGACCAGAGATAGGTGTGATAACAAAGAAACTAACAGATAAGATAGAAGATTTAGAAAATACAAAAAAAGAGATTGAAATGCTTGCATCTTCTATGAGTGATATTATACTACGCTCGGAGAGGACAGTGGCCCAAGTGGGTAATTTTATTCCTAATAGAGAAAGAAAGGTTTTCATCAATGGCAAAAGAAACAACTAATCAAGGATATATCGATGCTCAGGCATACGCTACCGATCCGGATAATGTAAGCACACCTGATAGTTTACATCAAGAATATGAAAGAGGTATAACCTCATACTCATTATCGCAAGATGGTGATTCAGCTAAACTTAATTCGTTATTGACTACAGATACTGTAAATAATAGAGTTGGGTTAAATAAAGCAACACCAACAGATACTTTCCACGTTAGTACCGACAATGTAGATGAAGGGATTACTATCCAGTTTGAAGGTACGACAGGTCTTGAAGGCCCTACATTAAGACTAGCGGCACTCAATAATGGTCTTGGCAAAATTAATTATGCAAAGATAAAAGCTGCAGTTCTCGATTCAACAAATACTACCGAAGATGGTCGTCTCGAGTTTTATACTATCGGTAATGGTTCTGAAACATTAAAAGGATATATTGATGAAGCAGGGGAGTTAGTTCTTACATTAAGTGGTGCTAAACTGAAGGGCAGCTTAGGTGTTGGTACAACTGATGCGCCACAAAATAGGATTGATGCAGACGTAACTGCTGATGGTGATGGAATAAAATTACACTATGCAGGGTCTGTAGGTACACAAGGCCCTCGATTGATATTAACTGCCGACAATAATGGCGCATCTGAGACTACTATGGCTGCGGTAAAAGCCGCAATTTTAGATGGTACTGTAGCTTCTGAAGATGGTCGTCTTGAGCTATACACTATGGGTAATGGGACACTCACTAAGAAAGTAGAAATCGATGAGGCAGGAAATATGTATACAGGATTGGATAACTCTCAAACATTAGGTTCTGCGACATATAGATGGTCTGAAGTTTTCGCAGGAAATGGAACAATTAATACTTCTGATTCTAGGGAAAAAACATTACAAGCAGACGATTCTAAAGTGCTAGATGCTATTGATACTATCAATATTAAAGCGTTTAAATGGAATGACTCTATTGCAAGCAAAGGTGAGGCTAACGCTAGAATCCATTATGGTGTGATGGCTCAAGAAGTTAAGTCAGCTTTTGAGGCACAGGGGCTTGTAGCTGAAGATTATGGGGTTCTTTGCTACGATGAGTGGGATGATGTCATAGAAACAAGAACAACAAAAGAGGCAGTAGCTGAGGTTAAAGATTCGGAAGGGAATATAATAACTCCTGCTGAACCTGCGGAATATGAGGATGTTCTTGTTAAGGCAGCAGGCAATCGTTATGGTGTTCGTTATGATGAATTATATGCTTTAAAAGTTGCTGCTCTTGAGCGTAAAATTGCCGCACTTACTCCTTAATAAGTGCCAGATAAGCGTTATGTAAAATATCAGTTTGGTTTCCTGAACACTGCTCAGGATCAAACTGATATTTCTGATACAGAATCCCCCAATGCAATAAACGTAGACCCAGATCAACTTGCTCTTGGCTCGTTGCAGAGGGGGAATTTTGATACTCTCTCTTTGTCCCCACGAGATTATCTCGAAACAACTATGGGTGGCAGGAGATTTTATTTAGGTGAGTATTCTGCCTACACTACTTATGATGGGTCGATTAGCCCTGCCTATACCGAGGTACCTACAACAAGTGATTATGCGTTTGCCTCGCAATCCACATTTACTTTGTTGTTTGAGTTTCGGTACATCTCTGGGTCTGGTAATATGTTTGGCTCAGGTACTACTGTTGCGAATGATGGGATTCTAGGGGTTAACCTATCTGGAGGGCAGATTGATTTACGGTATTTCGATGGGACTGCCCCAGCCTCTGGACTATTCGGATTTGGATATTCTGATGGGCAGTGGCATAAACTAGCCATTGTGTCGAAAGTTAAAAACGCATCGACCAATACTTTTCAATTACTTGTTGATGGTGTTATTCTTTTAAGTCAAGACAGGCCCAATCCCTCAGCCAGCATATCAACTGCAATACAATACTTAAATGACAATTCAAATGCTTTCGCCTGTGATTATAGAAACGTAACCCTATTAGATTTTGCAGCGACTAAAGTTGCAGACTGGGATGGTACTATCGAATCCATCGGGGTTATCGATGAGGCAGATATTGTATATTCAACACCTAATGGGTCATTCTCTGACCAGTTTGCATCTGATGTTTTATATGGGGATGTAACTACTACTTATGACCACACAAAACAGATAGGCCCATTACGGTATGAGACAAACCCAGCAGGTCAAACATCCGTTAGGAAACCACACGCTAGTATAACATACACAACAAATATACAACCTGGAGGGGTTTATTCAGATGAAGTCAATTATGCAGGTGACTTACTCATAGCACATGATGTGCTGTTTAGCACGATCTATACCTCAAATTATATAGTTGCCAGTTCGTTTAACGATGGGACTTGGGGGAATACAAGTGGCTTCGTATTCTCTGCATCAGTAGATGCAAATGGGGTCTTTACTGCCGAGGTAACTTTAGGGCAGTATGGTGTCGATCCAATAGTTGCATCCTTACCTATTAGGAAGAACACAAGAGTACGATTTTTAATCCTAGTCCGTAAATTATCGAGCGTGTCATATAGAACTGATGTAGTAATTAATGGTCAATTACTACATACAGATCTATCAACCAGTGTACCTGCTCTATATTCGGTAAGCTCAAATGTTGGATTCACGAATAAAGGAAATGCCACGGGGGCTTTTGAGTGCGACACATATGCTTTCTTATCAGGTAACTTTAAACAATTAGCCGGAGCAGCGTTCCCATTATCTCGAATCCTTCAATGGTCTGGGGCTGAGGATGCTTTCGATGATGTGGTAACGCAAGTGTTTTCTACTAAAGAGGGTCGTATCTTCGGAAACAAACAGGGCATAACAGTTAATGAGTTCCCTTTCCCTTCTAATTCATACTTCATTGAGTCTACAAAAACAGAGACGGAGATAGAGTCTCCACTTGTGGCATCAAATGAATCTCCACCAAGTCCAGATAAACCAACTAGGGTAAGCACTGCACAGTATCTTGATATCTTTGTTGCTCCCGATGGGGGCAATACTATGGACGCAATCACTGTCGATACGCAACCAGGCAAGGGGTACATCGGGCCACAAGAATTATCTTTTAAAGTTAAGGTCAGGTGGGAAGGTAGTTCGGCAGCACTTAAAGTTTCATTTGATTACGGGACTGGGCAGTTTGGTGTCGAGCAGAATGTCAATGAAACCTATGATGGGATTGCGGCAGACACATATGAACTTGACAATAATTTAAGGATCAATTTCCCAGAGCAATCTGTTGGAATACCTGTCGCAGATGATGAGATTTTTGAAATTAATGTCTCGTCATCATCATTATTAGATGGCGATTATTCATATAAACTTGTTGGGGTTAAATTTACAGACACCGATCCTTATGTAGAGATCCATTCAACCCCATCAGAACCTGTCAGTATCTCTTTGAAAAACTTAGATGAAGCTGGGGATAGGGTGGCTAATCTTGTCCCAGTGATAAAGATCCCCCCTGCAATTAGTGCTAGAATAGATGGTATGGACAGGGTAGATGTGTACAGAAAAGACCCTGACAGTACGGATTATGTTAAGATTGCAGAAAACGCTAATGCTTATGCAGTCGAGTTTCTTGATACCTTGCTTGTGTCCGACCTACCTAGAATAGAATTTTTAGATGAGGAGTCTGATGAGACATTCACTAAGTTAAACGAAGCTATCGGGAACTCCTCTGGCAATTACGAAAAGGTATTCAACAAAGACAACCGATTATTCTTAGTACCATCCGATAGGAAAGACCTACTCCTGTACTCTCGAGAGGGAGACTGGTGGGGATGGAGACGTGAAAATAGTTTTGTTTTTAATGGGGACATAACAGATGTTGTTGTCCTAAGAGACACAATGGCACTTGAAAGAACTGTGACTCTAGTTATATTTACCACAAAGGGGATTTACCACATTACTGGAGAGGGTAATGTGGCTAGTCCTTATTTCGTAGTTCCTGTTGTTGGTACTGATGACTTCACGAATCTCAGTGTTCAACCTAATTCAGTCATAAATGCTAATGGAACTATTATGCTTATGTCGAAGTCAAGCGATGGGGCATACGATACAGGTGCATATGGGCAAAAGATATATGAGTATGACCTACAAAAAGTAACCGAGGTATCTGGTAGGATTAGAAGTAACACACTTATCGAGGGGACTGGGAACGTATCTTATGCAAACCTTATAGGTGGGGATAAATATGTTACAAAGTTAGACACTAAAACTGATGGGCTTGTTTATCATCGAGATGCTAGGGGTTGGGTTGCTTTCGATTCTGATGCTCGGTGGCGATGGGAGTCTAAAAGATTCTTGACTCAACAATCTAGTAGGACAAGCCCAGCAAATGCTAAGGCATTTAAAATAGACTATGAGGGGAATGTCACTCTTACTTTTATTTATCAGCGACTTGGTGGCACTACTAACCAATCAGTTGTTAATTTATCCTCTGGTTCTCGAATTACAATGGAGAATGTATTGCCTTATGGCATGGGAGAAGGTTGGCAAATAGCACTAGAGGGTGCTGACGCTAATGCTATTGTTCACAATTTTTGGTTCGTACAATGAAACAAGCGCAAAGTTTTTCCTTACGGAATTATTATAATATCCCCATAGAGGACAGATTCTATTGGGTTGGTACTGACCTAAGAGACAGGGTTAAAGAGTCATTCCAGAAAAAAGGACTACCAGACGATCTTGTACAACGACTGGCGAGGGGTGACTTTTTCATTGACCCAGGAGATAGATTCCTTCTCGATGAATACGAACCATTAAAACAAGCTACTGGTGCTAGGCAAGAGAGGAATGTAAAATTACCTTTGGCGAGAGGATATAATGAAGCTCAATATATGCGTGAGCAGACGGAGAAACAACAAGAGCAAGTTGCGACAGAACAACAAAAACAAGTAACTACGATGGGTAGAAAGTCGGCAGTCCTCGAAGCGGCAAGACGAGCGAGGTCGAGGATTGCACAACAGAATTTATCTGCTCTTAGTCA
>Ga0070749_10001606_pt1 | contig 15288 bp, 4 predicted proteins | sample VirMetDEL_Nov_18_FD_75180 | JGI IMG/M metagenome (GOLD analysis project Ga0070749, IMG submission 75180) | Aqueous microbial communities from the Delaware River and Bay under freshwater to marine salinity gradient to study organic matter... | ecosystem: Environmental > Aquatic > Marine > Coastal...
GAGATTATAAAAATCCTACGTCATTGTTATCGGAAGGTTTCGATGACGTAGGTACGCCAGATATGAAATATTATGCATTTGATTGGGATGATAATATCCTTCAAATGCCAACGGAGATTGTCGTTACCAACGACAAAGGAGATGAAATAGGTATGTCTACCGAAGATTTTGCGGAATATAGAGTCCAAATTGGTAAAGAACCATTTAACTATAAAGGAGAAACTATTGTTGGTTATGCACCTGATGCTTTCAGAAATTTTACAACTAAAGGTGACAAACAATTTTTGATTGACGCAATGAAAGCTAAACCAGGTCCTGCTTGGGCCGATTTCGTAGAAGCGGTAAATAACGGGTCAATTTTTTCAATCATTACTGCTCGTGGACATAATCCTGACACTCTAAAAGAAGGTGTTTTCAATATGATTGTGTCCGACCACATGGGTATTAATAAGAATTTACTCATTAAAAATCTAAAAAAATATAGAGATATTACAGGTTTAGACAAAAAAAATGACTTAGAAATAATCCGTGAATATATGGACCTTCTTAAATTTTACCCCGTCTCGTTCGGTCAGGGTGAAAGTGCTGCGTCTCCTGAAGAATTAAAAGTAATGGCGATGAAAGAATTCATCAATTACGTAAAACAACAAGCCAAATCTTTAGGTAAAAATCTATACATTAAAGATGATGTAAGAAATAAATTTGTACCTAGAATAGGATTTTCTGATGATGATTTAAGAAATGTAGAATTAATGAAGAAGCATTTTGAAGATGAACCAGCATTACAGACTTATTCTACTGCAGGAGGAGTTAAACAGAAGTTCTAGGAGAATAGATTTGATAAAATAAAAGTAAAGGGAAAAATTTTTTACCAACAACTATTTATAATAATAAAAAATAAACAAAACAAAAAAATTATCATACCATGGCAGACTTATTAATGAAAATGCCGGTTCCTTATGAACCAAAAAGAGCGAATAGATTTATCTTAAGATTCGACTCAACTTTGGGTATCAATGAGTGGTTTGTAGAATCATCAGGTAGACCATCAATTGATATAAACCCAGTAGAAGTTCCTTTCTTGAATACGTCAACTTTTGTTGCGGGAAGATTCAAGTGGAATCCTATTTCAGTTAAATTTAGAGACCCAATTGGTCCGTCAGCAACACAAGCGTTGATGGAGTGGGTTCGTTTACACGCAGAATCAGTAACTGGTCGTATGGGTTACGCTGCGGGTTATAAAAAGAATGTTGACCTCGAAATGTTAGACCCAACAGGTGTTGTTGTGGAAAAATGGATTTTAGAGGGTACTATGATTACAAAGTCTGCGTGGGATAACGTGGCTTATAGTGATGACAAACTTGCAGGTCTTGACGTAACATTACAGATGGACCGTTGTATTTTGGTGTACTAAAATACACTTTACTTTTTTATTGATATATAAGTTTTGTATGGTATAATTAACACAGGGTCTAATCCCTGTGTTTTTTTTTATGGAAGATAATGTAAAAATGTATGGACAACAAAATTTTAACCTTCCTCACGATGTGTTAAAATTACCATCAGAGGGTAAGTTTTACGCCTCTAAGAAAAAATCTGTCAAGGTGGGTTACCTAACCGCATCTGACGAAAACTTAATTATGGCGTCACCTGCAGATGAATTGATTATGAATTTGGTTCGTACAAAATTGTATGAACCTGATTTGAGACCTGATGAAATGTTAAATGGTGATATTGAAGCCATCCTTATCTTTTTAAGAAACACCGCATTCGGACCCGAATATAATGTGTCTGTATTAGACCCTAAAACAAATCAACGATTCTCAGCAGTTATTGCTTTGGACGAGTTGGATTTCAAAAAAGACATTCAGGAACCTGAAGAAGGGGGATATTACCGTACTACACTTCCAAAGAGTGATACCTTAGTTGAGTTAAAACCACTCACATACAAGGAAATGCAAGATATAAACAAACAAGCTTCTCAATACCCACAGGGACGAGTTGCTCCAAAGGTTACGTGGAGATTACAAAAACAAATCAAATCAGTTGGTGGGGATTCTAATCCTTCAACTATTAACTCATTTATTGATGGGTTACCAATTGTTGATTCAAAGTATATCCGAAATTTCTTAGATGAAAATGAACCTAGACTGGATTTGAAAAAGTCCGTTATTGCCCCGTCAGGAGAAAAGGTGGATGTCGATATCACCTTCGGGGTAGAGTTTTTTCGGGTTTTCTTCTGATTACAACCGATACCTTTTAGATGAGTTTTATTTATTGTCCAAAGATTTACACATGACATGGACTGACTTTCAACAGATTCCGACATATGCTCGAAGATATTTGATTGACAAAATTATACAATCTTACAAAAAAGAGTGATTATTCTATTTATAGATATAGAATAAAAACCAATGCAACAAGCTAATCCTCCTCAGAACCCAAACCCAAATACGGGTCCAACACCAGGAAACTTGTCTTCAATGACGGCTGCAATCAATGATTTGCAAACGTCTATTAATAATGCCTTCAATAAGTTAGGGGATAGAACCGCAGAAATAGAAAGAGCGTTTGCTTTCAATACGGCGGAAATGGCCAAAACTTTAGGTCAAACCCAACAAGCTCTTATTGGTTTTAGACAAGAAATGGCAATTGCCTTACCTGGAATTGAAGGGTTTGGTGGTAATTTACAAGATGTTGCAAATATCCAACTTGGAATTGCGCAATCCCTTAATAGAAACGTAGTCACGATTGGTGAAACAACTGAAGATTTGTTTGTTGCAGGAAAGGCTGTTGGGGTTGCATCTGAAAACGTTGGTAATATGGTTGCTGCGTTTCAAAACGCGGGTATCCAAACTTCGAATATTAAAGAAAACATACAAGCTACTGTTGATATCGCAAGAGCGGTTGGAGTAAACACAACTGCCGTATTCAAAATGGTTCAAGAGAACTTAGGAAAATTAAACCAATACGGATTCCAAAACGGAGCTGAAGGATTAGCGAGAATGTCGGCACAAGCTGCGGGATTGAGAATTGATATGAGGGAAATCTTTGGATTTGCTGAAAGAGTATTCAACCCAGAAGGTGCTATAGAGACAGTCGCTGCCTTCCAAAGATTGGGTATTGCCGCAGGAGACTTGGCCGACCCATTTAGATTGATGTATTTGGCCTCTGAAGATACTGAAGAACTTCAGAATCAAATTGTCAAAATGACAGAACAATTTACATATTTTGATGAAAGTACAAAAGAGTTCAAAGTATTCCCGAATGCTAAAAGAGATTTAAGAGAAATTGAAAAAGAAACGGGTATTGCCTATGAGGAGTTAGTAAAAATGTCCATAGGACAACAGAAACTCAATGCAATGAGTAAAGATTTCAGAATAGGTGGTATTGATGAAGAATCTAAACAGTTTGTTGCTAACTTAGCTGAATTTTCGAAGGACAAAGGAGGGTTTACTGTTCAAGTAGAGGGTCAAGAAAAATTAGTTAGTGAATTAAATCCTGAAGACATCGAAAAACTAAGAAAGTCACAGGAACCAGTAACTTTGGAAGACTTGGCTCAATCCCAACTTACCGAACAACAAATGGCGAATGCTTTATTAGCTAAGTTAGTGGACAGTATTGCCGCACCTGCCGCAGGTGCCAAACCATTACAAGACACAAGAGAAGTCATTCGAGGTCTTTTAGGAACCGCAACTGAAGCAACTGACCAATTGTTGGGTAATACTAGAGGTGGAATAGATAACATCAACAGAACCTATCAAGAAGCTGGAAGTAGTTTGGCGAATATTCTCAAAGGTGAAGGAAGTTTAGAAGAAGTAATGGGTGTTTTACAAGGTGCGGGTGGAGATTTGGTAGATGGATTCAATCAACTACGTGATAAAATAACAAATTTCAATTTTGAAGAGGTTGGAAATAAGTACATCTCTTCAGGAAATCTAATTAAACAGGGTGCGGACGCTGCGGTAGAAGGTTTGATAAAAGTTTCAGAAGCGGGTAAAAACTTTATTTTAGAATCAACTGGTTTAGAACCGAGAGCCGAAGTTTCGGTTGCACCACAAGTTACAAAAGTAGAAATTGCCGATATAAATTACAAAGGCACTATCGATGTGAATTTAACAGGACCTAATGGTTCATTATCTACAGTACCGAACATGGATAAGTTTGCTTATGACTTATTCAGTAACCCAACATTTGCTAAAGGAATGTCAGATGCTATTCAAAGTGCAATCAAGAGTCCAAATTATTCGTTGATTCCGAATACGGCCACCACTTAAAAAAAATAAATTATTCTATTTATAGGAATAATAAAATAAGATGCCAAGTCAGTTATCCTTTGCAGCAACAGAAGCTCTAAGAAAAAAACTTCTTTTGAGGAACCTTACTCCTTATACCAAAACAGGTGTATATGTTCCTTCATCTCAACCTGCATCGGGAGAACTATTACAAAATGATTATAGTGTAATAGATTCACCAGACGTTCTTATTGATGCAAACCCATTCGCAAATCAATTATATACAAGAAATGAGTTTGGACCTGATGGTGGTTTTAGTTTGGATATTGACGGTCTTATTAATACTGCCGAAACTGACGCTAATAAAGGACCATATGGTTCATATCCCCCATATACAGATGCTCTTCAAGTATACTCTACTTCATTTCAACAGAAACAATATGTAAAAAATGTCTATTCACCAGGTAATGGTTATAATAGTTATTACGATATCGGTGATGTTTCAAAAGTACCAAAAAATGCGACATATTGGGACCCACCAAGTTTCAGACCAAGTTTATATTCACCATATACCGTACTTTTACAACCTGACCCTTTAGGTGACTCAGGTCCGGCGTCTTTGGACTCTACAATGGCTCAAATTGGTGTTGAACAGGCTAAAAGGATGTTTCAATACAGAGTTGACCAAAATGTAAGAACAGAAACTATTGGAAGAGTCAATATTTTAAATGGTTTACAAGACCCTGTAAACTTATCCCAAATTCTTGCTGGTAGAAGACCTATTATAGACAGGGATTGGAAAATCACATCAGGAGGTGGTAATATTATATCTCAAGGACAAGATATAGTACAAAGAATTGCTGGATTTACATTACCATTTTCACCAATTCCTGGTGATTATTTCGAACAAGATAATATTCAGAGAGATTTTGACTCAACTCAATCACTAATACAGGCTGAAGGTAATTTCTTCCAAAGGTTAGTTGGGGGATTGTTTGGTTTGTCAGGTTCACGAAGTAAATCACCATCTCAATTATTCTTAGACTATACAGGTTCAGGACAGAGAGCACAACTTACATCTAACTTAGATGAGAATAGATTCAGACCTCAGTATAATACTGGTGGAACGGGTATAATATCTGCTTTAGGAAATGCTATTTTGGGTGGTTTTGCAAGAAACGCTTCACAAGGAACCTATTATGTTGGTAGTCCTGAAAGAGAACCATCTTATTTGAATTCGCCTCCAGGTCAAATCCCTATTGACCCATTCGGACAACAAGTCTCAGCGCCAGTATATGGTAACGATATTTTGGCTAAGGATTATGAAGGTCCCGACCAAAACTTTAATTTTGGATTGGCAGGTAGAGCCTTCGAAGATGAGGGTGATTTGAGTGGTGGTTTTTCTTGGGTCAGTCAAAAGTGGGCACCAAATGCTGGTAGAAAACAAACACCTGGTGGTGATTATGGTACAGAATCTCCTGATTACCCACTCATTAGTGGTCAGTTTGTTGCGGGAGAGTCAATCAACTATGACTTCAAACCAGGTTCAATTCTCGATGACACACAGAGACTTATTGACTCGGTTCCAAATACTGGTGCAAGGTTTGGACACGTTGGAAATGCAATTGACCAAACATCAAAGGTATTCAATGATGGTTATAAAGAAATTACAAAAGGTTCTAAAGTAATCAAATATACGGACGGACAACAAAACGTTGGAATCGAGTATTGTAGATTATTTTCTAAGGACACGCCTTATTATACATTCCAAGATTTACAAAAATCTGAAGGAAACATTCGTAAAAGTTCATATTCAATATTGGACTCTACATTCAATTTGAATATTAGTCCAACAAAAGGAAAAGACTCTACCAACATTATCAATGGAAGTGTAAAGAAGTATATGTTCTCTATTGAGAACTTAGCTTGGAGAACAGGTAGTAGACCTGGATATAGAGTTCAAGACTTACCTGAATGTGAAAAAGGTCCTAATGGTGGAAGAATCATGTGGTTCCCCCCATATGACTTGGATTTCAACGAAGATACGAGACCTGACTTTAATGAAACAAGTTTCGTAGGTAGACCTGAACCTGTATATACATACAAATCAACATCACGTTCGGGTACAATAAAATGGAAGGTCATTGTGGACCACCCATCCGTATTAAATCTTATTGTAAATAAGGTTTTAGCTAACGAGGGGGATAGACCAAAAGTGGATTCAATTATAAATTCATTCTTTGCGGGATGTAAAAAGTATGACTTGTATGAATTGGCAAAAATTTACAATACAGTCCCTTTGACTGAGTTACAAGCTTGGCAACAAATTATTACAAATCCAAATACAACTCGAGAACAATACCAAGAGGCGAAAAAAAATATCCAATCTGAAGAGGCTCAAACACCTACAGGTGGGGGTAGTCAATCTCAGGCAGAACCAGTTGAAGACTTAAATGCTAGTTATGCAAACTACGCGTTTTATTTTGATAATGACATTCCTGGACCTGCTGGTAGTAACCAAAATTGGAATACAACTACAAGTATTGATTACCAACAAACATATTCCTCATACACTTCAGCGTCTAATAAATCCACATATGAAAACAATGCACTAAACAAAGAGGCTGTTGCAAAATTCTTTTCAGATACAATTGAAGAAAATTTCTCACAAATAGAGGAGTTGGGTGTCAAGATATTCAACATGTTGGACCAAAAACAAGCCAAGTCGGTATCCATTCAATTGTTGGGTAGTGCGTCGGCACCTGCATCGGTAAGATATAACCAAGCATTGTCACTGAGAAGAACTTCTTCCATACAAAATTTCTTCAACACATATTCTTTTCCTGGTGGAAAAAGTTTGAAACAATTTATTGATAACGGTCAAATAATATTCAATCCTGCAGGTTCGGGTGAAACCATTACTGTAACTCCTCGTGGTAAAACACAAACTTATGGTTCGGTAAATTGTACAACCAATTTGACAGGTAAGGATAAAATTTACTCTACAAATGCCATGGCATGTAGAGCGGTTACAATTCAAAATATCAAGATAGAACCCATTGAAACACAACCACAACCTGCAAATGTTGATGTTGCGGCTAATTTAGCGGCGGATGGTAAAAAACCCGGTGTAAGTTCTGAAGGTTCTCAAACCTCACAACCTATACCTCAAGTTGTACAACCAACAGATGCTCTATATAAAGGTGCATCCAAAAAATTATTGAGATATCTTTTGAGTGAATGTGATTATTTTGAAGTTATGAAGCTTGAAAATCCTTTCATTTATGATTCTCTAAAGGATAAGTTGAAATATTTTTCACCAGCCTTCCACTCAACAACACCTGAAGGGTTGAACGCACGTTTGACATTCCTACAACAGTGTATGAGACCTGGTGATACAATCCCTACCATCGGACCCAATGGTGAAAAACTTTATAATGACGCTACAAATACATCGTTTGGTGCCCCACCAGTCTTGGTGTTGAGAATTGGAGATTTTTATAATACTAAAATAATCCCAAGAGGATTACAAATAACTTATGAAAAACTTTATGATATGAACCCTGAAGGTATCGGGTTCCAACCTATGATTGCCGATATAAACCTAAGCTTTAATTTTGTTGGTGGTTCAGGTATTGCAAATCCTGTTGATACCTTACAAAACGCATTATCATTCAACTATTACGCAAATACTGAATTGTATGATGAAAGGGCTGAGGCAACTGAAGATACATCTAAGTTGGATAAAGAAGTTATTCAATCGATTCAAAATAGTAATCCTACTGTCGGAGCATCTAATCTTTCAAACCAACAAAAAACTAATGGTGGAAATACGATAGGAACTCAAACAGTCACCGGTTCAACGTCAACAGGGGAGAATGGTACAATATCATATAAAACATTCATGAATGAACTTGTCACACAGACTGGTGGATACTTCAATGCGACTATGAACTTTATGGATAATGTGTTGAAAAACTACAATTATGGTATATTGAGTCTATTGAATACAACAAGCAAGAAAAATAGGGGATACAATGAGGGTGATTTGGGTGCTACAACAACAACGATTTATGGTAGACCTATGCAGTATCAAACGTTTGTGGACCAAGCTTTCAAAAAATTGTCAAACCAAATTGATGGGGGTAACTTACCAATATTTAATGAAAGTGGATTCAAAAATCCAAACATCAAAGCGGCACAAAAAAGATTATTCAAGAAAAATTACCAAGATTATATTGCAACTTATCAGAGTTCGTTCTTGAACGCTTTGACCCAAGATTTAAGTACTTTAGTACAGTCTGAACAAGATTTAGTGTTCAACTTTGATAGAATTAATTTTGTGTTGGACGGGTCTAGTGCCACTCAGGGTTATGATGGTAAGATAGATAAACAAAATGTCTCAGTAATTTTTGCAACAACCGGTACGACGGAAACAGTAAACGGAAGTAGTGTTGATACTTATACCAATTTAGGAACCGATATTACAACATTGTCTACAGATGTTGCAAACTTAATTTCCAATCTTGAGACAATAGGTTTATATGATACCAATTACAGTACAGCTTCAAGTTCCTACACACCAGCACCTTCAGATAATATTACAAAAACTTTGTTACCAACTGATGACGCTAAACTTGAATATATGTTGATGTCAAAAGCCCTACTTAATAATCCTCAGGACTTTGTCGATAAATTAAAAGTAGGTTTGGACCAAGCAACAGGAAATGCAGTACAATTTTATTACAATGGTTTAGGTAATTCTAATTCTTATTATAATAATTGGAAGAAGGTTAACGAAAATAACGTCAAAATCCTCACTAATTTCAAAACTGGAACTGTTGGGAAAAACTTTGTAGAATATACACCATCATTTGGTACAACGCAAGAAAGAGTTGTCTTATTCAGTACAGACCTTTCGGCTTCAAATGCCAAGAAAAAAACTTTACAGGATATCTATTCAAATAAAAACAACAATGGAAATATAAACCCATTCAACTTCAAACGTAATTTCAAATAATGGACGCATATTTCAATAGATACCAACAGTTTTTTGTGAATGGAGAACAGACCGTTGTTCCTTTTGTGCCGTTGCCATCCAAAACTACCGACCAACGATATGTTTATAGAACCGGTTTGAGTAGATTGGATAAAATATCACAAGAGTATTACGGAACTCCGTTTTTCGGATGGTTGATTCTCCAAGCAAATCCTCAATATGGTGGATTGGAATGGAACATACCAAATAACTCGGTGTTGACTATTCCATTCCCACTGATATCTTCATTACAGGATTATAAAAACGGAATAGACAACTACTTCTTGTATTATGGCAGGTAATAACTTACAATCAAGCGACAATATCTTTGTAGATTTCGACTGTCAAAATATAGTTTTAGTTGACCCTAACAAAACACAAAATCTTGATGGTACGGTAAGAGAAAGACAACTTCATCATGAGAATTTGGTGATGTATGCTAATCTTGAAGCTAGAGTAGTTCCAAGAACAAAATTGGCTGTTGGTGCACCAATCAATGACGCAATCCAAAATGTTGAGCTAGCCAATATCAACTTCTTAAGACCTGGTGGTAAAACCACACTCAAGAACGATTACTTAGAATATATTACATCCCAACAAACCAAAAACGATAAAGGTACTGTTCAGCCGGCTCAAGGACAATTAAATGTTCAAAATAAAACTGATGAGTTTTATAAAAGTCAAAATGACCCAAATTCCTATTCTACGGGATTATTGGGTATTGAAAGTATTAGAGTTAAAAACACTCGTAGTGCAACCCCAACGGTTGACGTGGTATTGATTGATACCCAAGGGAGAGCCTTGTTTGAAAAAGGTGAAAATTCAGAATATGCTGCATTTTTCAACTTACCATATCCAGTATTCTATTTGACTATGAAGGGATTTTTTGGTAAAGCAATTCGATACCAACTTATTCTACAAAAATTCTCCGCAGCATTTGAGGGTAATACTGGTAATTATAGAATTTCTCTATCATTTTATTCATACAAATACAGTATTTTGGCCGAAACACAAGTTGGTGTGTTATATGCACTACCAAATATGTACACTTCGGATTATAGAATAACCGCGACAAGTCCTGATGCGGCTAGTGTACAGGCATCACAAGCCTCCGTAGGGAACACCACATCACCAACAACCACACTGAGAACAACCAAGGGGTATGGTTTTATCCGAGATGTGTATAAAAAATATAAGTCCTTAGGTTTAGTCCCTGAAGATTTGCCGGAGCTAACTTTCCAACAATTATTTGCTCGACTACAAACCTTAGAAAAAAACATTTTGGAAGGGTTCGGTCAAGAAGACTTCAGTCCATTATCAGACGTTCAAAGTTATACAAAATTAGTAGAATCTTTGTATAAAGATGTGTTATCAAGTTCACCATCTTCTTGGTTTAGCCAATTTATAAATAAGGAAAAAACGTTTGTTTATAAATATTCGGACGGACAAAATGATGAAAATCTATTGGTTTATTTATTTAACGACAATACTAATTCAAACGAACAAACAAGAACTGACGCATACAATAAACTCCAACAAATTATTGTTTCTTACAAAACACAATTACAGAAAAATCCAACTTTAGGTATAAACGGTTCTTTTATTGTTGAAGGTGTAAAAAATGATACTACTGAAGTTAAATCACTTAGAAACCTCACAGTCAATGATTCATTAAAAAGTTTGGATGCTAAAGGTGTGTTAGTTGAAGATACGTTTCGTAAAGCAATAAGTCCTGATGACATTGATTGGGATGAAACATATATTCTTAGAAACAAAGTAAAAGGTACACAGGCACAAATTGAAGCTCTGAAAGTATCCGAGTCCGTTTTCTTTAGACCACAATCTTTACAATTAAATAATCAACCTGTTCAATATCCTACATATAACTTTATTTTTGACGGTCCTAATAATTTTGAGGGTATCATAAATAAAATTGAGGATGAAATAAGTAAGTCCAAAGAAAAAGTTGTGTTGGCACTTTCTGCGGCACTTGAAAAGAAGGTTGAAGGTCCTAATGGGATGGGATTCAGACCAAGTATAAGAAATATTATGGCAATGATTTTTGCTTCAGTGGAGGCACACTATCGTTTGATGGATGATGTACATACACAAGCATGGTCTCAAAGATTTAATAAAAAAAGAAGACAAGCAATACTGTCCAACACATTATCATCTGCAAGTAGTGATACCAAAGATAATACTCCAACAACAACTTCACCATCAGTTGCTGATATTCCGGTATACCCATGGCCACAATATCTTACAAATACAAATTCACCTGATGGAGAACCTTTTGAGTTAAAATATCCTGGTGATTCTGGTGAAAGAAGTAAAACGGGTGCAAACGACTTTGTTTCTTGGCCCGAAGTTGAATTTGTTGAAGAATATATTAGAGGTTTGTCAAGAACTGCCGATACACCACCAGCTCCAACAACAGACGGTAATGAATCAAAATCAATAAGAAGATTGTCTGTAAACGCTGTTGAGTATCCGATTACAAATGCCCCATACTCAGATTACCAAGCGGTAAAGTATTTGTTTGAAATTTATGAGAGAGTATTGTTGGCAACTTATTGGGATAGGTTATCCAAACCTGGTGCTAAAAAGTCAGAACTTTACAAGTCACTATCTGACATGGAGGTACAAAATATACAAGCGTCTTTATTATCTGCCAGTCCAAGTCTAACTAAAATCTTAAAAAACATCGCCTTTTCACCAGTAAACTATTTGGGTGTTCTAAGAGAATCTTCAAACCAAGGTACAGGTCCTTCATGGCAACAACTTATTCGTGGTATTTTTACTTCAGATTATTTGAGAACAATTACAGAAAAGGATTATGGTATTTTACCATCTTCTTATCTAAAACCTGGTGCAGACACCACTTCTCAAAATGTTGAATCATTCGACAAAATCAGTGAATACATCAAATCAAGTATATCTAACGAAACAGATATTACTGATTTATATCCATTTGCGTCAAATGCTTGGAATAAAAATAATTTGTCGTCTTACCAAACAACCGAAAATGTCTACTCAACGACAAAGAGTTTATATTTGAATGACACTCAAAGATTTATTACAAACTTCCAGTCTGACTTGACCCAAAACCAAAACAGACCCTTCACGTCTGGAGGATTTTTGTCAACAACAAGTCCAAGCTTATTGAACTCAAACGGACAAGAAAAAAACTACAATTCTTTCTACACCGAAAGAAGAATCAACAAAGAATACCTTCCAACTGAAGGACCAGTCAATTACGATTCAAACAGTGGTAACCTAATTGCGGAACAAACAACTTCAATGTTGAATACTCCTTTTTTCTTGAATAGTTTGATGAGTTCCATTGAAGATGCCAAACAAGGTACATCTCAACCATATAAAGCCCCCGCATATCTATTTTTGAATTCATTACCTCTATCCACACTTAGAGAAAAATATAAAGATATTTCCCCCACCTTAGATACGGACTTAGATTACATTTTTGCTTCTCTTACCAAGTTTGGTGGTGTTCACAAGTTACCACAAGCATGGATATTGAAAATTGGTTCCATTTGGCACAGATATAAAACATGGAAAGAAACAGGTTTTGATTTCCTTCAGTCATCATGGAACAATGCTGATATTTTTGATTATTACGACCCAAACAATCAGTCCCTTAGTACAGAATACGATTTTACTAACCAAAAAGGTAGTAATGTAAAAATTGTTGCTCAGCAAGACTACTCCCCAACCAATGCATCTTTGGGTGTAAACACCGTTATGAATATGGGATTCTATCCTAAGGTTATGAACAACATATACTTTATGATGACGGGTCAAAACTTGTTTACCAACTACTCAGACTCTGAAATGGATGCGGCGGTTGCTTTGGGTATGAACGTGGGGGATATTGATTTCAGTTCCATAAAGTTACCACAAGGATTTGATACTGCCAGTGCCAAGAGAACCCTTACATTCAAAACATGGTACACTTCTTTTGATAGTGGAACACTTCCACAGTTCAATCCTTCAAAACAGAATAAAACGATTGTGGTTCCAAGTTTTGCCACTCAAGCCAACCAAGTTTATCAAGAATGTTTTAGTGATACCCCAACTGGTACGACCATGAACTTTGAACCCAAAAACAATAGGGCAATCTTCGATGGTTCATTCAGAACTTTTTGGCAATCACCAAACTTCGGATATTTTGAATTACCAAGTATTAGTTATCCACAACCTGACGAATACATCAAAGAGTTTTTCCCAAATCAAAAAAATACTGAAGCATTCATATTGGGGGATTACTACAATAAGATTGAAGATTTATTTGGTGTATTCAAAAAAGATATTCTTGATGAGTTTGAGAATAAATTTTTGACGTTCTGTTCATCACCGAGTGAACTCGAAGTAGATGACTTTACATTTGCCATTACAAATTCAAACTTCCCATTGTTGTTCCAAGAATTAATTTCTGTTGATAAGGTCAACAGAACATTGAATTATGAAGATTATTTGAATTTAGTTTCCAATAGTCAGACCAAGAAAATTGGTGAAACCATTCAATCGTTCTTGAATTTTGATATTGCGTTTAAGTTTGGTAACCCAAGTAATTTTGATAGAAAACTATTTGGTAGTTTTACTACCCGTCCAACAAACAAGGTATTTGATGGTTATACTTGGAATGCGTATGTCAACAATACAGTTCCATCTTCCACAGGAACAATTACCTTGGCACAATCTCAAACTTTGTTCCCGATAACTTGGGCGGCAATGTATACCCATGTTGGATTTGGAACCCAAGCGGGTATGGTATATACGGATAAGGGTAGTTACTATACCGACTTCTTTATAACGATGGATGTAGAGTTCAATGAGACTAACGTTATCAATTTTGCTCCACTTATCAAAATATTCGCAACACAAAAACTGTTGAACAATGGTCAGTATACTTCCGCAGATTTCTTGGCGGATATTGATGAGTATTACCAAAATGGTGATGAATATATTTCTGAAATATTGACACAGCTTTTCTTTAGTCTACAAAAGAACTTACCAAATGTTGAAGAAGTAACTGAAAAACAATTTTCATCTGCTTTGGACGGGGATGAAACCAAGTTGGAGTTGTGGGAAACATTCAAAGCATTCAACGACAAATGGATTGCGGGTGTTGATTTCAACGAAAGAACGTTATTCCAAGACGTAATATTCTTGGATAGAGCCAACCGTGATATTGGTGATGTTGTACTTTGTGATGTATTCAAATTACGAGATTATTTCTCGGGAACAACATCAATGAATACTCGTATTATAGATTTTGTTAGTAAAATAATTGCGGATACAAAGTTTCAAATGATGCCAATGCCGGCTTATGTAAATTTTTGGGGGTTAGGTGATGTACAAAATGGTCAAAGACCTCGTACTGAATCATCCGAAGATATGGCCAATTCACTATTTGGAACATTCTTGGATGTTGATTATCGAGACTCCCAACCAAAATTGGTATGTTATTTTGTTGGAAAACCATCAGAGCATCTGTCTATGAAAGAAAATCAAGATTATAGGTTCAAGACCGATGCTTTTAAATTTGACTGTGGTGGAAACCAACCTCTTGTAGACAAATTGGATGGAAAAACCAATTGGGCTCAATCAAACAAAGTTGTTGGATTCAATGTGGATTTTGGTATTAGAAATCAAACGATATTCTATAGTATTCAATTAGACCAAAACCAAGCTGCGGCAACTGCGGAAAGTAACCGAGTCATAACTGATATGTCATTGCAGGCGGGTGGTAGAAGTGCTGTCAGCCAGAGTACAGGATTGTTCAATTTCTATAAAACACGAAGTTACGAGTGTAGAGTTGAAAGTATGGGTAACGTTATGATTCAACCTACAATGTACTTTAACCTTCAACATGTTCCGATGTTCTATGGACCATATATGGTACAATCAGTTGAACACGTGATTGATAGTGGTAACTTCAGAACATACTTTACTGGTATAAGAATGCCGGTTTATTCAATTCCTTTGATTACAAAA
>Ga0070749_10001607_pt1 | contig 15287 bp, 8 predicted proteins | sample VirMetDEL_Nov_18_FD_75180 | JGI IMG/M metagenome (GOLD analysis project Ga0070749, IMG submission 75180) | Aqueous microbial communities from the Delaware River and Bay under freshwater to marine salinity gradient to study organic matter... | ecosystem: Environmental > Aquatic > Marine > Coastal...
TAATTACTCCGTTAGAGGCTGTCACGGCTGGTATGTATATAGACAGAGTGCGAAATGCACAGGCGTTAGAAAATGCTAATCCGCCTTCAGTGGCTGCACAGGTATTAAGCCCAGAACAACAGCAACCTCAACAGTCACAATTATCTCCTCAGTTAGCATCTAAAGGTATGGGGGGCACACCTCAAGCTGCACAAATGGTAGCTATGCAACAACAATATGCGCCTCGTGCGGGGGTTACCGGTATGGATAGAATTCCAGTAGATCCTAATATGATGCCTTCTGCTGCTGGTGGTGGCCTTGTGGCTTTTGCGACTGGAGATCTGGTTGAGGGTGGGTATGGCTACAATGGTCTAACTGCAGAAGATCAAGCTCGGTTAGCAAAAGCAAGAGCAATACCTGGTGGTGAACAAGTAGGAGTTTCAACAGTAGCTAGAGGACCTATGGCATTTTTAGGTGATATGCCAAACTTTAGGGATTTTTTAGAAAACTATACACCTCCTAATTCAGATCCTGATGCGGTGTATAAAGCCGCTGAAGAGCGTGTTAAAGCTGGTTTGCCAGGGGGTGTTGATGATGCTTATGCACAAACTGCAGCATTTTACTCTCCAGACGCTGTGCAAAAACGTAAACAAGAGATGTTAGATTTAGCAACCGAAAGAGCTGCGGAAGATCGTGCGGGTAACCTAATTATTGCTGGATCTGAAGCTGTTATAAACGCTCCAATTAGTACAGGTAACGTTGTCCAAGATTTTCTAATGGGAGCTGCTAAAGCGCTTGCTGGGTATGGAAAACTTGATGCACAAGGGAAAGCTGAAAAGCGTGCTTTGGAAGATAAAGTCAAAGGAATGGACGAAGAGGCTATGCTCAAGAATCTTTCAACCTTAAGTGAGCAACAAAAAAATATGCTAAAGACAAAAGAGCTAGCGTTAACGATTGGTGATAAACAACTTGAACGCGAAGCTAATGAAAAGGGTAAATTACTAACCGGGGCGTTTAGCGCTTATGTAGCTGCGCTCCAGAAAAACCCTAGTTTTAATACACAAGCAGCAGAAAACAAAGTAAAAAATCTTATTAACGTTTATAGAAGACAGGGTAGAAATGTTGATGACCCTGAAGTTTTTGCTGAAATTGTTGACAGAGCTTTTTCAGAAGTACTATACGCAAGCAGTTTAGCTAAGATGCCATTAAATCAACAAAAGCTGGAGATAGACGCCAACAAAAGAATATGGGATACGATTAACAAAAACATGGAGAGTTACGAGGATTTACAACCAGGCAACCCAGCTTGGGTTAATTTGACGACAGAACAACAAATTGCAGAAAGGCGCAAGGCGTTAAACGAAGAAGTTAGGATACAGTCTGAAATGACTGGACTGTCAGAAGCAGAAATATGGGCTAGAAAACCGCCTGGGTCAGAGTTTAAAACATACGAATCATTGCCAGAAGAAAGCTCTGAAAAAGGAGACTCTGAAAAAGGAAGCTCTAAAACAAGTAGAGCGCCTGGAGAAGGACAAAAAATAATTTATGGTGGTAAATCGTATACGGTGTTATCTGGAGGTCGGCTAGAAGATGAAAATGGTACGATATATGTAAAAAAGAATAATAAATTAGTACCTTTACAGTAAGAGGTTTGTATGGCACAACGGCAAGCTATGAATGTTGAGTCTTTAGACTTTCTGCCTGAATATGAAGAAGATAAAATACAAACTTTTGATTCTTTAGATTTCTTACCAGAATACGACGAAGAGCAAATACAAACTTTTGATTCTTTAGATTTCTTACCAGAATATGAAGAAGAGTCAAAAGCCGTTGTAGCTCCAGAAAAAAGACAAATTCAGCCTGTAGATCAAGGTGACGCGCTGTCGGCGTCTGAACTAGTAGCCCCAAAAGTAGTTTCACAAATCGAACCTAAAGTCGAGCCTGTACTAACCGAACCTAAAGTCGAGCCTGTACTAACTGATGAAAAAATTGAGCGGGAGCCTGTAAACATAATAGAAGCGCCATTAGTAACTGATGGTTACTCGCTTAAAGATTTAAAAGAAAAAGGGTTATGGCAAGAGCATGTAAGATCGCTAAAAGCTCTAGCAATGCAGGGATATAGTAGAGGTGAAGGACAAAAACCTGACGCAGACGGTAACACACGTATGACTAACCGACTGCTCTCGGAATCTGTGTTTGATTCATTACCTTTAGAACAAAGAAAAGCTCATATAGAGGCGCTGTCTAAACAAAAATATGATCCATCTAGAGTTGTTTCTGAGTCTGGACAATTAGGCGGTAATTTTGGTACTCCTAGTAGAGACTTAGAAAGAACGGATGCAAACCTAGCATCCAGAATATCAACAATGGAGGTCTACGATGAATCTGCTCTTAGACCTCGAACAAGAGAAGTTACACCTGGTCAATTAGATGTAATAGGTTTTGATACTTCTGCAGAGCCGAGATTACTAGACAGACCTAAGGTAGATGTAGGCGAAGCAGGTGCTAAAGCGCTTGAATCTACTACTAGATATTTCAAAAATATACCAAATCTTACACAGGCACAGATTGAATCTACTGTTGTTGGTAATGATCGGTTAGCTTTAGAACTTTACGAGTTTATAGACCAAGGTGGTAATGTACGTGATTTTGTGCAGAAAACTATGCTGGCTAGAAAGAGCGTAGAGGAAGAGTCTCCTGAGTTAGCAGAAAAAAGAAAAACAGTTCCCTACGGCCCACGTTCAGGTAGGGCGCCAATGATGGGAGAGACAGCCGGTTTATCCGATAAGGAAGAATATATTAATCTGATCGGTAGAGAATATGCGGATGGATCCCCCGCTAAAAGAGCGCAATTAAGGGTAGCAGCAAGTAGTCGTATAGAAAAAAATATGGCTACATTGCGAGAGTTACAACCAAAAATAGAAAAATATTTTAAGTTACAAAGTGAAACTAGAGAAGGTATCCCTAAGTTATCTGATGCTAAAAATATTAACGATGTAATAAATACATTAACGTTCTATACAGCTTCCGGGTTGGAGACTGTATTACCTATCGTAGTCGCTGGTGCTGCTGCAAAACGACCAGGCGCCATAGGAGCCGCGCTTCCAATAAACTTCTCGGCTAATGTAAGTCAACGTTTTAACCATTTAATGCAAGTATTTCAGGGGCTTGAAACAACAGAAGAAAAAGCCGAAGCAATGGTTAAGTACTTGGATGCAACTAGGGACGATACGTTAAGGGCTGCTATCACTGATTCGTTTTTAGATTCTTTCTTAGGACCAGTCGGGCAAGCAGTAAAAGGCAAATTACTAAAACCAGCAGCGGTTGGAGTAAAAGGAAAAGCTAAAGAAATAGTGAAGAGCGGGGTCCAAGAAGGAACTACCGAAGCGTTGCAAGAAATTAATCAAATTGCTACTGCTATAAAACTTAGAGAAAAGAAAGGCCCGGTGTTTACTAAACAAAATATTATGGACGCCGCAGAAATGTGGGTGGCTGGTGCGGCTACGGCTAGCGTATTTAAGGGTATAGAGCTTGGTACCGGACAGGCCATACGTAATGGGTATGAAGCGTATAAAGATTCACGAGTTAAAGGTGTAATAGATAGCATATTTGAAAAACTACATCCAAAAGAACAAGAGTTTATTCGAGCACAAGAAAACGAAGGGACTAGCCCCAGTGATTCATTAGAGTTGGTGCAACTTAACTGGGGGCAAAACAAAGATCCTGTGCGTGTGATGGACCCGGATGGAAACGAATTTGCAAACGCAACGGGCGCTGAAAATGCTATAGATATTACTGAGTTTGTAAATGAAGACCGCAAACTAGTACAAGAAACTGAAGACGGGGTTTACAACGAACAGGAATCTACAGACATTGCTAACAGAGCTTGGGTGTTAATTGACCAAGAAGGTATGTCTGGAGCCGCCGCTTTTAAACAAGCTAAAGATGAACTTCAAGCTAACCGTACTCTAGAAGAGGATATGGCTAAACAAGAAGAAGATCGGTTAGCTAAACAAAATCTTAATCCTCCTCCTGGCGGGGCTAAAACATTAGACGAAATCGCTGCGGAACTAGAAGCAGAGGAAATGAGTCCCCCAGAAGACGGTGAAACCATGTCTATAGACGAAATAGTTGCAGACATGGACGCAAGGAGAGCAGCGGAGCAAGTAAGTGCTAATGAAGCTGAATCGTCAGAGGATGTAGAAGCTACGGATCCAGAAAATATTCCTACTCCTAGTGAGGACAGACAGCAAGCTGTTAACAATGTAATAGATGCAGATACAGAGTATGAAAAAAATTCTGGTGGGCCAAACTCTACAGATTTTGGACAATATTCTCTTATAGATTTATGGAGAAGAGTAAACCTGCTACAGGATGTAAGAAACCAAAGTAACGACAGAAAAGTACTGTTTGAAAATATACATAGAATTCCAGCAAAAGCGTGGAAGCCCGTACTTCCTAGCCTACCAACAAGAGATCTACATAGATTATTTAAAAGAAACACCAGAGGTGTATTAGATTTTACTAACGGGGTAGATGAAGATCATATTGAAAATATATTTCAAGGTGTGAGAGATATATCAGCAGAACAAGGACAAATAATCAGAAAGTATGCGCCATTAATAGATTTATGGAGTGACTTTAATAAAAAGTCCAGAGTAACTACTTTAGACCGTATGGGCGGTACTAAACTACAACAAAGTAGAGCCATACAACTTGCAAAAATAATGAACTATGCGACTAGGATAGGAATTGATCCTACTAGACAAAGTTTAGAAGCTGCTTTAACGCCTACAGTAGATGCAGATACAGGTGAAGTATTAACTGATCCTACTTTAATAAAGTTGTTAACAGAACAACGAGCTGCGGTAGCTAACCCACAGATTACGGATGCGACAATAAGTTCAATTAACAAGGATATAGCTCAACGCAAGCAAGATATTACTCAGCTGTACGATCAATGGAAAGATTTAATGGACAGCCCGTATGGGCAACAAGCTAGAGAAATATTTAACCGCACTAGAGATGCTTACTTAGATATAGCTAATACCTATGAGGGGGTATTGATAGACAACATAAAAGGGTTGAATTTAAAGGCTGCGGATGAGTTGGATTTAGTACGTCGCATACAGGAAAGATGGACTGAAATGAGGCAAAGCATACCTTTGTATTTCCAGCTTGGTAGACGAGGAGATTATTACATAAGCATACCTAAAGCATTAGGGCGACGTGGGGGACGTGCTCTTAAAGGGTATAAAGAGCCTGGCACTAGAGGTACTATATTCCTAGATAGCGAAACAGAAATGAAAGATCTTCTTACTTTCATAGGAGAGCAATTTGATGTTGATTTAACAAATAGTAATGAAATAACCAGTGGTTATACAAAAGACATAGACTTTCAAAAAGAATTAGGTAGCTCAGATGGACTTATAAGAAATATATTTGAAGCTATAGATGATGCCGATTTAGGTGCCAACACAACGGAATATAAAAACAAATTAAAAGAATCAGTTGGGCAAATATGGTTGCAAACTCTACCCTCTAGCAATATAAAAATGATGATGGGTGCTAGGAGAAAAGGCACATACGGAGAAGGCTACGAAGCGTTATCTAATTTTGCAGATACCTTAAAATCTGTAGCGAACCAGCTACCAAGGGTTAGGAATGGAAACAAGTTAAGGAGGCAAGTAACAGCTGCGAGAGCACAAGTACAAAACTTACCTAAACAATTAAAGCTTGATTTAATAATAGACGAGATAGAGAAGAGAGTTAATCTTGAAATGTCTCCTCCTAATAGCGCTGCTATGCGTATTGTTGGTGGGCTTAATAAACTTACATACGCATATTTATTATCGCTTCCAAAATCAGCAATGATACAGCTAATACAGTTTCCGCTAGTAATGGCGCCAACCCTTAATGCGTTTTTTGCAAAAGACGTAGGTTATTTTGAAGTAAAAAGAACAGTATTAGACTACTTGCGTCTACCTTCTAAATTAGGTGTATTAAATACTTTATTCGACGCATCGTCTGGCACTTTTAAATTGCCGAGCGTTATTGAATCTGATTATTTAAATGGTACTGGGCCTGGTTCTTTCTATTACAGAATGCTAAAGGAAGCGGGGGCGTGGAATGTTAATGCTGAAAGCGAAGCTAAACAAGCTCAGATGTTTATGAAAGAGGCTTGGATGGCGGCGGATAGAGCTGGGCTATTCTCACAAACTTTTGCCTCTGATATAGGAGGTTTAGAAGAAATAGGAGGAGTGTACAAATCAGGTTTAATACCGGGGTTGAACCGAGGAAAAGAAGCGGCGTTTAAATTTTTAACGGGCCTATTCAATGTAATGGAACGTATAAATAGAGAAATAAGTTTCATGGCTGCATCTGAGTTAGCATATAAACAAGCTAGGAATAGAGGGTTAGTAGGCCCAGAAAGATTTGAAACCGCCATAGCTAACGCATTTGAAGCTACTAGAGAAGGCGCAATAGATTTTACATCCTTTAATAAACCTAGACTGATGCGAGAGACAGCCGCAGGGGTTAGCATTCTTCAGTTTGCTAATTACAGCATAAACATGAATTCTATAATCACTAGAAATAGTTATAGATTTTTATCTTTATTAGATAAATCTTACACTCCACGAGAACGTGTTCAAGCTTTAGAAACTGTTTTAAATGTACAGGTAGGCACTATCCTTACATCTGGCGTAAAAAACCCATATGGTGCAATTATTTTAACGCCATTAATAATTGGTGGCATGATCGCATTAGTAAAAGCTCTGAGTGATAAAGACGAAGAGTACCAAAAACGCATGGCGGGTAGAAAAAACCGTTTAGAAGAACTGCGAAAAATAAGAGATGAGTACAACAGATGGTTTGCATTGCCGGACAAACTTAGAATGAAGCTAAAAAGACCAAGAATGCTAACTTCAGCGGAGGATCTTGAGCTTATAAAATTAGATGCCGCCGACACAGCAAATGTATGGAGAGAGGCAATGAAAAAGCATCCCTTATACAACGGCTGGAGAAAGTTCTTTAATTGGCGTACATACGCAAGAGATATAACTATTCCAGAACTTGTGGGTACTAACGGATTGGCTACTAATTATTTTAATCTTGGAGAAGATACTGCAGCGACAATAAGAAGGCTATTTAACTCCGGTGTGCCTTCAATATATGGAGCTGATATAAGTAGAAACACATCGTTAAATAATTTATTTTTAAGTGAGCTACCGGATGACCCGGATCCAAGTTTTGTGGATATGGGTAATAATTTATTACAGAGTTTCAATCTACTTCCTAGTAGTAGTACGCTTCAATATATATACAAAGTAGGAAAAAATGCATACGACAGAAATGTATTTAAAACATTACAAGCTCTACCAAAAGGTTTTAGCGCACCGTCACAACAAATATATCTAGATCAATTTGGGGCGGTCGACTACGAAGGTATGCCGCTTAAAGATTACGGCCCAATGTATTATACCGCAGGGAAACTTTCATTAGGTGGTTTAGGATTTAGTGACCAAGATGTAGCAGAGCTACAACAGTTTAACTTTACCAAAAGGCAATTTATACAGGTCGTTAACAAAGATAGACAAGATATTATTAATAAATATAAAAAAGCGGTTCAGAACATATGGGTAGAAAAACAAGGTAGGCTCCCAAAGATCAATGTAAAAAGAAACTTGCAAGAGTTTACCGAAGTTGTACAGGAGATAGGAAATTTCGATGTAATTTATTCTAAACTACCTGAAATTACACCAATACGACGAAGTCTAAAAAAGATATATGATGCCAAACAACAAAAGGCTTTTGTAAAGTTTGTAACTAACGGTGTACTTGATACTTCTGAAAAAAATGCAGCGCAAGCTATAGCAGAATTGCAACACGCCAAACAGGCACTCCCATTTTTATTTAGTGAAAAACTGCAGAAAGAGACGGAACAAGAGTTTGAATTACTACAACGTAAAATATCATTACGCCATAAGGATCAAGTTGTAAAAAGACGTAAAGAATTAAATAAAAAAATAGAAGAACTTGATGAAACAAGTACCGAAATAGAGTTTGATGACATTCTAGAAGATGAGTAAAGAAAACCCCCTAGCTTTCACCAGGGGGTCTCCGAGGAGGACAGAAGGAGCGACTCTTCTTTGTGTCCGAGACTGCTAAGTAGGGAGCAATCTGGTCTTAGTTTACCTATAATTTCCAGATTCGTAAACCCTTCACACCATCTTCAATAACCACCTTAAATAAAACCTTATATTTCAAGCGGTTAGTTACTTTAAGTATAGTGCGTTTGGCTTGCACGGTATCTAAACAGGGTATAAAAAACGATGTACCCCGCTTAAAATTTGACCAGTTAATGTCATAGTGTACTTTCTCTACCTGCATCTTCTTCGTCCATCATACCCTGTACCATGTCATTATTAGACATATCAAAACGTAAACAATGGACAGCTGGAGTAGTTACCTTCATACCCTTAGACAGACGTTTGTTCTGAGAACCGACAAAAAAGCCCTCATCAGATAAGGTTTTGATTATATTTTTGTAGTGTATCTGGTTTTCTGCACAGTACTTTTTGAAGTGCTTAGTTACTATATACACTTGGTTAGTGTCTGGTTCCGTACGAATATATAACTCCTTAGTAGGCTCTCTTCTAGGTAAAGCTGGCTGACCACTACGTCTATCAACTCCATCATCACAGATCAACATATGATTAATGTAAGTATTTAGATAGTCACCAACAACAGATGCGCCACTTGTAGCTGGCGGTTTAACATCTTTACGCAATTCATTCAGTAGATGGCAACTCCAGTCGTATATACGTTGCATATGCCAATCAATCAGACCTACCCTTTTAGCTACCATACCCCCTGCTATATTAGATGCAATCACACCAGACCAGAATCTTTCACGTTGAGTAAGATGTAGTTCGTTATCCATCTTAGCCTGCACTCCTAGCACTAACTCCTTAACTTCTTCCATATTACGTATAAGATATTGTGCATAAGGTACTCCAGCGTGTCCGAAGTTGTGCATTAAGTCCCTGTCAAAAGCCTGACGTCCTACATCAACATCTATAACTGTATCTGGTTCAATACTATATTCTAAGATACGAGCAAGCTCTCCATCAGGCGCCGCCTTTAACATAGCTAATTTGTCATAGAAAGAAGCGTTTGATGTGGTAACTGCAATGAGTTGCCAGAATGTGTTATTCGCCATTAGTTGCGAGCTAGCTGTCAGACGATCTTTACCTCTACCCTGCGATACTCCATATACAAAGTTAGAGAATAGGTTTGCTGGCAAGTTGGTAATCTCGTCTTGAGAAAAACATATATTGTTGAACACCCCTAACTTATGGTAAAGAGCGTTATGTGTATCGCCGGGGTTTCCACATAAATATTTAGAATGCCCAAACACGCTATTAATCATGTGAATAATGGTAGATTTACCTGTACCCGATCCGCTATGCACTAGATTAATTATGGCTCCACTCTGCCCAGTAAATCTAAACAAAGGTGAACCGAAAGCACTCAACGCGGCGAATGCTCTTGGCTCCATGCCTTCTTTGCCGTATAAATTAAATATATCTCGCCACTTATCAAGCGTTCCTAACGTATAAAAACGAGGAGCTACTTCTTCAGTAGCCTTAGATGGTGGGCTGTGGTATACGTTATCTGCCGTAACCTCTCTGTTACCCATTATAAATTTGCTGTCGTTATCCGCCCAGCCGAATTGTTTTCTCATAATCTCTGCCTTTTTTGTATATTGCAAGTTCTTAGTAGCAGTGGCTATGTACATCGCAACAGCATCTGCCTTCTTTCTTCCTATAGTTATAACTCCATTTCTAGACAGCACCGCAGCTAAATCTGAGAGCTTAGACATACAAGCAGTTTCTACAACGAACTCTCTAATCCCGTCAGTTGGTAGGTGAACTTTAACAACGATCATGTCTCCATAGTCTTTGTCGTACATCCTCTTAAATACGTACAAGTCGTGCTCGTAAATACATACAGGAGCTTCACCTTCTTCTATCGGACTGATGTATACTCCGCCGGTCTTTCCCCTAAAATATGGATCTGGATACTTAGGAATAATATGGACTTCATCTTCTTTCCCGCTGTCATCTCCGCTCACTACTACGGTGTTATCTTCCTCATTCGCTTCTAGTACCTCTCTACCTAGCGAAATTGGAGACTTGATGCGACCCTTGTGGGGGCAACCTTCACACCCACCAGAGTTATGCTTCTCAAATTCAGCGCACCCATGCGGCCCTTTAATATGCTCTATCTTCTCTTCAGTAGTAGCAGGGTCGTAGTCTGGATGCCCTTGCGATAGCTTATGTATGGCTGTATCTCTATCTCCGCAAAACTTAGCGATAGACAAAGCATTAAACCATCTAGGCTCCGAAAGGTTCGCACGATCTTCATAACAACTAATTAACTGCCTACACCCAGCTTCGCCGCGTACCATTATTTTTCTAAAGCTAGACATATGGTTAGCCGCTAGAGCTTTTGCCATTTCTGACATTTCTCTTTTTGGTGCTGGTTCAACACCTACCTTTACATTTAGTATCTTATGTAGATCAAATATGGATGTGGGTTCTGCCTCCTCTAATATGGTTACTTCTTTTGGTGGAGTATCTTTAAAGTTAAATGTTCCCGGTATTCTCAACACTCTATTGGCATCAAACACAGCGGGGTCGGCATAAAAGTTATGGGTTACACATAGGTCACGTAGCCGCCTAGCAACAGGTTCCCATTCCTCTCGGGTTACTTCTTCAATCAAAGGCCAGTATGCGTGTATACCGCGCCCTGAATTAACCACGATGGGATTAGGTAATCCTATCTTTTCACAGAAGTCTTTAAGTGCTTGCAATCCGGTGTCTTGGTCAATATAACCATCCGGCTTTCCAGTCTTATCATCAACTACTGCTTTAGCTTCTCCACAATCTATATCTACCCAAAAAGACTTGAGTAAGTGGACGTTTTCTTTTCTTCGACTGTCACCTGTTTCAAACTTAGCAACGCCAAAGAATACATTCCAACTACCAGCAACAAGATCCTCAACAAGTTTATCTACCTCCTCTCGTGTCTCTACTAGATGTTGCCGTATCTCCTCACCTTTTATACCTAATACGCAAAACCATCCCGTAGACGGCTGTACTGTATTAAGTAAATCCATAGTCGCTCTCTTAGTTTATGAGGTTAATAAAATTTTCTACACGCTGTACAAGTGTAGGTCTAGGTGAAGTAGTGCCAATAAACCAGTTATAAACCGTTTGCCTACTTACACCTAACTTAGTAGCTACTGAAGAAACTGGCACATCATGTTGTATACACAGTTTCCCCAGCCGTACACCTAACAGCTTGCGGTCAGCGGCTTTGTTTAGCTGTATTAACCGTATGCTGTAGCCATAACCCATTATTCATCCAACCATTCATCAACTACAGAAGCCGCGTCTTTCTTAGGTTTTGGGGCTTCTTCAGTCGCTTTCTTGGATGGACGAACTTGCGGTTCTTCTATTTCTTCCTCTTCTTCTGGCTCATCAGCGCGTTCAGCTTTTGGTAGTTTTTTAACGCCGTCAGTCTGTGCCACCGTAATAGTGGTATACATTTTAGTTTCAGGTTTTGTTCTAGCTTCTTCTAACAACGCAAACTCATCGTCGTTTATATTGCGAACTGGAGTAAATACAAGCTCCATCGTGTCAGCGTTTGTATCAAAAGCAACATTTGTAACTACGTTATCAACAGACTCTCCGTTTGCTAACAAGAACTTAACGTAAGCCTCAAATGGATGTGAATTACCCGTACCTTTTCCAAACAAAGATTTAGCTGGAATATTGAACTGGTACACATCGCCGCTTGGATCGCCAGCTAGCATTACTGATACTCGTCTTTGATATCTACAAGCTCTACCACCACCCTCACCAGAACCTTTTATATTCTGTGGACAATTCAAACAACTAGCACTCTGCTTATCCCCTGCGGCGGCTTCTGGTTTGTCACCAAGATTTGACCAGCAGTTAGGTAGCGTTGCTTCTTTGTTTGGGTCAAACTTTTCCTTGTAAAAGATACGAGATACTTTAGGAAGTGCATGCACGATAATCACATCGAGTTCGCCACGCACAGCTTTACCAATCTGCTCACCATTAATAATTCGTTTGAATGTACCGTTGGTGTTAGTTTGAATACGTCTATTTGTAGAACTAGTGTTACTCAAGAATGACTTAGCTAAGTCACTAAGCTCTCGTTTGCCAGTATTTGCTACGGCTGTTTGGTCTTTAAAAATTGCTACGTTTCCCATGTGTTCTCCTTAAGATTTAGTAGTGGGTTTTCTAACTGCTATTTTGTAACTGCTATTACATTGAAGTCCGATAGGCAACTTGTCAGGGTTCTCATCAAGAAATTGTTTCATGTTTCTTTGATTTAAACGCAACTCAAGTAAATGAAGCGCATCATTGTCTTTAATAAAAGAGTGCATAGAATCCCAGTCACTAGTCCAATACCTAGAGCTGACTCTACGCATGATGGTGCCTTCTTTAGTTTTTACGCTATCTACGTTTTGGGCATTGCAGAACTCTAAGAGCTTTTCGCTGATGGTATCCATCTGCTCTTTCAAATTCTCAATATCTTCTTTGTGTTGTGCTTCTTTTTCGGATATAACATCTCTGATCTTTCGGTATGCACGTACGTACGCCTCTAGATCATACTTCTCGTCGCTCATACTGACCTCCTAGTTTTTACGAACTTCTAAGTTTACCACTCTCCTTTACATTGTCAAACATTATTGTTCAATTTCTTGTCTGTACAAATCAATAATTTGTGCGTGGGTTCCTATTTTGCTTTGCAACATTGAGTACAGTCGACTCTCGGTTTCGCTACCCTTTATATGCACTATGGTCATAGGGTTCTTTTGGCCGGGTCTGTCAATACGTGCATTAGCTTGTAGGTAAGTTTCTACACTAGTGACCGGGGCGTACCAGATTATTGTATTTGCGGCAGTAAGTGTAAGCCCGTGCGACGCTGCTTGTGGCTGAATAATAAGTACGTGCGGGTCGCTTTGAGTTTGAAATCTTTTAATTATGTCTGCTCTTTTATTGACTGGAACTTTTCCATTGATTACGTCACAGGTTATTTTATTTTTATCGAGCTGACTTTTAAGTAGCTCTATGGTGTGCGTAAAGGGCACGAAAACCAGTACTTTATGAGATGATTCTTCTATTACCTCGAGTATGACGTTGATACGATTAGATACATCAAATTCTACAACCTCTTTAGTATCCGAATAGACCGCACCACCTGATATCTGGAGCAACTTATTTAAGTTTGTTGCCGCGTTTACTGCGGATATTTGTTCACCGCCCGCTTCCATAATCATGCGCTTCTTCAGTAGGTCATAGTACTTCTGTTGTTGTGGTGTAAGTGGGGCGTCACGTTCTACATAAGTAACGTCTGGCAAATCTAAGCATTGACTTTTTTCAAACCGTATGGCTGGTTGTAATATCTTGTGTACTATGTCCTTCGCTTTAGCTTTTGGAACCCATTTGAATTGAGACACCTTGTACATGACTTGATCTCTGAACTGTCCATAGAATTTAGGCGTACCATTTGGGTTTACTAATTTAGCTAGTCCATAAGCATCAAGTGGAGACTGTGCTGCTGGCGTACCAGTAAGCATCCAAAGCCAGGGGGTTTTGGCAACTAAATCTCTAAGTATCTTCCAACGATTAGTTTGTGGGTTTTTATACGCATTGGCTTCATCCACTACAATCAGATCAAACCCACCATTTGCTATCTCTTGCTCAACCACTCCGACACCATCGAAGTTAATGATTACAAAGTTTGCCCCTGACGCTATTATTTTTCTTCTAGTGTTAGCCTCTCCATGAGCTACACTACAACTACGGTGCATAGCAAACTTAAATAAGTCCTCTTGCCATGCCGACTTCATAATTGATAGGGGGCATATGACCAGCACTCGCTTTATAAACCCTAGCTTCATCAGGTAATCAGCCGCCCATATAACAGATGCTGTCTTACCAGTACCTTGCTCGTTAAAACAAAATGCTTTCTTGTTAAGGGTTAGAAAAGATGCTGTGTCACGCTGATGGCTATACGGAGCAAATTTACCTGTCCATTCGTAGTCCCGTTTTATTGGTGACGGCACATCTCTTATACGTAACCTTGCTAATTCTTGAGCCTCTTCAAACCCCCATTTGACGGCTACATTAAATATATCCCCCTCCTGATCTATTATTTTGCTTTTTTCTATCCTCTCTGTGACTAATTGTGGCCTTCTTGTTCTTATTAATAATGCTTTATCGTTTATTATTTCCACGCCGTCGCCTTTCTCGTGGGCTAGTCTCTGACACTAGTCCCTTCTTACTATTTCTGTCGAAAGAGCGATTTGCAGATGCGGTAGTGACTCTGGTTCCATCACCATTATTTCCACCTTTTGATATAGCTTTATTATGTGCTACGTCTTTACCGTCGCCCTTTACTACCCTTCCTCTTTTCAAAGCCTTGCGCCGAGCCGCATTACGCATAGCTCGGTTTTTCTTTTGTTCTTCCTTACCCTGATAGGTGTCGTATTCCTTCCGGTAATTTCTAGCCATAATCCTATCCTCAATTTTTAGGGTTATGTTCACATGATACCACAGGACAGAATCTACACAATGGGCCAGTAACAGCGTTCCAAACGTCTGTTTTTTCAGCCATTTCTAGCCTATCTAACGTGGTATCAAACACTCCAAAATATCTAGCCATATCCTCAACATAATGGTCTTTCTTTATGACCTCATTGCTAACCAAAAATATTAACGCTGATCTAACCTTTTTAACCTCTGGGAAATACACAAATAAAGCGGCGGCTACTAAATCCAACTGTTTTGTGTCCGCATACTTGGCGTTCTTGCTGGTTTTATAGTCTATGGAGTAAGCTGTGTCACCACTCACAATTACTAAGTCAGCTATTCCCCGCCACCAAGTGTCCTTATCAAAAAAGCCACAAGGTGCATATCCATCACCAGTCTTTTTTACCCCCATTCTAAATTCTGTGTGCTTCTCTCCTTCTTTCTCGCCAAGTCGCTCAACAACTCCGCGTATGTAAGCAAATTTCTCTGGTATATCTACACCATTTTTTATGTATTTTTCAGCCGCAGTATGTACCTGTTGCCCATAAATGGTTGCTTCACTACCAGTATCTTTAACATCCTTTAGCACCTTTAAGTGATAATACTTCTTCGGGCACGACTCGAATGTTTTGATTGAGGAATAAGACCATGCTGTCATAACGTTCCTTCATA
>Ga0070749_10001608_pt1 | contig 15281 bp, 27 predicted proteins | sample VirMetDEL_Nov_18_FD_75180 | JGI IMG/M metagenome (GOLD analysis project Ga0070749, IMG submission 75180) | Aqueous microbial communities from the Delaware River and Bay under freshwater to marine salinity gradient to study organic matter... | ecosystem: Environmental > Aquatic > Marine >...
AAGCGTATGGGTATGCCGTTCGGGATTATCGCATCCGGCTACGAGCCGAACGACGAGCCGATTAAGATATGCTCTGTGCCGTCATTGGTGCGCCGCGAAATTATCGCGCCTAATATGATTGCGTGGGACGAGTGCCACCACATCGCCGCCCCGACATGGCAGCGGATATTCGACTCCGCGCCGAACGCCTATCATATCGGCATGAGCGCAACGCCGCAGCTACCCAGCGGCGGCGGGCTGGGGAAATGGTTCGAGGAAATGGTGCATGGCCTGACCATCCCCGAGCTGACGGAGCAGGGCTATTTATCGCGTTATGTCTATTATGCTCCGAACGTGCCTGACCTTGACGACGTTCGCAGCGTCGGCGGGGATTACAGCGTGACGGAAATCGACCGCATTATGCGCGGAAAGGCCATCGTGGGAGGGGTTGTCGAGCATTGGCAGCGTCTAGGGGCAGGGCTGAAAACAGTGGGGTTTGCGCCCAGCGTAGCCGCAAGCAGGGCATACGTAGAGGCGTTTCAGGAGGCGGGGGTAAGAGCCGCGCACCTTGACGGAGATACGGAAAAGACTGAGCGTATGTCCACCATCATGCGGTTTGCGCGTGGGGAGATTAAGGTAATATTTAACTGCGGGCTATTCGGTGAGGGGTTCGACCTCGCCGCAATCGCGGAGATGGACGTCAACATCGAGTGCCTGATAAAAGCCCGCCCGACTCAATCGCTAATTCTGGATAAGCAGATGAACGGTCGAGCCTTGCGCCCGAAGCAGAAGCCAGCCGTCATCCTTGACCATGCTGGCAACTTCACCCGCCATGGGCTACCGGACGACGTTATCGAGTGGGGCTTGGCAGGCAAAGCCATGCGCCCGCGTGCGCCCGGTGCAGCCTTCGCCGTGACGCAATGCCCGCCGCCATGTAACGCCGTATTCAGGGCAGCGGTGACATGCCCGTACTGCGGGCATACCAGAGCCGTGCAGCAGCGCAAGCTGCATTACCTGACAGGAGAGCTTGAACAAATAACGCGGGAGAAGCAGGCCGAAGCGAAGAAGATCGAGGAAATGGCAAGGAAGGCGGCACGTATCGAGGTAGGCCGCGCCCGTACCCTTGACGAGCTAGTGGAGATAGGAATGAAGCGTGGATACAAGGAGCCTTATTTTTGGGCGACGAACATCATGAAAGGACGCAAGAACAATGCTAAACGGTAAAAAATACCGCGTGATTTATGCTGACCCGCCGTGGTCGTTTAAAGTGTGGAGTGGTAAAGGCACGGCACGCGCCGCTGAAAACCATTATAGCACGATGAGCCTGAAAGAAATCAAAGCTCTTCCCGTCGCCAATATTGCCGCCGACGATTGCGCCCTTTTCATGTGGGCAGTAATGCCACAGCTACCCGAAGCTCTGGACGTCATCGAAGCATGGGGGTTCAAATACAAAACCTGCGCGTTTTCGTGGATGAAGAAGAACAAGAAATCCGACGGCCTGTTTTGCGGGCTTGGATACTGGACGAGGGCAAACGCAGAGATATGCCTGCTTGCCACCAAGGGTAAGCCGCGCCGCATGGCGAAGGACGTAAGGCAGGCAGTCCTGTCACCGCTGCGGGAGCATAGCCGCAAGCCAGACGAGGTTTACGAGCGTATCGAGCGACTCATGGGAGACGTAAGCAAGGTCGAGCTGTTCGCCCGTAATACGCGCCGTGGTTGGGATAGCTGGGGTAACGAGGTAGGGAAACATGGCGAAGCAGGAAAGTGAAATTCTAAACCGCGTGCGTGTCAAGTGCAGCGAGGTGGGCATCGTGACGTTCCGCAATAACAGCGGATCAGCATGGCAGGGTAAGTCAGAGCTGACGCGCATGACGCGCATGGGAAGGCTTGAGCCGGGCGACGTTATCATACGGCAGGCGACGTTCGTAAAATACGGGATAGCCAATCCCGGCGGTAGCGACCTGATAGGCTGGCGACCAGTGGTTATAACGCCTGACATGGTAGGGCATAAGCTTGCCGTATTCACCGCCCTTGAAGTCAAGACGGCGACGGGGCATGTAGAGGCCGAGCAGCAAGCGTTTATTGACTCAGTCAACCAGTCAGGCGGCATGGGGCAAATTGTTCGTTCTATAGACGATATTGAGCTTGCAATCCGCAAGAGGGTGTGAGATGATAGAATCAGATACTCCGGCAAAGAGGAAAGAATCAATGACAACACACGTTTATGAGTGCGCCCATTGCGGCGTGACTTCAATCGGCATCAAGGACTCGCTGTCCTATGCGTGCCGCAACGACTTTTGCCCCGACAAATGGTGGAACAGGCTTTCCCTTGCCGGAAAGGGTACGGCGGTGCTGCGGCAACCCACCGCCGTACTTCCGGCAGATGGGGATGATGATTATGAAGAACACTGTAAGCAGGAATCTTGGCAAGGAAACTTTGTTTAAAAACAGCCCTTGTCTTGATGACGATGCTTTGTGTTTACCTTACATACAAGCTCTATTATCAGGACGCTTACGACCCTCTTAAAGAGTGGACGGCGGCGAAGGTGCGTCAAACTCTGCCATGTGCGAGGTAAAATGGTTAAACACGAAAAAAACATGACGATGGAAGCGTATCAGGCGGCGAAAGACCACCTGAGTAAATCCATGCTCTCCGATTTTTCCGACTGCCCTGCACGGTTTAAATACCTGCACATCGACGGCGGCGACAAGGAAGAAACCCCCAGCCTGAGACTCGGTAGCGCGGTTCACACCCTTGCCCTTGAGCCTGAGAAGTGGAAGGCAGAATACTACCGTATGCCGCAAAAAGAGGACGGAAAGGAGATCGTGCGCAATGCCAGCCATGCCGCGTACAAGGAGCAGCTTGCTATTGCCGCCGGACGCATCATCCTGACGACCAAGGAATATGAGCAGGTGGAAGCCATGGCAAACGCAATGGCCGCTAATCCTGTTGCCGTAGCATTACTGAAATCACCCGGCTTTGTGGAGTCGAGCATCCTTTGGGAGAGGGAAGGCCTGAAATACCGCTGCCGCCCCGACCTTATGCGGAATGACGGATTAATCGTTGACCTGAAAACGGCACGTTCAGCCAAGCCAAGCTTTTTCTTTTCTGACGCTTCGAGCATGGATTACGATCTGTCCGTCGCACTGACCGCGCAGGGATATGAAGCCCTGCATGGTACGCCGCCGCAGGAATACGTTTTTCTTGTCATTGAGTCCGAAGCCCCTTACATCATCGAAGCATACAGCACGTTCGAGACTTCTGAACTTGGCATATCTTATCACAATTACGGCCTGTCGCGCCTGACCAGCCTGATCGAGCGTTACAGAGAGTGCAAGGCCAGCAACAAATGGCCAGCTTATTCCGGCAAGATAACCCCGATGAAACCGCCCAAGTGGGCAATAGGAGAGTAACATGGCAAACGCCCTGACAACCATCGAGCAGCGACTCACCGCGCCTGACGTAACCAACCGACTGATCGTCGCCCTTGGGCTGACGCCTGATAACGAGCAGGCGCAGCAAGAGGCTTTCCGTTACGCATCTTCCGTGCTTGCGGAGATTAAGCGCGTTGACAGCGACCCCAAGCGCAGCCTGTCAGGTTGCAGCCCTGACAGCATCGTGCAAGCCATGGTGGACGCAGCCAGCTACAAGCTTGCCATCGACGGCAGGCAGCAGGCGCACCTCGTCAAATATGGCGCGGTAGCGCAGCTACAGATCGGCTATCGCGGGTATATCGCCAAGATCAGCGAACACTACAAAGACGCCGACTTCACCGCCGAAGCAGTCTTTAACGGCGACACCGTGACCATGAGCGATAACGGCGGCTTCCAGTCATACACCATCACCAAGGCCAACGCCTTTGCTGAGGGATGGGATAAGCTGCAAGGCGTCATCGTGCGCCTGTCCTACAGCAAGGGCGGCGATAAATTCCAGAAAGTGACAGCCGTATCAAAGGGCGACCTTGTGAAAATCCGCGCAGCAGCCAAGCAGGACTTCATCTGGAACCAGTGGCCGATAGAGAAGGCCAAAGCAGCGGCAATTAAACGCGCCTGCAAAATCCAGTTTGCCGACGTCATGGGCTTGCAGGAGATCATCAGGTACGACAACGAAGCTAACTTCGACCTAGACAATGCTGCCGCGCCGACCCGTAGCACTATCATCGACAACATCAACCAGAGCGTGACCGGGGAGCAGCCCACCATCGAACATGAGCCAGCGGAGCAGGTCTATCCGTTGACGGCAGGAGGTACGACGGCACAGCTCAATCTGGCAGATTGGGTTAATGCCGCGAACACCGCCATTGACGGCTACACGGATGACAGGCAGAAGGCGGCTTTCCTCAAGGCAAACAAGGACGCTATCGAAGCCGTGAAGCTGGTCGATGCAGAGTCGGCTACTGAGATCGAAGGGAGGCTTGCATAACATGCCGCTACCATCAGAAAAAACCGCATGGAAAAAGCGTTTCATGGAAGCACATGACAGGGCGGCAGGCGTGGTATATCTTAGGAGGTACTACGATAAAGAAACAGTAGACCTGTATTATGAGCTTGGACTTTCGCCTGAGAAGGCAGCAGAACGGTACGCAGAGATTAGCGGTAGGAGGGCTGCGTAACATGCCCATAACCCCCCAACAACGCGCTGCGGCTTTGGATGCATGGGATGATTGGTTTAATAAAAAACCAAATTCCCCATTAGAACGCTATCTAGGCACGGAGCTTCATGTTCCCACCATCCGCGCCCTTCTCACCGAGCAGGGGCCGGAGATTGTGACTATTAGCAGCCTTGGCGATGAAATTTATCAGGCTTCGGTAAAAAACCAATTCAAGGATTATTACATAGACCTTACTCCGCAACAGTCTCTAGCTATTGTGAAGAAGGTATTTGAAAACAGGCCACAAGGCATAATCGTAAAGGATAAGGCACACCCGTCTGAAGAAACGACAGTTGATGATCTGATTGACGCTATGGATGACGTTTATGAATCCGGTTTATCTTGCGGAAAGGACTGAACCATGACCACGGCAGCGAAAGAGGCGTTGGAAGCATGGTGGGCATGGGTGCGCGACCCTGATTTACTCAAGCCCCGTACATCTGGCAAGGATTGCCTGACAAAAGCCGAGGAAGAATTACTGCGCTACGGTGACATTATCGAAGCCGCCCTCCAAGCCGCCAGCCAGAGCAAAGACGCAGGGGGGTGGATGGATAAGGTTGAACAGGCGGTGAAAGATGAAATCCGCAAGAACGAATTGAAGCTAGGGCTTATAAAAGAACGGGCGAAATATGACTGGCTCGACAAAGACCCTATTGTTCTTGATTGGCATGTGCAAATTAATTCGTGGAAGAAAATACTTGCCATGCTCCCCGCCGCCCCCAAGGCAGATGCGCAGGAGGGGGGATGATAGCCGCATTATACGTAGAAACAGGCGGGTGCTATTTCAACCTGGAGGGCGTAGACCCTTGGGATGAAGTCCGGGATGCAAGGCTTTATCCTGGGCCTTATCCGGTTGTCGCGCATCCCCCCTGCCAGAGGTGGGGAAAGATGTGGATGGGTTCACCATCCTATGTTGCCCGTACAGGTATTCGCAAAGTAAAAGGTGACGATGCCGGATGCTTTAAAGCGGCTCTATCGTCCGTCAGGCAGTTTGGCGGGGTTCTTGAACACCCATATGGAAGCCATGCATGGGCGCACTTCGGTCTGAACAAACCGCCACGTAAAGGTGGATGGGTGGCCGCAGATATGCTTGGCGGGTGGACTTGCCTGGTTGAGCAAGGACGGTACGGCCACTGGATGCGGAAGCCGACATTACTGCTGGCATACAAAACAGATTTGCCTGAATTGGATTGGGGTATCTCGAAAGCTGTTTATCCGGAATGGGCTATCGAGCGTTATGGCCTACAGAGATGCAAGCGTATGGGCGAGATTGCTTTCAAGGGTGGCGGCACAGACAGCTCGCCCAGGATAGGTACGCCGGAAAGGTTCCGGGAGATTTTAATCAACATGGCAAGGAGCGCAGCATGACCACGGCAGCGAAAGAGGCGTTGAACAATGACACTTGCGGATGCAGGCTTTGCGGAATGGTTAGCTTGTGCGAATGCAATAAAGAACCAGAATGCGTAGCGGGTTGTAAAAGATATTATGGCGGCGAAGTCAGACACCACAAGGACTGCCCGTTTTACCCTGAAAGCCTGAGCAAAATTTACGATGATATGGAAGCCAAATACCTCACCCATCCAACTGCGCCCGAGGTGGATATTACCAACGGTCTGAAAAAGCTTGAAGTCGTAAAACTTGTTCTGAAAGCGGCAAGCGAAGATGTAAGGCCAGCCGCACCACATTGGCACAATGATTTTCTAAGCATGGCAGTAAAGCGCATTGAAGAAGTGCAATCCCTCATCACAGCAGCCACCCAGAAGGGGAAATAACATGGCACCGGAGATTGAATTTAATGGTCGGCAAGCTGGAAAACAAACGGCAAACGCCATTAACACTTACCACTGGATAAGAACATCACCAGATGGTTCACGAGGTATTGTGTTTTTTGCAGATAGAACCGTTGAGATCACCATTAAAGTGAAGGAAATAACATGAGCATGGATAAGGCGCGGGAAGCGTTGGTATTTTGTGATTCTCTTGCACAAATGCTTCGTTCAAACGATATGGCTCATTGGGCTGATAACGAGGTTGCTTTTATCAAAGCCGCCCTTCACCCCGCGCCTGTGGTTGAGCCTTTGGGGGAGGATGAACTTCGGAAAGCGTTTGAAGAATATATCGAGGGCGATGGTGGAACTAGGCTTGGTGACGGTTATCTGAACGTGACTGTAAGCAATAAATGGCACGCCTTCAAAGCCGGATGGGATACCCGCGCCCTCGTAAACTCCAAACACCTGGCAGTGAAAGGCGGGGCAAATGGCGAAGGGTAAAATGACCGATATACGCTCCATAAAGCCCCTTAATGACCGCTATAACGGTCAAACCGCCACACAGACCCAGGCACTCTGCCCCCATTGCAAGAAGCCAGCGCATACGGTGCATTCGTGTATTCAGAGGGTTAAGTTTGTTCAATGGAGGGTGAGATGAGGAAACAAGGTAAGTGCCGCAGAAAATGCTGCGTTGAAAACCGGAAATATATCGGTGAACTGCAAGGCGCGTTGTCTAATACAGCGGCCACGTTGCGCATGACAGAGAGAAAGCTATCAACTGCGCGTGAAGATGCTTTCATGGCATTCATGGATAATTCAGGAAAGATTGAACGGGCAACATATCAGTTGACGGAGAGGCTTGCCGAGCTTCTTGGAAAGGAACTTATGCCACACGCGCAAAAGATACTTAACCATGCCACCGAGGACGGAAGGATACCATTCGATATTGTATGCGGTCAGGCATACTCCGACAAAAAATGCACCATTCTTAGTGCCGAGATAAAGCCACTCCGTTTCAACGTAGCATTGGATTTTTTAGCATGAATCAGCCCATCAGGTTCTTGGGCGTTAGGGGGATGAGGTGAGCTACGATGTTGAATGCCCGTATTGCGGCAGCAAAGAAGATATAAACCACGATGATGGCTACGGATATGAAGAAGATAAAAAGCATGAGCAGCAATGTTCTGAATGCGGTAAAAACTTCACGTTCACCACATCAATTTCATTCCATTACGATGCCGAAAAAGCCGACTGTCTGAACGGCGCGGAACATCGAATGGAGAAAGTATGCAGCACATCAAGTGATATTTTCCCCGATTGGAAACGTTGCAAGGATTGTGAACATGAAGTGCGTGGTGAATATAAACCCCCATTGGAGGACGCATGACCGAAGAATCCAAAGAGCGTAAGGCGCTGAGACAGGCGGTTGATGCAATGAAAACAGCCAAGCTTCATACCATTGGAAGGTATGTCGCAGATGTTGATCGTCAACTTGAAAAGGCAATCACCGAAGCCGAGAAAGCATTAGGGGAGAAACACGATGGATGAGAGGTTGAGGGAGGCTGTTGAGGGGGAAAAACTCAGTACCCTAGCATGGCCTATAACGCATGAAAGAGGGGATTTTTTAGCTGTTGGAATTGCCCTGCAAGACTTAAAGGCTTTACGCTTCAGACTGATGATTTACCGCGATAAGTTTACAACCATGCAAGCACGAGTAATTGAACTTGAAGCAGAAATGGAAGCGCGAAAAGAAGCCGCCACCGAGCGCGACACGCTTGAGAAGGCTCTGGAGGTTGCGGTGAAGGCTTTGCATGAAATCAGCGGACAATGCGGGCAATACATCGGGTGCAGATGCCCATCGGAAGAAAACGGGGGAATGGGTGATTGTTGGCCTTGCAGAATGATTATGATCGGCTTTATCCCACAGGAAGCCCTCTCCGAAATCGAGCGCATTAAGGGGGCAAGGTAATGGACTGGAAATCATGGTTTGAGGAAAACCCCATCTCATACCGACAAATCGTCATAGGCATGTATAAGGCTGTTAACACTGAAGAACTTTACCAAGCCTTCAAACAACGCCTAATCGAAGAAACAACCGTTTGCGAACTGCCGAAGGGGGAGTGAGATGATCGAAGTAGAGCAACTGGTAAAAACATACCGCGTTGATGCGCAATGTGATTGCGGAGGTAAAATGGTTTATGGGGGAATTTGCCTTACATCTTTTCCACCACAATATCCGCATAAATGTGAAACATGCGGCAACGTGGAGAACCTTGATCATAGTTATCCCTGCCACAGGACTAAAATAGAGCAATCCATGGCCAGCGAGATACCGGAGGGGAAATCATGAAACTCCCCGACCTTATACGAAAAGAACTTGAAGCCCTATCATGCCATTGGCACATATCAGAGGGCAGCAAGCATTACAAGCTGCACGTTAACGGCGTCTTTTGCGGCATAATAAGCAAGGGAAGGGTACCAGACCACAAGAGGGCATGGCTAAATGTACGTTCTCAGATACGACGCGCAGCAGCCGGGATAGTCACAAGCCCTTACAGTCCTTCAATGCAGGATGATTGAGAACCACCGGATCGGCGTCAATCGGCGGCGGGTTGCTTTTCTTGTAAAGCTGAAAGTCATAACCTGCCGCATGGCAATTGCCCAATACCGCAGTCCATAAAGGCTCAAACCTACGCTTACCCTTTTCGCTCATAATGTGGCCTGTCCTTGCGCTTCCACTCGCCTCCCCATGTCACGGCAATGCCAAGCCGTGCAGCGGTAGCGAGGATATGCTTTGCCAGCAGGTCATACTGAACAGGGTTGACGATATACTTGCCGCCGATGATGATGGCGACGTCCACAGCGTCGCCAGTCAGGTGCTTGGATTGCATCTTCCACGTGACGATTTTTCCCGGCTTGGTGCGTCCCTGCGCGTATAGTTCCCGCTGTTCCGCTATCGTCCTTAGTCCCTGCGCGATCTGAAACGGGATTGGTGAGGTTTTTTCGGCCTCGTTCATCAACCGTTGCAGATCGGCATGGACTCTTAGCAGCCTATTCCTAGACGTAGCGGTGAACATGTTACTTGTTCAGCTTGGCCACAGCTTTTGCAGTCGCGCTCTTGTCGAGGAACGATGCTGCAACACCAGCGATGGCGACGCCTGCGCCAAGCAGCTCGGTAGCCTGATCCGCGCTGATTGTGCCTTTAGCGACGAGATAGCCACCGCCAGCAGTAAGAAGGTGACGAACAAACGACATAATGAGTGATTTAAACATGGTTTTCTCCTTTGTTAATGACCAGCAGCAGTACCAGACAGGAAGCCAATCACGGAGCTAATGCCCGCGCTGACCCACCTGAATTTTTTGCTTTTTTCGACTTCTTCCTTAATAGGCGGGATGATGACGTTTTCAAGCTGATGCAACTTCTCGTTATGGCACGTAACAGCTTCTGACAGAGGGCGCAGTCTATCAAGCACATCCTCCATCTGAGCTATAAGCACCTTAACGTCCCCTGCAATTTCATCCAACTTCACCATTATTCCCCTCTAAAATTGTCGATATAAGAGGTCGTGCAATTTACAGATGCTATGCTGACATAGAGCTGTGTCTTGTCGCTGAACGTAGAAATGTCAACCTCTAGGGTATATGTGCCTGTCGCTCCGATGGTTGTCGTGTCCTCGACAATATCGGGAGAGCCGCCAATACCTTCGATATACAGACTCACGTATCCGTCAACCTCAACGTCAGTCACGGTAACGTCAAGGAAAATGGTATTATAGGCCGTCAGGTCGGCGTCATAGTTTGTGGCGAAGCCTACACCGTCAGCAGGATCGCCAGTGAACAGGCCGGAGTATTGCCCCTGCGTAACATGCTCTGTGGACTGGACAAGCGTATAGCCGCCAAAGCCGACGAAAACGAGGTCGGTATCGGAAGGAACGTCACCTACAAATTCCTCCATTCCGCTGATTACGCCTACTTCCGGCGTACCGGGTATGACGACTCCGGTCGCTGAGACGTCAGCACTGACGCCCTGCAACACGTTATCGAACGTAAACCCGAGAAGCGACATTACGTGCCTACCTTGACGGAAACGACCGGAGCATCGCCGCCGTAAACAAGAGCTGTGAAACTCGCCCTATGCCAATACCACGGCGCGACGGAAGCAAAGCCGTCAGTATCAGTGTCAGTTCCGTTCAGAGAGATCGTTCCTAGCGTCAGCCAGTTCTCACCGTCGTTACTGCACTCAATGTCAATGGTGCAGACAAGCGCACCGCTGCCAGTGATGGTAGCTTGGAAGGTTTTTGCCACGCTGGGAATATTGATGGCGTTGGTGACTGGTGTTGTCGATAGTGCGCCGTCAAAGATCGTGTAGACTTGATTCCCGCTAAAATTGCCTGTCATGTGTATCTCCTTATGTGATTCCGTATACAGAATAGTCGAACGTGTACGCGCCAGCAGAGGCAGAGAAGCCAAGGCCGTTATAGGCACCTGCCCCCTTGTAAATGCCGACGCTGTTCCACTGTACCTGCTGCAAGTCGCTTGCACCGCCACCGTTATTTGAATAGGCGTTCAGGAACGTGTCAATGGAAGCCGCTTGAGTAGCCGAAGATACGCAGAAGTTCTTCATAACAATGGTGCCGCCGCCGCCTGCGAAAACATGCGATGTGCTGTTCGCCAGAATAACCTGCGGTGCTTGGTTGAAGTTACCAGCGCAGCCAGTCGATCCTGTGACGCCGCCTGCACCGCCAGCAGACATATACTTACTGCCGCTTTCGATAGAGCCGTCTGCGGCAAATTTTACGATCAGGTTTCCTGTTGTGCTTGTGCTTACGATGTTGGTGAGGCGAACCTCAATCTGCGTATAGGCATCGTCTGCCACTAGCGACGAAAGGTCGAGCAGGCCGCTTGAGACAGCGGTATCTATGCTGCCGGACGAAATAAGGGACATGGCACCGCCTGCACCGCTACCACCACCAGCCGACGGGTCGATCTCTTCGACGATAAGCACGCAGCGGATCGTATTGCCCATGTTTACGGCAGAGTTTTGGGCGCAGTTAAGGAAGAAGTTTCCAGCCGTGTCGCTGCGGCCAATGCGTACCGATACAGGAGTCGCCACCGTCACGCCCGGTTGAAACTCGTCAATAATGGCAAGGCTGGACTCCGTGTTATTCATCAGCGACGAACGGATCGCGCTGGTGCTTGCGTTGTTGTCGAATACCGCGACGACAATCTGCCCTGTGCCAGTAATGCGCCCCTCGATAGAGACATAATAGCGGAAGAAGTTATTCGCGCTCTTAGGGATAATCGGGTTTGCGGCGGTCGAAAGGATTTCATACCCTTCTGTAATCTGCGGCGCGGTGTTGTCGGTTGGGATCGCTGCGTTGATGGCGGCGGTGGAATTGTACGTGACAATGCGACGGTCAACGATAATACCGCCAGTGCCGCCCGTAGCGGTGCTTGTGCCAGCAGCGGCAATCAGGCTGTTAACCCAAGATGTGAGGTCGGTTTTAAGCTGATCCTCGAAATCTGTGGCGGTGATTTTCTTGTTGATGAATGAATCTTCGCTATCGCCAAGCAGCAGCTCGTCAGCAGCCACAAACGCCGTTTTCGCGTCGTAGTTGTCAACCTTGGTTGCGTACTTCAAGCCTTGAGGATGCACGGCGAGATCGTCAGCCGTACCCGTCAGGGTTTCAGCGTCGGTGGCGAAGCGCACAAGGCCATAGGTGGTTTCTGTGGCGTGCGTGTTGAGGTCAACAGCGGATACGTTGTCAGTGTCGTAAAGCTGAACGTCGTTTTCGTCGGTGACGACGATATGGTACATGCCGTCAAGCCAAATGTCTGCCTCACCAGCCGCGTCAAGGATGACGGGGTTAGTGTTTGCGCTCATTGGGTCGCCTGACGAGTCCGTGTAGGTGTCTTTGTCGGTAGTCGTGCCAGCGTCGTAGGTGTAAACCTTGCCATTAGCAAGCGGCACGCCGTTTGCGTCGAAGAACCGAGCCTTGATGACTGGTAGAAGGACTGCTGACATTAGCGTTTCTCCAAAAGGTTATTTTCACTTATATCATAGCTGTCGGCATCTTGGTAGTTGGGATCGACCTTGGACTTATCCTTGGGATTCGGGCGTGCGTGACGCTTTGACGGCTGCGTGCCGAAAATCTGCGTGCGGAGACTCAGCGGTATACCGTCGGCAACGTCCTTCGGAATAGGTTGTTTGCGCTCGATGAGCCGCAGCAGTTCCTCAGCCTTGCCGCGCCCCATGGCTTTTTGCAGCGACTTGATGAGGGTGCTTGTAACGACGAGTCCAGCCGCCGCCGTAACCCCTCCTGTGCCAAGATAACTTGCCGTCGCTGATAGACCTGCGCCGCCCCACTGACCGACGCCTTTGAGATTGTCAAGGTCGATACCGAATTTACCGCCGAGCTTTAGGAGCTGTTCTGGCGTCGAGTAATATGCCGCATTTTTCAGGGCTTTATATTCATCGGCAGGCCACGACTTTTGAATCATCCTGTCGTTCGCAAGCCTTTGCAGGTTGCGCTTGATAGCAGCTTCATTGCCGCCAGCCTTAAGAAGGGCTTTCACAACGTCATCGTGACGCGCCGACTTCGACCACTCCTGACGGGCAAGGTTAAGTGTCTTGATGGCTTCGGGGCTATTGTTCGTCATCGCCTTGCCGCCTAGCTGATTCATAAACCTGTCTATGGTAGCTACGGCTTTCAGAGAATAATGACTGCCTTCATTGGCAAAACCGCGCCTGATCTTGTCGAGCATTTCAAGCGATACAGGCTGACCGGAAGCCATCTGCTGACGGAATGATGCAAGTTCCTGCATGAACCCCTTGTCTGTAGACTGGTAGAGCTTCTTATCAGCAAGCCTCTGTGCCGTTTTTCCGACGTTGACGCTCACCGCCGGATTAACTGGGATGCTATTTATCGCCGCCTTCAATTCAGGCGCAATTTCCTTATTAATCGCCAGCTCAAGGCCGCGCATAGCCGACGGCTTGATATGCGCGTTCATGCGCTTCATTTCCTCGTACATGTTCGAGCCAGCGGCACGCAGGCTAGCCTGCGACTCCTTGAGTGCTTCTTCCCCACGCGCCGCATACCCGCGCCCAGCCGTTGCTAGCCCGCCAGCCGTCTTTGCAGCAGCAGCCATGCCAGCAGGTGCGGCTATAGCAGCCGCAAGCTGCCCGAGAGGTGACGCGCCAGCCTGCTTCGCGCCTTCCGATGCGGCAACAGAGCCTGCGCCGTATGCCATGCCCGCGCCCTTCCACGGTGCGCCGAGTGCTGCGCCTTCTTGCAGGTTTGTCGCAAACTGCTCCATACCGCCTTGCGGGGTAGGTACGCCAAGCCGCGTCAGTTCTTCTGACACGCCTTCACGAACATGCGGAAAAATTCCGTAGTTATCTTCCGGCATTTCTTCGCCAGAGATAATGGCGGGTAGCTTAGTGCCAAGATTGTGTATGTTACCCGGCAAGTCAACCAGCGACGCCGCGCCCTGACCGATGGCACGCGCAGTCAGCCCCACGTTGTGCTTCATGCGCTCCCATGCGGTAGACTCTCGCTTCGGCATACGGGCGGTGACTTTCTCGATGTATTCGCGTGTTTGCTTCGGCATACGCTCCATGCCGTACTTTGCCATTTTGCCGCTGCCCCAGTTATAGCCTGCAAGCATAGAAGGCAGGTCGCCCTTGTACTGCTTGTTGAGGTCGGCATACATGCGTGCCGCGCCTTCGGCAGATGACTTGAAATCCTTGACGTTGACGTTATACGCCTTCGCCGTCTTGGGGATAAACTGGAAGTCACCTTCCGCGCCGGATGACTCGTTGTAAAGGTTTTTCCCACGCGACGACTCCTGCTCCCAAACAGAGTCCAGCAGGCCACGCGGCAGGCCATACTTTGCTTCCAGCTCGTATAGGTATTGCTGCTTTGCCTTGTCAACCATGGCGGGCTTTTCAGCAGCGGGAGATGGCGCAGCGGTAATCTTGCCGATCTTCGCCTCGATCTGTGCCTTGGTCGTGCCTTCCGGCACGTTCTTGAGGATTCGTCCGTCTGGAAGCCTAACGTCCATTATTGCAAGTCGTTCCAATCAACGACGCCTCCCTGTGCAGCGGGTGCGGCGGCGGGGGCAGCGGGTTGTGCGCCGGAGCTGTCACCATAGAGCATTTTTTGCATCATAACCTTGGCAGCAGGGTCGCCCTGTTCAAAAGCCACGCGCAAGCGGGAGTTATTGCGGAGAATGTCAAGTATCTTGCGCTGCGTCGCCCGAATACGGGCAAGCGCGTTCTTGTCGGTCTGATAGCCGGAAGTATCGCCCTTCGCCAGTGCATCGAGGTAAAATTCCAGTTCTCGGTTGCTGTCCATGGCGCGTGCGCTAAGGTTGTTTGCGCTGCGGATAGAGTTAAGCATAAGAGATGCTGATTTTGAAATGTCTGCGCGGGCGACGCCTGCCTTGGTCTGCATCGCGCTTTCAATGTCACGCACTCCGGGCAATGAACGGCCAAATGCTGCGGCCTTCTCCATCGGGGACTGGTCTGCTGAAACGATAGCCCCTTCCTTGCGGAGAATGTCGAGGTTTTTGTCCATCTCGGACAACATGGTATCAAGGCTCTCAACGCCCGCGATTGCTTCGGTAATTTCAGGAACCTTACCCTGCCCGTACATCGTGCCGCGTGACTGTGCCTCTGATTTTGCCTCCGCGTTTCCGGGTTGGTCGGCGGGGGCGAGGTTTTTCATCATCGGTGTGCCTTGCTGACCAGTCGAGGTGATCGGCACGATGGAGTCTCCAAGGTCTGCATAATGCGACGACCGCATAACCTTGTCGAACATGTCCTGTTGTTCAGGTGGCAAGCCGCCACGGAATTTATAATTCTTCATCGCGCTGGTCA
>Ga0070749_10001609_pt1 | contig 15278 bp, 14 predicted proteins | sample VirMetDEL_Nov_18_FD_75180 | JGI IMG/M metagenome (GOLD analysis project Ga0070749, IMG submission 75180) | Aqueous microbial communities from the Delaware River and Bay under freshwater to marine salinity gradient to study organic matter... | ecosystem: Environmental > Aquatic > Marine >...
CGATGCCGGTGTAGAGCGCCGCGGCGGCCGTGCGGTCAGCGATGGTCGGGAAGATCGACAGCCCGACCAGGTCCTGCAGGGTGATGGTGCGGATGTCCTTGCTGGCGATCAGTTGATCGACATGCATGACGTCCTGGACCGTGTTGCCGGTGGCCGTGATGTCGGCGGCCAGTTGCGTGGCCTGCGCGTCGAAGGACTGGTTGAAGACCTGCGCCTGCTCGTAGGTCGGCGCCTGCGTGCGCGACTCGAAGTCGCGGATCAGCCCGTCCTTGTAGAACTGGCCCTCACCCTCGAACACGCCGACCGCGGCCATCGCCTCATACTCGGCTGGCGCCAGGCGTTGCAGGATCTGGCCCCAGCGCTGGCGCGTGAGCTCACCACCTGGCAAGTCCTTGCGGGCGCGCAGCGCGTCGGCAGTGACGTCGCGGCCGGCGGCAGGGCGCCGTACAGGCGCCGGGACCACTCGGCCTTGCGTGCGCCCCATCGGGCCCAGCACCTCGGCCTGGAACGTCTGGTCACCCAGCATGATCACCTGGCCCGACTGCGTGCCCTCCAGGCGCGTCAGGTAGCCCGAGAACCCTGCGTCCAGCACGGCCGACTCGAACCCGAGCTGGTCGCGGCCGGTCTTCAAGCGCAGTGGGTCGGTGTCCGCGTCGTAGACGTTGTCGAGGTTCACGCGCTGCGCGCGCCCACCGACACCGGCCTCGGGGTTGATGCCGGTGCCCTTGTCGACGTAGAAGTAGCTGCGCTTGCGCAGGCGCTTGTCCGCGGCAGTCATGTACTGCTCGCGGTTGCTGCCCTCCAGGCCGGTGCCGAACGCCGACGTGGTGATCGTGGGCCGGTCGGCCTTGGAGTAGTGGAACGCCTCGATGCTGTCGAGCCGGCCCAGGCGCGGTGCGTTCAGCACGCCCGTCTGCTGCCCAGGCGCAGCGCCCAGGATGCGCAGCGGGTAGCGCTGGAAGAACTGCTCGGCCGTCATGCCCATGCGCGAGCCGTAGGCCGTATAGAACGCGCTCGCCCAGGTGGCGTAGCCGTCGTTCACGGCGTCGCGGAATCGGCCGGTGGCCTGGAGCTGGGCCTTGATGTTGGCCTTGACCGCCTCTTGCGAGGCACGCGCGGCGGCCTGGTCCTGCGCCTGCTGGATGACGCGCTCGGCCTCCTGCTGCAGGAACACCTGCGCCTGCTCACCGGCGGCCTGCGCCTCAAACGCGCTCGGCGCGTCAGGCGAGGTGCGCGCGTGCTGCGTCAGCGCCGCGGCCAGGGGCGTGCCTGGCGCCGCGGTCAGGGCGTCTGCGACGCTGATCTCGACGGTGTCGCCGGTGGCCGCGGCCACCGCGATCTGGTCGCGCACCGCGGCCGGCAGCACTGCCAGTGCCTCGGGCGGCAGTTGGTTCAGCACCTCGCCGTCGACGTACAGCTTGGCGTCGCCCGACATCTGGCCCATCAGGTTGCGGAACTGCTCGGGCGAGCGCTCGCGCAGCGCAGACTGACTGGCCAGCTCGAACGCGCGCTCCAGCGCCTGGCCGGCCATGCCGGCGCGCTGCATGTTGGCGCCGTCGGCCGACAGGCGCGAGAGGGCAGTCTCGAGACCCTTGAGCACCGCGACGTTGCCGCCGGTGCCGACGATCGTCGCGATCAGCGTCTGCGCGGCGGCGCTCGGGCGTTCCTCCAGGTAGCTGCTGAACGGCTTGTCGGGGTTCAGGATCGCCCACTCGTTCAGGTCCTGCAGCACGGTGGCGATCTGCTCGCCAGGAACCTCCAGCGCGATCTGTCGGCCCAGGATCTGCAGGAACCCGGCGCCGGCCTTGACGTCCTTGAGCAGCGCGGCCAGCGGCAGCTTCTCGGTGGCGTATTCGATCGCGGCCTGCGAGGCGCCAAACGGCAGCGCCTGCGACAGCGGCAGGCCCTTCTCGCGCGCCTGCTGGTAGGCGTCGCCGCCGGTGCCTGCGGTCATCATTGTGAGCGAAGCGCCCTGGCCGCCGGGCAAGAAGACCAGCGGCAGGGCCAGCAGGTTCTGCGTCAGCGACTCGATGCCGCTGAAGAATCCGCTGCCGACGATGCCGTCAGACTTCGGTCGCGCAGCGTCGGCATTGCGGCCGGCGCCGGCGCCTGCCATCGCGAACCCTTCGGCCAGGCGGCGCAGCGGGTTGCCGCCGATGGCGGTCACCGACTCCAGCGGGTCGAGCACCGGCGCCACGAGCTCCAGGCCGGCCTGGAACACTCCGGCGGCGCCGCGGCTGGCGCGGAACACTCCGGCCTTGGTGGCCCCGCCCAGGTCGCTGGCAAAGCGCTCGATCTGCCCCAGCACCCCAATGTCGTCCTGCGCGATCGTCGTGAACGACGGGTCCAGCAGTTGTCGCGCGAGGATCGGGGAATCGCGCATCATGCGCAGGATGTCCAGCGCGCGGGCGGCTTCCTTGCGGCGCACCTCGTCCAGGTTGCGCTCGACCACCGACAGCGGCAGGCCGCTGGTCTGGCTCAGTCGCTGGCGCTCGGCCGCCAGCTCGGGATCGTCCTTGAGCGCGCGCTCGACGACAGCGCGAAGCTGAGACTCGCGCTGACGCTGCTCTTGCTGCAGCATGATGTCGGACGGTCGTTGCCCTGAAGCAGGAACCAACGGCTGGCGATCCTCGCGCATGTACCGCGCTTCGTTCTGCAACAGGGCATCAGATGGCAGCATCGCTTCTTCCGGTTCAGAACTTTAGAACGGCCTGCAGCTCGCGCTCAAGGCGTTGGGCTTCAGCTTGGCGCTCGGCCAGAGCCTTGCCAAATTTATTGCGATCTGCGTCGGTGCGAGCGATCTCCAGGTCGCGCTGGGCCTTGTTGACGAGATCGCGCGCGGTCTGCAGTTCTGCTTCGAGTGGCCGGCGACGTTCTTCGCGCAGCTTGTCGCGTGCCTGGATGACCAGCGCCTCGGCCTTGAGAATCTCGGTGCGCGTGATGCGTGCGCCGTTCTGGTCGTTGGCATCGAGCTGCATCTTCTCGGCAACCCGCATGTTTTCGATGTTTCTGCGAACCATGCTGATCTGCGACTGCAGGGTATTGAGCGCAGATTTGTTGGCGCCGCCCGGCGTTTTCTGCAGCACGTCTCGCAGTTCGTCGACACCTGCGATGTTGGTGGAAGCCACCCTGGCAGGGGCCGGCGCTGCGGGAGCCGGCGCGGGTGCGCGCGGCGCGGGGGCTGGCGCTGCGGGTGCGCGTTGCGCGGGGGCTGGCGCGGCAGGAGCTCGCGCAGCAGGGGCTGGCGTAGCGGGTGCGGGAGCGGGAGCGGGAGCTCGCGTAGCAGGGGCTGGCGCAGCGGGAGTCGGCGTTGCAGGTGCGGGAGTCGGCGTTGCAGGTGCGGGAGTCGGCGTTGCAGGTGCGGGGGCTGGCGCAGCGGGTGCAGGGGTTGGCGCTGCAGGGGCTGGCGCTGCAGGGGCTGGCGCTGCAGCCGCGGCAGCCTGCTGGGCACGATAGGCGGCCCACTCCTCCTGCGAGGCGTAGATGCTCGGTTGAGCGGCCGGCGGCCGCACTATTGTGCCTACTGTGGCCGGCGCAGCGGAAGCTGGTGTAGCAGATGAGCGCGGTGCGGGGGCGGCAGACACCCCTTGCGCTGCTTTAAGCGACGTCGGTCTGCCATCTGCAACCCACATTTTCGCGATGTATGCCTCGGTGATTGGCAACCCTGCGGCACGCCTCCGGCGCCGCGCATCGGCGCTGTAGTCGCCAGGGATCTGCGACAGGTTGACCTCGCGACCGTCGACGTTGACGTAGACCTTCTTCGCGTCGATGTCGGCTCGAGGCACAAGCGACAGGAGGGTCTCCTTGTCCGGGCCGATGCGCTCGACGTAGACCCTGTCAAGCAACACCTCGTCGATGATCTTCTGCTTTTCGTCAGCGGTCAAATTCTTGCCACCACGCTCCGCAGAGGCTGCGCGCACGCGTCGATCGACCTCGCTCTGGAACATGCCGGCACCTTCCGGGTCCCGCTTCTTGTCGATGCCGGCAGCGACCAGGGCGTTGTCGATGCGCTGCGCGTCGGTGAACATCGCGTCCTGCGCGCCGCTGCTTGCGGTCCCGGTTTTGCCGGCCGGCACGGCCATCTTGGCGAGATCGTCCATCTGCGTTGGCGCGATCTTGCCCGCCAACACGGCCCACTCACCGCTGGTCAGTGTCTTGCCCTCGGTGGCCAGCTTGACGATGCGATCGCGCGCCTCGACATAGGTTGCCCAGTCAGTCTTGACCGGGATACCGGCGGCGTCGCGCTTGGCCTTCTCGCGCAAGTGCTCGTGCAACGACACGCGCTCCTTGCCGTCCATCTGCGCCAGCAGCGCTTCGGGAACCGTCTTGCCCTGCCCCACCAACTGCCAAGCCTGGTCGCTGGCCTTGCGCTCGCGCTCTTGCTGCGCAGCCATCACCATCGCCTGGTTCTCGCGCACACGCTGCAGCGCCTTCTCGCGTACGTTCGTGTTCTCGATCTTGGCGATGGTCGTCAACTGCTGATCAAACGGCAGCGATGCCACGCGCGCCGCCTCGCGAGTAGCGGTCTGGTTTTCGAGCTCGCCCTGCACGGCCTGGTCCACGCGCGTGCGCACGTCCAGTGGGATGGCGCTGCCGTGCTGCAGCAGGTAGCTCTTGGCCGCCTCGGCGCCGCCGGGCTTGCTGGCCAGGGCCACCGCCACGTCGGCGTGATACTTGCCGAGCAGCTCATCGGCCATCAGCTTGCCGGTGGCCGCCGGGTCCTTGGCCCCCATCAACGTCGCGTGCCTGATCGCGTTGTCCAGGATCTGCTGGCGCGTGGTGGCGGCCAGGGCCTGCGCGTTGCCGGCGTTCACGGTGCTGCCGGCGTCGGAGATGATCTGGTTCTGCAGCGTGCGGAAGTTGATCTCGCGCGCCTTGGTCTTTTCGCTCTCGACGTAGCCCAGTGTGTCGGCCTGGGACTGCAGCGCGAGTTGACCTAGCGCCTTGTTGGCGATCTGCCGAGCCATCGGGCTCGCGCTCTTGCCGTACTGATCGGGAGCCTTTTTCCACCAGTCGGCCATCGCTGCGCTGTACTGGTCGGCCTGGTCGCCCTTGTACTGCTCGCGCAGCGCAGCGCGTTGGCTTTGGTAGTCGCTGCGGACCTGCAGTTCGAGCTTGAACGCCTCGTCCTGGGCATCGCGCTCGATGCGTCGGTCGAGGATCTGCGCGCCGGTCGTCAGCGCATTTGCCAGAGCGGTTGTCCCGCTCGACACGTCCGGGGTGCGTTGGAACGACGGGCGCAGCGCCTCGGTGCGAACCTGCGGGCCCTCGTAGGTCGGGATGCGAGGCATTACGTGCGACCCCTGTAGGTCATCCACTTGTCGGAGACCGAACCCGCGGTCCCGAGCAGTGTGGAGAACGCCTGTAGATTGGCATTGCGCGAGGCGAATTTCCCCTGCATCAGCATGTCCTGGCCCTGAGCGCGCGTGGACCAGGCCTCGCGTCGTGCATTGGTGCGTGCGGTGGCGCGGTCCTGCTCGGCGAAGAAGTCGGTCTGGTCGATCAGCTCGGCCGGCGTACCGACACCAAGGTCGAGACCGCGCGCAGCCATCATGGAGCGCTGCGTGCCGCGAAGCTGGGAGGCCTTGCGTTGGACGGCCTGGGTCTCCTCCTCACCGCGGCGCTCGGCGTCCTGCGCAGCGTACTCGGCCATCGTCGCGTTGTTGCGCGCAACCTGCTTGGCAGCCTGGCCCTGCTGGTAGGCGCCGGCTGCGCTCATAACACCAGCACCCGCGCTCAACCCCAACACGGCGGCCATTGGCGCACTGAGGGCGGCGCTCAAACCAAGCGCGGATGCACCTGCAGCAGTGCCTGTACCGATGCCGGTTGCCAATCCGGCAATGGCACCTAAAGTAATCGGCTCACACATGGCGTGTCATCTCGAAGGTGTGGAACATTGCGCCGTTGGGTGGCACCGGGATTGCCGGGTGCACTCTGAATCCCAAACGCTTCAGCCAGTGCAGTGCCACGGTGTTTTCGGCGTGCACGGCGTTGTACAGGCGCGGGTATTCCTGCAGCATCGCCGCAATGTACCGTTTGGCGTAGTGCTGAAGGACACGCCGGTGGCGTGGCAGAACGTCGGTGCCAAGCAACCAAGGCACGCCGTTTGGGGTCAGCAGCGAGCCGTGCTCGGCGCAGCCAAATATGCAGGCGAGCTCGCCGTTGATGAGGGCCGTGCGCGACCAGCGCGACGTCTTGGTTGCGACGTCCAGCGCCGCGGCGTAATCGGTCCAGCCGGCCGCGTCGAGCTCGGCGCGGTCCTGCGCGCGCAGGTTCTCGGCCAGCTCTGTCAGGTCTGCGGGCGTCGGCGCCCGGAGCTCAACCGCCGGTCGCGACATCGAGCGCGATCCCCAACACCGTCAGCGGCAGGGGCTGGTCCTGGCGCACGCAGACGGCGCCGTCGCTGTTCCAGCTCGGGCTGATTGCAAAGCGCAGCTCGCCCGTGCGCAGCGCTGGCGGCGAGCCGTAGGGATCGGTGTGGTCGCGTGCCGGGTACTCGGTGAGCTTAGTGAACGACGGCCCAGCCTTGACCAGGTTCGACTGAGTCACGCGCAGCGCCACCCCGTTGACGTTCTTGCGCAGGTACTGACCGGCCGCCGGTGCACCCTCCAAGGCCAGCGGCAGTGTCTGCAGGTCGGACGTGTAGGCCAGCCCGACGTGGATGACCGAATAGCTGGCGTCGAGCGTTATTGAGCCACCCGAGACCGTGCGTGGAGGATGCACCCCGCCGTCGGCCAGGATCTGCACCTGCTTGCCTTCAAGGTGCCACAGGCCTGAGACGCTCGACACTGGGGCGCCGTAGTAGCTCAGACCCGAATCGACGAAGAACGCGTCCTCCTGGTCGACCAAGATGCGCGTCTGCAGGCGCTCGACGTAGCGCACCTGACGGCCGTCGACCTCACGAAGCACGGTGACATAGAGCACGTCCTCGCTGGCCTCGGGCACGACGCACACGCTCTCGAAGAAGCCGTCGGTGACGTGCTGGTGCCAACCGTAGACCTGCTGCTCGGGTACATGCGTCAGACCCAGCAGGGCGCCGTCAGAGCGCACGCACCACAGGGTCGGCACCGGCGCGCGCGAGTAGGCCATGTCGCGCACCGTGTAGCCGTTGAACAGGTGCGGCGCCATGATCGACGCGTCCACGGACGAATAGGCGCTGGCCTCCCAGTTGTAGGCGAGCTCGCGGATGCGCGAGCCCTGGGCCTGCACGTAGAGGGCTGAGTTGTTGGTCAGGGCCGGCCGCACTTCAGACGAACCGCTGAACCCTTGCGGCTTGATCGACAGGCTGGTCGGGGTGATCGCGGGTGCGCTGTCGGCGTAGATGCGGAACTCCCCGCCGCCGGTCAGCGCGATCAGGTCGGCCAGCGGCACCAGGTGCTGGATCGAGTTGTTCTGCTGCGCGGCGATGCGGAACTTCAGGGCGTCGTCGTCCTGACTCGGCGTGCTCGACGTGAGGTTCGACAGCGTGCCGGTGCGGGTGGCGTAGATCGTCTGCGGCTCGTCGGTCGGGGCGGCGAACCACCGACGCTGCTCGTAATGGGTGACCGCTGTTGGGTACTGGCCGGCCGCCGTGTTCAGCGTGTAGACGTTTTCGGGCGGCGTGATCGACGTGTCGGCCAGCACGTTGTCGTCGACGATCGCCTCGATCGCCACGTATGTCGAAAACGCAGTTGCGTTTGTGGCCGGCGTCGATGCCATCACGTAGGTGAACGTGTTTGCGCCTGTGACGGTGATGGTGTACGTGCCGTTGAACTCTACCGGCAGCACGTCGGTAATCCTCACAACATCGCCTGTCGACAGGCCGTGCGGACTAGGGCCGGGTGGCGACCCAGATCCTGTCGTAAGGGTTGCTGTTGTGCCGGAACGCGTCAGAGAAGCGATGTTGTTTGTAATCAACGGCGCCTGGCCGATATAGCCGTAGGTGCCGCCACGCTGCTTGTAGAGCCGATAGCGGTATACCCCTGCCGCAGGCGTCCAACGCAAGGTGTTGTAGTTGCCGCTGACGCTCAGGTTGTTGCTGGTGCTGACCGGCGGTGACGGCAGTGATTCGGTGATGCCGTCGGCCTGCACCGCCGTGATCACGTAGCTCTGCGGATTCTGGTTACCCGCGGTACCGACGGTCGCGGTGACGGTCAGTCCACCTGGGATCGCGATGCTCGGGGTGAAGTTGACAGCAGTCAGCGTCCAGCTATCGAACCCCAAACGCCGAAGCTCTCTTGTGGCGTAGAGGGGATGGCTGACCGTCAGTACGTCGGCGTCTTGCGTGAACCGAAGCTCAAACAGGACTCCGAAATCGTAAGGCGTCGAAAGGGTATAGACACGGTTGACTATGGTGCCAGACGCTGTCGTGCTGTTACCCCACCGATCGGCGGTCGTGAAGGTGTTGGCACCCGTAACCGTGATGCGGTGGAACCTGTTCCCGATATAGACATCGTCGCCTGTCGAGTAGCCGTGTGCAAGGACCGTCACCGTCGAACCGACAATGCTGCTGATGGGTTTGCTCGTCGAATCAAACACCGCAGCACCGTTGACATAGAACCGGATGTAGCCTCCACCGAACTCCAGGACGACGGACTGGTTGGCGCTGTAGACGAACGGGATGAGCCGCGTGGCCGCGTTGGGGCCCAAAACCGGGCCTGGTGGCGGCGTGTAGTTCGAGTTCTGCACTTCGGCCACGAACTTGAACCCCGGCCGACGCGCGGCGGGCCCGTGCGGCAACGTGGTCATGTTGCGGCACAGGGCCAGGCCAGTCTGGTACTTGGTGAGGTCCAGACGCCCGTAGAGCTCGGGCGTGATCTCCCCACCCGAGAAGCTGCGCAGCAGCGTCTTCATGCGCGGGCCGTGATCGCCGGCGGCGTGTAGACGCTCGACTCCAGGGCGGCGCTGGCGTCAAGCGCGGCGGCCGTGCGCAGCGCGTTCATGCCGGCCTGCGTCCACGAGTTGCCGATCGAGATCGACTCGCGACCCTTGATGATCGGCCCGGCCAGGTAGCCCGCCAGCAGCATGCCCAGGCCGGTCACAAAGTCGGCCGGATACTTGGTGGTGTCGGTCACGTCGCGCGTGTAGATGAGGACGGCGTCCTCGCGGTCGGTGTAGAGCGCGTCGCCCTCGCGCTCAAACGGGGCACCGTTGCGCTCAGGCGCGTCGAGCTCATCGGCCGCCAGGATCTTGCGCGGGCGCAGGCAGTCGGACGGGAGCTGGTACTTGTAGGCCCACTGCGTGCTGTCGTTGGTCAGCTCGGCCAGGGCCACGCGCTTGCGCGCGAAGCTCCAGGAGTGCGAGGCGATCGCGGACTGGCGCGCGATTGGCAGGAACCTGGCGCAATGGCCGGCCTCGACACTGCCGTCGGGCGGCGACAACTGAACCACGACGGCATCGGCGCCAAGGTGGCTCAGGGCGGTGTTGGCGATGTCAACGATGCTGGCCATGACGGCACTGTAGGCGTGAGCTCAGTTCACACGGACACCGTCAACGGCGACGGCGCCTGCGGATGCGCAGCCAGTCGATCGCGCTAACGACCGGCCCCTGGCTTCCGCGGAACAGCAGCAGGAGCATCAGAGGGCCCGCAGCATCGCCAGCGTCGACTCGGTCTGAGTGATCTGGGCTTCGAGCACGATGATGGATTGCACGTCACCGATGCTGTGCGCGGCCGCCTTGGCCCCGTTCAGTTGCATCAGCTTTGCAGACACGAGTTGGATCAGATTGTCGATGGTCATGCGAGCACCAAAAGTTCGTGGGTAACGGTTGAGCCCATCCGCAGATGCAGGATGTTGGTGTAGGAGTCTCCACTCCCGTCAGTCGCGTAAACAGCCATCCTGTCACCACTGTTACCCGTCACGTTTTCTACAGTGTCCGGGGATACGAACGGCGTCAGTGTGCGGTTCTGCACGTCGAAACGCCGCATGGTGTTCGCCACGTTTGTGGCGTACACCTGAATGTAGTTCATCCTGCCTTCGTTGTTTATCGGGTCATAAGCTGCACAAGACCCGGTGGTTATGCCTGTGGTGTTTTGTCCATCATAGGTTATGGTGGACGTCCACGTCCCCAAAGTTCCACCAGCAAGATCGAACAAATCGATTGAGCTACTGGAGCTTGCTCTGGTTGCAAAACAGTAAGAGTTCCGGGAGCTTTTTAGCTCGTCAGGACGAATGCCCCAAGATGGCATCCAGAATGCACCTGATTGTGCCGCGGTAGTTGATGTGGCAAGATTGAACCAAGTATTAGCTGGCACATTTGCTGTGCCGTTCTGATAATTTTGGTCTCCGTAGTTGAATGCTGCTAGTAAAGTCGAACCGTTTGTGCGCAGCAATATGATATTCGGCAGCTCGATGACGTATTTGGCGTCCAGTGATGGTGTTGTCGTCCATGCGCTGCCAAGCGTGTACACCGCAGATGGGCCTGAGGTGTGAGACGCAATGAACCGACGCTGGCCAACGGCAGAAGGCGTCGTCGTGTCTTCGACAATGCGGATTTGAAAATTTCGGTACTCGTTGGTGACGACATCGTAGTCGCCACCAGTCAGGTGTCCGGTAAGCGTGGTCGATGTCGCGCCTGTAGCAACAAGTGCGTACCTGTCAACCAAGCCGCTGTCGTACAGGTAAGGGCCTTTGATCATGCCCTCGCCTGGGTGGCAATCGTAGGGCGTATATTGCTCATCCAGGGCGATCAAACAGCTTTGTACGCCGGTTGTTCCTGGGCTGTTAGTGGCGTTGATAAAACCTGTTGCAATATCTAGACGTCTGAGGTTTGTTCCGGTGCCTGCGCTAAAGCAGTAGACCGAGCCTGAAAGCAGCTCATAAATATCGCCAGCCGCAGGAGTAAACGAGAACGGAGTGTCGACTGTTACATCAATGTTGACGGTTCCGGCGCTGTTTGCGGATATGAACCGCTCTTCTGTCTTGCCAGCCGACGTACTGATGATGCGAATTTTGAACCCGTAATCGCCTGAACCGCCTCGGTTGGCCCAGACATTGTTTCCGATCGCAGCCGCAACGGTGCTTAAGGTAATACGTGTTGGGGAGCCGCCACTTAGCGTTCCGACCAGGCCTTTGTTTGGTGCGAAAACCACACCCATACCGGCGTTCGTACTGCCGCCCAACCCCAGCGAGGCGTTCGCGATGTCCCAACCTTTCGTGACCACGTTGTACCTATACAGCGTGGTCACGCTGGTTAGGTAGTAGACGTATGGGTTGCGCGATACGTCAGACCGCATATCGCTTGCAAAACCTGTACCAATAACGTGAGCTACGGGGGCTTGCGTAGCAGGCGCCCACATCATGCGGTCGATGCCGCGCTTGAAATTGTTTGACATATCAAGTCACCAAAGAGCGGACATTGGACGCCCAAGCTGATCGCGCTTGGTGGATCACCAAGACATCGGACGGCGTATTGTTTAAGCTAACCAGGTTGGACACCGTGGAAAGCGTTGATATGGTGCTGACCGTGCTGACCGAGGTGACCGACGAAACGGTCCCGGATTCCAGGATCGCCGTGACCCGGCCTCGGTTCAGGTTGGCGTCGTACCCTGTAGGACTGTTCAGTCGCGCAAGCACCTGTCGCAGCATGAGCTCGACGATCTCATCAACAACCGGCTGCGGGCTGTCGCGACTGAGCAGTGATGCTTCGCCCTCGCCGCCAACGACCAGCTTGACGAGCTGGTAGTGGCGGCCATCGACCTCGTCGGTGGCGACGACTGAGCCGTCGCCAGGTAGGGTGACGTCGTCAGCCACTGATCATCCCAGCAGCTTGGCGATCTGCGCCCGCGCGCTGTCGATCTTGGCCGTCAGCGCGTCGAGCTCCTTCACCGCTGCGTCGCGCTGGGCTTCAGCGTCGGCGGCTTGAGCCTGCATGGCGTTGCGCCGGGCCTCGGCATCGAGCTCCAGCTCGGCCAGCTTCTTCGAGTGCGCCGCCACGCGCCGCTCCGACGCCTCGATCGTGGCCTTGCCGGCCACCTTGGCGGCGTCCTGTGCCTTGAGCGCGGCCTCCTCGGCCGCCTGGCGCTCGGCCACGAGCTGCTCCATCGTCTGCGCGTGCGCAGCCTTGGCGGCCTCCAGGTCGTCGCGCAGCTTGTCCACCGCGGCCTGCAGCTCGCGCTGGTTCTGCTCCAGGCCGCCCACGGCCTGGGCGAGCTCTTCGGCGCGCTCGAACGCCTTGTAGACGCGCAGCCCCTTGCGCAGTTCGATCAGGGCCTCGGTCACGTTCATGTCAGCCCCTCAAGAACAGGTAGGCGGCCAGGTTGGTCGTGCCGTCGCCCGCGGTCACGCGCGGCCGCACGTAGCGCGTGGCCTCGCTGATGGCCTCGATCGCGGCGGTGGTCTTACTGATCGGGTTGCCTTGCGGGTCGGTCAGCGGCAGGTAATTCACGCCGTCGTTTGAGCCTTCGAGCACGATCGTGCCGCCCGCGCCGAACGTGCCGCCGAACTGGATGCTGCGGTCGGTGAAGGCACCGAACTGGACAGCCTCGCCGTCGTCGCCGTTCTGCAGGTCAGCCCAGGTGATCAGCGAGCTCTCGCCAGGGAACGCCTGGTCGACCGGCCGGCGGCCGGTGACGCTTGCGGTGCGGGTCGTCATCTATCAGCCCCTGTGCATCAGACGAGGTTCTCGACCATGTTGGTCGGAACCTCCTTGGCCAACTGGGAGAGCGCCACCGGCGCCTCGCGCCTGCGCGCGGGGCGGGCCGGGGTGCCGGGGCCGATCGATTCGAGCGGTACAAACCAGCTCGCCTTGAACGTGTCGGCCACGTCGATGACGTCACCAACCCGCACTCTGGCGCCTTCGTGGAAGGCGGTCTGTACCACTCGGACTTTCATCGATCAGCCCCTGTCACTCACAGTTGGAACGGCGCGTCGTAGGACTTCCACGCGGCCGGCGTCGGCGTGAGGAACGCGTCGATCGCGCCGGCCGTGATCGCGGCCGTGCCGGTGACCTGCTGGACGCCCAGGTAGCGCTCGTAGGTCACGCCTTCGATCGGCAGCGCGAACACGCCCAGCACGGTGCCGGCCTTCAGCGTGGTCGTGCCGGTGCCGGTGCCCGTGGTGAAGGCCCGGGTCTGCATGTGGATCGACTGCGTGCCGTTGGTGGCCAGCGTGCCAGAGTCGTCCGAAGACAACTGGAACTGGACCGTGCCGGCCGAACCGGCGGTGATGCCGGTGGCGACCTGCAGGACCAGGTAAAGCTGGTCGCCCGGCTGGCCGATGCCGCGGCCGGCAACGCCCAGGTCGATCTGGTCGCCCAGGTTGTAGGTGCCGGCAGCGCCGGTGTTCAGGCTCTGCGCGTCGCAGAACTCGGTGCGTTCGTCGAGGATCATGGTGAGGTTCCTTTCGTGTCGGGTGATGCGAGGGCTTAGACCACGCGGGCTTCGGTGTTGAGCAGCGCGTCAGTGCGCATCACCGGGATCTCGTCGAAGGTCAGCACACGCTTGCCAGCCACCGTCTCAAACGTGAGGTTCGAGGCAACCTTCTCCAGGATGCCCAGACGCAGCTTCTCGCGGATGTTGCGGTTCACGTAGAACGCAGCCCGACCAGCACCAAAGCTGGGGATGCGCTCGGCCGCCTGGATCATCCAGTTGATGATGTTCTTCGTGTTGGCGACCGTGGTCAGGTCGGACACGTCGATGTTGGCGATGCGGACGATGTAGCGCCAGTCGCGCACCGTCAGACCGCAGTCCCAGCGGTAGTGCGAGCGGTACATCTGCGCGCGGCCCGAGGCGCCGTCGACGTTTTCAACCGTCACCTCGCCGAGGTCACGCATCTGCACGCCGCCGGTGCTGCCCTTCGGGTAGATGCCGTGGCAGGTGTTGGGACCCCAGACGACCAGCCAGATCGAGGTGTTGTCCGAACCCGTGCCAGTGGCGTCGATGATGTTGTCGGCGTTCTGCGCAGACAGCGAGTTGAACCGCGGAGCGAAGCCGGTGAAGGCCTCGGGCTCGGTGGACTCGTTGCCGTAGAACAGCGTGCTGGCCATCTCCTGGGACATCGACTCGACGAACGCCTTGTCCTCGGACAGACGGAACGCGGCAGCATTGCCGTTCAGGTCGGCCAGCGCCTTGTCGACCTCGGCGTAGGCTTCCAGCATGCCGCACGAGTCGGTGACTTGCGCGGTCGTGCTCTTCGACGGCTGAACGCCGCCGTACAGCTTGCGCCAGGTCACGCCGGGCAGCCCGGTGCGCACGGTCGTCTTGTGGCCGGTCGGCAGGTTGCCTTCCATGAACGTCATGTCGTTCAGGACCGGGTTGGTGGCGGCCAGCAACTCGACGATCTTGTCGACGTTCAGGCTGGGGTCGAGTCGCGACGCGACGTCGATCAGGGTGGGATTGTTTGCGGAAAGGGTAGCCATGATGGGTTTCCTATCGGGTCATGGAGGGGAACAGACTCTTCGCGAGGTCACTCTCGGTGGCGGGCCCCTTGGCCGCGCCGCGCACGAACGTGTCCTCGCTGATCGCTTTGCCGATGCGCCAGGCCAGCTTCACGACTTCTGGGTGGTTGCCCAGTCCGGTCGAGTTCAGCAGGTCCTTGAGCTCAGGCGACCCGAATTGGTCGATGGCCTTCTTGGCGACGGCCAGGGTCTCGGGTAGCTTGTCGCCACCGATCTCCTTGTCGGCCTTCACCTGCTCGGCCCATCCCGTGACCAGCGTGGTGTGAGCTTCGTGCTGCGCCCTGGCGCGATTGGCGGCCAGCTCGGCCAGCTTCTTCGCGGACTCGGCCGGGAGCTTCAGCTCCTTGGCCAGCGCTTTGAACTCGCTCGCACCCTGCTCATCGAGGGCGACCCCTTCGGGCAACTCGAACTCGACGTCGACGTCAGTGGCTTCCGGCGGTGTAGTGGTCGCCGGCGTGCCCTCTGCGGGCGTCGTGCTCGGTGGACTGGACTCGGCCCCAGTCGTTGGCGGCTGTTCCCCGGGGGTCGTGGTCGGTGTCCCGGTTCCCTGCTCTGTCGTCAATTCGCGTACTCCTTGAGGAGCTTCACATAGCTCTCGGGCGCGATTTCGAGGATCTCTGCCATGAGGAACAGACCGAGGTGACGCTTGCCTTCGTTGAAGGCCATCACACTGCCGCTGTGGTTGAACGACGTGCGATGCACCCCAGACTCCTCAAGCAGACGGCTCACGATGCGCCGCCCTTGAACGTGGGCCATCAACCACTTGAAATCTTCGACTTGCTGCTTGCGCTTCAAGGCAACCTGGGCTTTCGCCGCGGCTTCCTCGTGCTCGTCAACAGGTTCGATGGGATCTCGCATGGTCAACGGCCGGGATGGTAGGCGCGAGTTGCGCGCCCACGGACACG
>Ga0070749_10001615_pt1 | contig 15265 bp, 14 predicted proteins | sample VirMetDEL_Nov_18_FD_75180 | JGI IMG/M metagenome (GOLD analysis project Ga0070749, IMG submission 75180) | Aqueous microbial communities from the Delaware River and Bay under freshwater to marine salinity gradient to study organic matter... | ecosystem: Environmental > Aquatic > Marine >...
CAGCAGTAGTTCGTGCATTAGCAACACTAGACGTTCGACCAACGTAAAACGGCGGGCCAGTGTCAATCCAAGTGTTCCTAGTGTTCACATCTGGAGAAACAATTGGGACTTCAAGAACTCGACAACAATCAAAAGCAGAACTAGAACCTAGAGGTTGAACTCTGAACTCATCAACAGTCCAAGCATCCTTAGACGCAGGGTCTCCAGTCCATTCAAGATATGCAACCTGTTGATACAGGTAATCGTCCGATCTCAATCCAGACTGGATAGCGACTCCAATCTTTTGAATATATGAAGCCTTATTCGACTCAGTTCCGAAATCAGTTCTATGTTGTTGCGATATATGCGAAGATTCTGCTGGCCTGCTAAAATTGTTCCACACAGCAAACACATGATGAATCACAAAGTTATCTGGAACAGGGATAACTCTTCGATCCATTGTGGGAGTTGTGTATGGAAAAGAAGTATATGGCAAACCAGTCCCTTCTTCAAAATCTTTAGCACGCATCGAATCCCGAAATTGGTTCTGCCACATCGGAACAATAATCATCTTGTAGTGCGAGTCTTTCTTAAGCAATTCTTCTGGAGGCTGTGTTCCAGCTTCGACAGGATTTGCAAGAGATCCGTATCCAACTGCATATCCACTGCCAGCGCGACGACGAAGCGCATCATCGAAACCATGCAACTGGTCTTGAGTGTTTGCTTCCGTAATCACATCATCAGCATTAGGAATAGTTAGTGGAATTGTAGTTCCACCTTTAGTTCCCAAGTGACTAGGTAGATTTTGAATTGTCAATGGGATCAACGACCCTGAGTCTCTTGTCGTCATAGGCGACGAAAACAACGCTGAGATTGTGAACGACACAAGTGAAAGATATCGGACCAGAGGGTCAGGCTGACCTGGGTTTGTTTGACCATCAGGGTCATACAATCCAGGGCAACTAAAAGCCCATACATAGACAGCATATGGTTTAATTTCGATATCCAAGTCATCAATCAGCAAAGGATTCTGTCTATAGAACTCAGCCCCGAACGCCTCTGCTCCTGGGATTTCAATCGAAAACACAACATTATTTGTGTTGTAAATTGTGGTAGTTGGAGAATCAGCTTCCAATACAGTTGGCTGACGTTCAATCAACTGAAGCGTCATGTCATATCTGGACATGTTGCAGTTTGTAGGAAGACCAAGTTCGTAGTCGCCTGACTGACCAGTAATCCCATACGCTTCTGCTCTTTGGTCAAATGACAACGAAATCTCACGCAACCTAATTGGATAATCAGGAGCTTCTAAGGTTTGTCGATTAAAGTCTTGCTGAAATGGCGGCATCAAAAACGGGATATAGATTGACGCAATCCCATCAACCAAAGAATTTAACGCAACTGTAGGAAAATCAGATTCAACAGACTCAGGACCAATACATGGGATCGTCCAGCTTACACGACAAGCACCAGTGTCCTCTTCGATGTTTTCAATGTTTGATGAGTCTGCCTGATTCCTGATATCGGTCAGCGTATCGAACACATGGTCCGTTTGGAGTTTAGTTCCTCGTGCAAACTTCTTGGGATTGAACTGACTCATTATCGTGTTGCCTCCCAAACTTGAGCGCACAAAGACCAAAGGTTTCCTTGGTTTGGATATTCGCCCCAGGAACTAGGAACAGAACTCAAAGGAATTGTCCACTGGAAACGGACACGAGCCTTTGCTGGAATCAAAACGATAGGGTCAGCAACAACAGCAAAGCCATTGAAGGCCCTATCGGTCGCAGCAGCTAGAGGTGATGGCGGCTGCATCGTATCAGTTGGCTTAATCGCAGACGGGTTAAAACGAAACGCTCCAGACTGAGTGTTATAGATTAACGACTCCTGACGAAGCTTCTTCCTGTTTTCGACATCCCATGCGTCATCAACCGTCACTTGCAGCGTAAATCCTTTGCCACCAGTAAATAAATCCCAATCGTTCGTATATGGTCCTGTTGCCTGATACTCCGCAAAAACAGCTAGATAGCCAATAATCACAGGACGAGATGGAGCGAATGAAACTTCCCACGTTAGCAAGTCATCATTCGGAGGATTTAGCACACCATCATTCCTAGCCGATTTTACTCGCTGAGGGTTCTGATATGACTCGACTGGCTGAACAGTGTCTTGCCAGTTGACAGTATTATATGAACGAAGAAATGGAACAAAGTAAGGGTTTCCAGAATATGAACCAACTTCGCTTAAATCAAACGGATTGATACCCCAGATCATTTCACTTGGAGTCCATCGGCGCCGAATCAAGTCTGCCGGCACGTCGTTGTAAAGCTCAACCAGCTTTTCAAACGCAGTCTCAATGCGAGTTGCATCGACCGTGTTGCCGTCTCCAAACTGATATGGCAGAAGTCGATTCGTTGCCATTTATGTGACCTCGCCAATAATTGTCGTATTCGTATGCGAAGTTGCGCTTGTCTTGACACATCCAACAGACGCAGCATCTGCGTTAACTCCAGCATTTAGGATTGCTGAGTCTCCGTCAAACCGACATCCAGAACAGACAACTTTGCCACCAGAGACAACGGTGATGGGTTGCTGAAAAACACAGCCATTGAACTGAACGTTCACTCCATTCTGAATTGTAATTGGCTGCTTAAATATGACACCAAGGATAATGCCGGAAGACCCTGCCTTAAAATTAACTTCCCCAGTCGAGATTGAGGGGCCAAGCGCAGACAGGTGAACTGACGAAGAGAATGCCGCGCCTGCGTACCGCCCAGGCCCAAGAATGCCAGTTGACGGTAGAACGTCGTTTAGCACAGCCGGCTCAAGCCTGAGCAGCGAAACAAACGCATCCTGTCGCTGCCTTTGATTTTCAGCAGAAACAGGACTTTGATGCTCCGCATAAAACTCAGGCTTGATGTACCGAGGCATTAGTCCTCATCTTCTTCTTCAATGAGTTTGCCAAAGACATCAGCCATGCCTTTCGGAAGCATCTTTTCAATCTTGCGTTTAGCCGATTCAGGCGAGAACGAACCCTTCTTAAACGGAATCGTCTTCTTCTCGGTCACGACAACCGTCATTCCCATGGGCTTCTTCTGATAGCCCTTGCGCGGCATCATGTCGTCTTCTTTGTACTCGCCCTTCTCTTCCTCTTGACCATCTTCGTACTCGTCTTTCTCTTCCTCACCGCCTTCTTCGACCTTCTCTTCCTCGCCGCCCTCTTCGCCCTCTTCGACCTTCTCAGTCTTATAGGACTCCTTCATCATCTTCTTGTGCATCGGAGGCTCGCCGACCATTTCGGAAACAGCGTCTTTGTCCTCGCAATACATCTCGTACTCTTCTTTAGGCCACGACTTATAGTCAGGGCCAAACTTGTCTTCGCGGTCTTTGATTCGACCCTCAAGCTCATCAAGTTTAATGATGTCGGCGTCATACTCTTCCATGTGCTTCTTCTTGAGCAGACGACGTGACGCAGCACCTTTCATACCGTAATCCATGATATACCTACTTTTTTTCAACTCGTTTGACGATTGACTCAGCCCAACGCTTGCCATCGTCGCCACCCCACAAATCCCAGGCGATTCGTCCAGCAGACGGCCAACCCTTCTCGCCCTGATTAAACCCTTCAGCTTTTTTGTCTGAAGCGTGTCGAGCAAAATAAGCGACCATGCGCTTGATTGTCTCGTATGTAACCTTATCTCCAGACGCAAGGTTTGTAGCTCGAACGACGCCAGATCCAATGCCTTGCTTGCTGGCTTCTTCAGCCGTCAAGCCGCCACGCTTATACTTTCGACGCATCTCCAAAGCACGCGAAGCTGTGTCACGCACACCTTGAGGCGGAGCGAACGACTCAGACTTGAGCAGCTTTCTCTTGGCAGCGTCTTGAAGTGAAGCCATCGTTATCTCCACCGTCGCCGGTTGCCCATGATTCTAGCAACAGCTTCAATTTTTCCTAGTCTAATTCCGTCACTAGGTGAATTCATTGTGCCGTGAGTCATAATTGATGCGCGAACACCTTGCGAACCATCAGTTCCTGCGAGTGTGTCAACAGAAGCGTCATCAATCAACAGGTTGCCAGTCTCTGGAGACGCACCACTAGACCATCTAGCTGTACCATTTAAGATTTTGGTAGTCGGGTCAGTCAGTGACGTAGTCGGCGTCATCCTGGGATACAAAGCAAAGTCAGTTTGCTGAGAGTTGCCAGGAGGAGTGCTGCTGAAATCAAACAACTGCGCCGTGTAGTCGCGCATGTCAGTCGATGTCGCCGTATTCAGTGGGCCATATTGCCAATTCGGCTGAATGTCATTTACGCCATTGCCAAAGTGCATTGCCTCTAAAAACACACCGCGAATGCGAACTTGCATTCCCTTCTGCTCGACCTCTAGCGTCTTGACTACCCAATCAATTGGCTGCTGCTTGTTTTCCAAAGCAACACCTTGGTCTGGATATTCGCCCTCTTGCCAAACATAGACGTAAGAATTGTTGGCCGGGGAAGGTAGTGGTAGAATGGTAACAGTGGCAGAATAAAAGTTAATTGGAATTGCAAACGACGAATCAACGCCGATATATTCAAATCCAAGGAAAATCAACGGATCTGGTCCTATCGATCCTGCGTTGATATACGGCTGCGTCGTCCATGCCCCACCGGATCCGTCAAAGTTGATGTGAACCCGATCTCCATTTACGTCAGGTACACCACCAGCATTGTATAATTGTACCTGATTGGTCGCGATTGGAGCCCCAGGATTATATCCTCCAGCAGAACCAATGCGCTCGCTTGGCAAAACAAAATCAAACTCAGCCGAGCCTCCACCCTTCAGAATTGGAGACCAACGTGTATTGTCAAACTCAAACTGTATGCTCCATCTGCTAAATGGAGATGAACAGTTACCAACAGAAATTGGCAACCAATAAGTCTTGCCAGGAACAGTCTGTCCTGTCGGCGTCCGAAACCCAGGAGGCGCTTCAATTCGGCGTCCAATAAACAAGTTTGAACCAATGCGTTCGACAGGGTCTACCTCGTACCGACGCCACCCACCAACCGGCTCTCGATCATCTTCGTATTGAGAGTCAGCAGTCCTATCAATCGAGCCGCCACGATTCAAACGCAACAGATAACAAGACTTGTCGCGTGCTACAGAACGAGTGTCGTCAGACATATACAGTGTGTCGTCGGTGCCGCCAATCAAATAGACATCGGGTCCAACCGGAACAAAGAACGGCTTGGCAATGTTCTTCGATGCCTGAACCTCATCTCCAGCGCCGGCATGAGTCTCAAAGCTCCAGACGTGCCAACCAAATGCCTCTGTCCAGCAAAGCGTAATTTCGTCACAAACGCAGAACAGCGTCTTTTGGTCCTCGTACCACGCAAACCTTGTTGACTCCATTTGGCTACGCACATCAATCCGTGCAGCAGGCTGAGGGTCAGCAAGGGAGGTGACACCGCTTTGCGTGTAATAATCAGTCAATGGCATCTGCAATGACTGAGGATCAGTCCACAACCTGTCAATTGGCTCAGATAAATGCTTGAGCGAAATGCCGCCAGCATACGCATAGACACCAGCAGCATCAGAGAAAATGATGTACTGGTCTGCGCCGACATACGATTGATTCGTCAAACAACCTGTCCCATTTGAAATCTGAGTCAACGAACCAATCGCAGTTGACGCATCACCAGTTGACGGCTGAAACAACCATGTCTGTCGAGAAGTTGCGACCAGCAACGTTCCTCGCAACGAGGCAATCATCGTAATCGCATCGGTCGTCGGTAGAACGTAGAAGTTGTTTGCAATGATAGTGTCTGGTCGATTCGGGTCCGAGAACCAAAGAGTCGGCCCTACGCCATAGACAATCCTATCGTTCCAAACACCCATCGCATCGACAGTGCCGAATTCGTCTTCGCGCAAATATGTAATTCCGTCTTCAACAAAAATGCCGTCTGCCAAATTAAGAGGAGAGAACGCACAAGTCTCACCAGACAAAATAAGCAACGACTCTACATCTAAGTTCTGGACTTTCCTATCAACAATTGTTGGACAGTCTACAGGCCGGTATGTCCATAGGCCAAGATTGTCAATCGCAATGACAATGTTCCCAGAGTTTGGAGCAAACACAGCCCACTCTGGAGTCTTTGCCGGTGTAGCCCATTTTGTGAAATCGGCATTTGCGCGAGTTGCATAGTGCGGAAATACGTTCTGAAGGTCTTCAGTCAACGCATCCTGATAATGCAAGACAAACTCAAAGTGTCGTCCAGTGTGCAAATCATGGACAACAGCGACGACTCCCCTGATGATTTGCCCAACCCGATCTCCAAATGGAATTACAGACTCAGACGCAACATCAATACGATCATAGATAGACGCTGAAAAAACTTGCAGCGTATGAATCGACAGAATTTGGTCAGTCTCCCATGGCGTCCGAACATACGTTGAACCGATGCACGGCCCAAGACCATAGTTGGCATTTGGGTTGTCAATTCGACCGCAATTGAGCGTAGTCCCGTATTCGTAAACTAAGCCAAATCCGCTACGAACAGCTAGGTCTCCGTTCCTTGGGATAATGTTCTGGATAAACGGAGAGCCAGCCTGCTTACCAAGAGCCCGCAAGTCCATTCCCTTTCTAGGGGTCAAATCAAAAGTGGAGTCACCACTAACATTGGACATTGCCGACCCTCTTGATTATCCGCCCCAACCCCACTCTTCGTCATCCTGAACATAGCGACTTCCTTGTCCAGACCTAGTCTGAGCAAAGAATTCTTGCATTTCATTCAGACGCATACCCAACCTTTGGTCGAGCTTAGGGTTTGATGAGCCATCCTTAATGTAATAGTGCTGAGACGCAAGCAGCGCAATAATATCATGAAATTGGCTAATGTCATCGACATATGTTGGAGCCGAAATCCCAGCCAGCCAATCAATCTGAGGATCAGGAAGATACCAGATTTGAACCGTTCCTGTAATTGGAATAGAGAATCGAAGGATTCGACCGTCCAACCACCAACGAGCGCCGTAGCCAACCAGGGCGCCGGCACCTGACGAGATGACAGGCGCCAACGACTCAAACGATGACGCAGGCTTTAGAATGTTCAACAAGTTGCCTGAACTTGGATCAATGACAATGACCCGAGTCAGACGTTGAGCAAGATTTGTTGGCACAGGCCCAAACAAAATGTTCTGCAAATCAACAGTCGTCTGAGCACTCAATGCTGCCGGCTGATAATACTGCTCATACACTTCTTGTGGAACTTTCTGCCGAAACTCATAATAGGCAAGGTCAAGAAACGTTGCTAACAAAGAATTCGGCATAAAGACGACATTTGGATCGTCCAAGATGTTCCGAGTGTATGACGCAATCTGTTGAGTGTTCACTGTCTGAATCTCCTGACTTAGCTAGCAGAAGCCTCAATCGCGTCGAGAGCCCTGTCAACTTCAGCAGTTGTATCAATCGACCCAGGCATATACTCAGACACCATCTGTGGCTGAGGAGGAGCGCCAACTGGCATAGGTAGCTTAGGCGCAGCAGGAGCTTTAGCGCCCTGCTCTTCTTCTGCCCCAGGAGCGCCGACGTTCAAGATTCGCAAATAGAATTGATGAACAGCGTCTTGCCGATCTTTGGGCAACTCATAGTAAGAGTCAGACCGAATAAAATTGCCGACGACCTCTTCAAACACCTTGAGATTGTCAGACGGATAAACCTCAGCAGAAACCCCAGGATTGTCGATGACACCCTGAAGCACCTTCTTCGCATGTTCGATGTCGGTGATGAGTTTAATCGGCGCCAGCGGATCAAGGTGGAACGAAAGCATCTTCTTGGCCTGATCGGCTTCAAGCAGACCAAGACGCAGCAAGTCAAGCGTGCGCTGGTCTCGGCTCTTGACCTCAGCAGAGAAGAGCGTATCGGCCTCAATGAACACCTCTGGATCTTCAGAGATGTCAGTCGAGTTCAAAACCGTATAGATTGAACTACCACCACGGTCGAACTCACGAATCATCTTGCCTTCAGAATAATACTCTCGCATGTACAGCAATGCACAACGAGCCATATCTTGAACGGCATTCTCAATCGCGTCTTGCGTCGTTTGCAACTGAGCCAAGTCGTTTGCAGACAAAGCCTCAATCGCTCGACCAGACGAAATACCGACTGCTCGCTTACCCAACGTAGTCGAGTGAATACCAGCCTGATCGTGAATCAAGCTCTGAAGCAAAGGAGGCAATTGTTGAAAATATGCAGGAAGCGGCGGTGGAACCCAAACGCTTGGCTGCACACCTGAATAAAAGACCTTCTCGCCTTCACGAGTTGTGAACGCATTCTCGTCAACCTTGGACGAACGCTCAATCAAGACCTTTGGATTCGACATCAGACGCGCATTACGAAGCATCTGATTAAGCACAGACGAATAGGCGTACTGAGCGTCGAGCACAACTTCAACCATGCCCATGCCAAAGAATTGACCTGGGACATGAGTGTATCTAACGACTTGCAACGGCATACAATTTCGCGGCGTCTTTCCTTGAGCCAGAACAGTGCCGCCCTCGCCAACCAGCAAAAACCAGTGGCCTGAGCGAGTGTATGCCTCCAAAACCTCAACACGGTCTGGAGCATACCGATTGCCAAGCGGACTGTTTGACGGAAGTGCCGTCAACATCGACGGAGGCGGCGCCTCGTCAATAGCCCTAGACGCATCGGGGAACTGACGCTTTAGTTGTTCACGAGTCGTAATTCGCGTGACAGCCAAGAACCTCGATTCGCTAGGGTCTGCAACTCCAGGCTCTGCACGCAATCGCTCAGGAGCAATAGCCTCCTCGCGAACATCGTCACCTTCCATGTAAGTCAAAAGACCGGCTGTCCCGTGCAAGGTCAACCACTCGACCAGCGTCTGCAAAACTTGCTTTACCTTAGCGTCTCGCCAATGGTATCGAAGAGCTTGCTCCGCAGCCTGTGCCTTCTGAATGTCGTCTTCAGACTCAGTAGCCGGAACAACGCCGACATACGGTTGCTCTGTAGACAGACGAGCGACGACGTTCCGAAACAATGGCTGAACCAGATTAACGGCAATATCGCGAGGCCGCATCCACTGAGCCACGCCATTCATCTGAGGAACAGCGGGAATGCCTACGCCACGACCAAGGCGCCAGCCAGAAATGACATCGGAGCAAAGACGCCAGATGTTATAGCAGGACGACGCATCGTTATAAAATTGATTTGAGAAAGACGCAATTTGAGACGGACTCAACGACGGCTCATCTTCAACAGATGCCTCCTCGCCAGGGTATTCGCTTGCCTCACTTTCAGGCAAACGAATCTCATCATCCTCTGGCATCGGACCATTGCCGTACTGAATCACCATTGGTCGCCCTACTTTTTCAAGACATCATACGTTGACTTAAGGTTCTTGGCGAGAGCAGCAGCCTCATCAGCGCCTTCTTCTTCGCCTAGATATGCAGCGCCGGCACCAAGCAGACCACCAATAACAGCCCCAGGAGGGCCAAACGAAGCGCCGGTAGATGCACCAGTAGCCGCGCCCTTGAGCACATTCATCAGCGTATCGGTGCCAGAACCCGAGTCTTTCTTCCGCTTCTCTAGCTCATCAAGACGACGGCGAGCAATCGCGGCAACATCAAACGGATCCTCGTTACCCATATCCATTCCGTAAGCCATTGGAACCTCGATTGTGCCCCGTGGGTAATCGGGCGGGGCCACCCCGATTCTACATGTTATCGACCGTCAACGTAATACGCGACAGTCAAATTAGAACTAGCAGCGACAGGTGTAACCCCATCAGCAGGATCAATCATCTCAATCGTCACGACACCATCGGTGCAAGACGCATAGAAAAGAAAATTACCAGCAGCAACTGCACCGCCATCGCTATTAACAAGCGAGCAAACAACTGGCTTATTTCCGATAGGAAACGCAGAACCCAAAATCACACTTGCCGAACTCGCCGCAGCCGCAATAACGACAACGCCAGAGGCCGTGTTGAACAGTGCGCTGTTCCCATCAGCAGAAACAGACTGAATAAATGCAGTAGCCATATCAAACTCCTATTAGGTTATAGACAGAAAGAGGGGCGGCTCAGATAACAGCGCTACCCAAGCCGCCCCTCCTTTTATGCTAATTACGCCAAGCTAAGAGCAGTCAAGACAGCCTGAGCATTGGGCTGACGGCAAACAAGGTCATAGTACATGGCGTAGGTGCCCGTACCGTCATCCTTGTTGGGAACGCGCTGGATCGGTCCCTGACCGAAATCAACCCAGTGACCCTCAGACAGCGTGGCCCGAGTCCAACCAGCCTTCTCGATACCGAACACCAGACCATTCGGACAAACGTCCGAGCACTTGATCGGGATGTTCGCATACGCGAAGTCCGTGAATCCGGGGTCCGCCTTCTGACCACCACCCTTAACATCAACACGCAAGTTGCCTGCCGACGTGCCTTGCAGCAGCGTGGTGTACGAAGTCAGTTGCAGCCACGACATCCAGAACGCCGAGAACCGCTTGCCCGAATTCGTCACCGCATTCGCCAGCATGTTCTGAAGGTCGTCAAGCGCCAAAGCCGCACCACCAGCACCAGCAGCCGGATCGGTCATACGGAAGTTGGAGCGCAAGGTCGAGGACCCAGCAGGACCAGCAACAGTACGATCAATACCGAAGTGCGACTGAGCCGACAGGTTTCCAATGAAACCAGCAGGCTCCGCATTCAGACCGTCAACAGCGACAGCCTGATTGCCAGTTACAACAACTGCCATTGGAACGCCAGTACCAATAAGAGCAGTCGCATCAATGGGAGCAGCAAGTGTTAGTGAAGTGCCAGAGATGGCATTCAATTGCGTTGCAACACCAACAGTTGCATAGGTGTCCATGCGAACAAATTTAACGGCTTCACCAGCGCCAACCGCAATGTCAGCAAAGCGGCCAGCGTAACCAAAGGTCGCAGCATTCTGCGGCTGCCACACATAACCAATGACGGGCCCACCGGCAAAGGTCAACTGAGCAAGCTTCTTTCGGAAGTCCGAAATCAAGCCTTCCATTTCGGCAGCAGCCTCAATGGCGAACGAACCCTTCTGCGAGGCGGCAGCAGCCATGGCCGGCCCAGTAATCTGGATCGTGCCATAAACCTGCTTGGCCGTCACAACCAGACGCAGGTAGCCCTGCTGTCCAGCAGTAGGCGTGTTCGTATTGGACGAAGCCGACACCGAGGCGTTACGAGCAACGCGCAGCGGCATAATCGCGTCCGAGCCTTCCCACTTCAGCGTAGTCGAGTCGAACTCGCTCCACGCCTCAACGGAGTTATTGAGTTCGTCGGTGATCATGTCGATCACATACGACTCCTTCAGTACAGCAGCAAGTGTAGTAAGATCAGCGGCCATTTCAGTCTCCGAGTAAAACCGCTACTAGCGGTCTCCGAGTGCCTGTGGAAGCCCCGTCTTTAGCCACGATTTGAAATCGGGGCGGGGAGGAGCCGCCTTGCCGACCGACGATGGTCCAGCAACCCGAGGCGGCGGGGGCTTCCGAGGCGTTTCTTGTGTTGCGCTCCGAGCACTTGTCGGAGGCGCGATAGAAGCCCAATCTTGTGCAATCTCTGCCGGCGAGTAGCCAGCAGCTAGCAGACGCAACATCATGGGCTCTGGCATACCATGACAAACATCCTTGAGATCGTTCAGAGTCGCATCCAACGCCATGTCTTCTTGCTTCTCGACCTCACGCTGACGCCATGTCTTTAGTTCGTCTAACTCTTTGCGAAACTCTTCGCGCATAGTCTTGACTTCAGACTTTTTGTCAGAGTCGCCATCTTCGTTTAGCAACCTGTCAAACCAGTTATCTTCCGACCTGACAGGTTCTTCCTCACGACGAGAGTGTTGAGGCTGAGACTTAGCCTGCTCAAACTCCTTACGAAGTTCAGCAAGCTGACGCTCATACATTTTACGTTGTTCAACTTCCCTAGCTAGAACTTTACGCAGTGCTGATGCACCACCTTCCCTAGGCTTTGGCGAATCACCGACGCGAGGAGGAGCATCGTTTTGGGAATCAACACTCCCAGATGATACTTCCTGTTGTTCAGTGGTTTGCGTACTGCTCGACTGAACGGGTTGTTGATTATCAGCAGTCGTATTGTCGGTCGCACCGGATACTTCTGCTGGTTGCTCACTAGTCAACGGCTGTTGGCTAGAAGTAACTGACTCATTGAATTTCTTCAAAAACGCATCTTGGATGCTCACAAGTTACCTTCACTCGCCCGGTTCTGGCCGGCGTCACCTTAATCGCCCGAAATGGCGGCGTCCCAAAACTTATCTTAACCAAGATAAGTCACTTGTATCAAGATTGATATTATTATGCCTTACTTGTCAACTGCAAATTATTTAATTAATCGAAATAATCGCCGGGGAGAGACGTGTATCCATGCTCATTCTTTCCGAGAAACGGAGCACGGCCCTCTTTTATTGCCTGCCATTCAAGCTGTGCTGGAGTCAGAATAGGACCATTTTCCTTAGCATTCTGAGAAGCTGGATGCGCCTGTGGAACAGCTTGAAGTGCCAATCCAAATGCAATGGCTAGATCGTCATGACCACTCGATGGAGCCTGTGGCTTGCCACGATCATTGTAAACCAAAGCATTTATTTCTTTGACCAGACGAACGCACCCAACCTTCCATCGAGACTGACCGCAAACTGCTTCGTAAATCGAGCCAAACAAAATTGGCCGAGTCGCTGATGTAGTCTCCCAGCCGTGTTGATGTCGGAGGGTCGTCGCTAGGCCCCTGACCTTCTCTGTTCTGTACAACGGCACGCCAGCATCACGCATAAATCCAGAGACCGTTAAGCCATAGCTGTTAATCTCGACAGTCGAAACAGGGTCCCCGTATGCCGTCAATAGCTTTCTTGCCTCTTGCTTAAAATCTTCAATAGGCAGTCGAACTTGCATAGTTGCAGCCACTGAACGCTTCGTCACATCAAGAATGACTACGGTAGAGAAGTCGCCTTCAGCAGAACCAGACGCTGTATCTACACCGGCTGCGTACTGATTGAATGGACTGTACTCATGAATAATGCTGATGCCGCCCTGGTGAACCTTAATAGCTGGAGGCAACGGTATCGGATTGCGAATGAACTTATCGCCAGATTGCTGGAACGCAACTTCTGCCGCTGCCGGATACTCCCGGTCAAACAGATGCCGCTCCTCCATTGGCATTGTCCGAAACTTCCAGACAAACCATTCAGCCTGCTTCTCGTTCAGCCCATGCCGCTTGATGTACTCTTGCTCAACGTCAGTTGTTTCTGATTTTGTTGTAGTATCAATCGCATACTCTGGATGGTCGAGCCAAGACAAAAACAGCTTATGGAACTGACTGCGCTCATCACGCCACGTCGAAGCGTACAGGTTGTCGCCAAACGCCGTGGACTCCATGACCATGCGACCACTACGAGGCACCGTCTGACCAAGAGACGCCATGACCGACCCAAGGTTGTCGTACTTAGCAGCCTCAGTCATGTGGGCAAAATGCGTAGGGAAGCCAGCCCAAAACTCTGAGTTAGCTGTGCCAACCAGAATCTGCGACCCATTTGAGAATCCAATCTTATGATCCCCGCGAGTCACTGTTGGCATAAGATGCGACAAAATCTTATTGCCAGCGTGCAGGGATCGATAGAACTGACCGATTTCGACAGCAGCACGGTCATCATGCGCCGCAACAGCAACACGAAACCCAGGGTGCTTCAGACACTCTCGCAGCACATACAAGCCAACGCCTGTCGTCACAAACATCTGCCGGCCCTTCAAGACCTGAACAAGCAGATTGTTGTCTAGCGTGTCGAAGAGTTTTTTCTGTGGAGGAGTAGGCTCAAACTTAATAGTGTTTAGCTCTTTATCGCGAATGTCAAAGCATCTAGCAAAAGAAACCATGTCGCGAAACCAAAGCGACAATAGGTCTGTTAGAGCTTGAGTTGTTTGCGACATTACTAGCTGTCTTTGGCACGCTCCAGGGCAACGTCAATAATCGAGCCGAGCGAAGCATCTGCACCAGTTGATTGTGGAATGACAATCTTGGACAACTCTTTAATAGCGCCAAGCGTGTTGTTCCTGTCGGAGTCCTCAGCCGATTCTGCCACTAATAAAAGGAGCAGAGCTTGGATGTCGGAAGGAGACATAGCTCCAGGGGGCAGGGACCGCGCACAAGAAGCAAGATCCATCGACATGGATTCGCGAGCCCGTGACACAACTTGTGTGCCGACTACTTCCATCAACGCGCTTTTTTTCGTAGGGTCGAATGCTGTCGATCGCTCTGGCGAGTTCTGGGTCGCCTCCTGGGAGCTTGGCTTGGACCCATCGGATTGCTCTGACGAGTTCCCTGTCGATCCCGCCGCGAACGATGCTGCTGCTCTGTTTCGCTGGGCTAACATGTTTGCAGAGTGCTTTGATTCTTTTAACGGCGAGACGATATCCGCTATCGGTAATGAACGGATACTCAATCTCCTTCCACCACCTGAAGAGTTCATTTGCATACCTACTTGTATGTTTTAATACGTGTTCTACAGGGTATCCAGTAAAATTTATGTATTGAGCATCCGAAATCAAACCGTAGTGACGCAAACCAGAATACGGCCCCACCTCAACTTCCAACGCAACAAACCATGGAGCAATGACATCTAAGTTATCAATACTAAATTTGGACAAGATCCCATATGTCCTTGCAATATATAATGGATCCTGATGATCCACAAATTTAATTTTCTTAGGCTTAGGTTTACGCTTAGACACGCGACATAATCTCCTTGCGGTTAGCCCTCCACTTCATTAATGCCTCATGCTTTCGCGCAGCAGGCTCCTTGGCCGATAGAACGACATGGCAGCAAGCCAGAAAAACACGACCAAGCCGAATGCCAGGAACACTGTCTCGCTCGATGTTGATTGCACAGATGGCATCATAAAACGAAGCCAGCATCGCACGAGCAGCTAGCAATCGAGTGTCACGCTCAGGAATCGACCCACACTGAGCCAATGCAATTTTGGCTCGATTACGCAATAGCTTTACGGTCGAGTCCGCATGGTCGCTAGTCAATTGCTTTTCTGGCCTAAGGTTCTTTAGCTTAGAGCCCTCAACGGACACATGCACCATCTCTCCGAGCGCATCAATTAGGCTCTTTACATCGTTTAGGCATGTAGCCAGCGCTGCCTCAACAGCCGGCAAACGAAGCTCAATGACCTCAATGTTGAACGGGTCCATCTCGCTGCCGGCGCCATCAACGATGTTGCCATCGTTGTCCACCGTATTCAGAACCAGATTGTCAGACCCC
>Ga0070749_10001618_pt1 | contig 15258 bp, 26 predicted proteins | sample VirMetDEL_Nov_18_FD_75180 | JGI IMG/M metagenome (GOLD analysis project Ga0070749, IMG submission 75180) | Aqueous microbial communities from the Delaware River and Bay under freshwater to marine salinity gradient to study organic matter... | ecosystem: Environmental > Aquatic > Marine >...
CACGTTAGCTGCTTTAACTTGTTTAGTATTAGCCATAGATCTAGCTAATGCTTTTGTATATCTAGACGCAAGTCTATCATACAAGTTATCCTCGATCGCTTCTTCAGTGATCGCGAATCCTAAAGCAATTGTTTCGTGTGTGTAACGAGAAGTGAAAGTCTCTTGAGCATCATCGTAAGAGATACCTTGACCTTCGCCTTTGACTTGAGCATTACCAAAACCTGATAACATTACTTCCTCTTCGAAAGCTCTGTCAGAAGTTTCAGAATCAAAAATCTGAGCGTGTTCGTTCTCGTATCTTTTGTACTCCAGGCCAAATAGTGCATTTAAACCTGGCTCTAGTTCTTTAACTAGTTGTGATCTTGATATAGCCATAATTTATTTCCTCCTATTATATGCCTGTTGCTAACGATCCAACAATGTATTGGTGTAAGTTCACCTTTACAACTACTGAACAGTAAGCTGCTGTTTGATCATCATTTTCTGGGTCTTCAGCTACTCTAACCATTCTCAATTGTTTAGCTGTTGTAGCCGCACTTGAGATGTCTAAAGTTACTGTAGATTTACCGTTACTTGTGTCTCCCGCTGCCGCAGTTGTAGCATAAGTCAATCCAACTTTAGATTGTCTTAAAGCCAACGTACCGCCAAGAGTTGCGTTTGTACCAATGATGTATTCCTGGAAAGGATCATCATTTACAAATGCAGTGACGTCTTCACTATTTGCTGGAGTTGTAGCTGCTGGGTAGTAGTTGCTCCAAGTTGGTTTTTTAGATGTTGCATCAGTATATAAAACACCGTTCAACACACCAACCATCGCAGTACCTGCCGCTGCAGTTACAATGTATCCACCAGTAGTTGCTGAAATATCAACTTTTACTGGTTCTCCGTTGTAAATAGCGTTAGTTTCACCCGCATCGATTAAGTACTTAGACTGCCCTTGAATAGCTGGAGTATTTCCAACTCTCATAGCTGGTTTAAGACCAAATCCTTGTGAGTTATTATTTGCCATAGTTTTTTTCTCCTAAGTTTTAGTTTTTTTGTTTAACTCGTTGGAGAAGAATTGTTAAAAAATTAACGTTTCTTCGTACCACCGAAAGTTACACGACTTTGCCTATCAGTGTTTATAGGCATACTTGGGTGCTGTTCCTTCATAAGATCGTTATTTACTGCGTCGTCTCGGTCTTGAGTTTGCTTCCTAAAATAAGCATCTCTTTGCCTTGCGATCTCTTCTGGTATCCTTGCCAGCAATAGGCCACCAACTCCAATTACCCCTGCGTATTTACCGTCTTTGATTGTTGCATAGTTATCACCTGGATATTCATCCGCTCTCACGAGTTCCCATCCAGATCTGAATTTACCTGTAATGTTTTTGGTATCATCGAAACCCAAAACCTCAGATCTAATCCATCTATGCCTATAACCGTCTGGCGCAGGTGGCGCCTCTAGACTTGATGGTGGAGTCCAAACTTTTTGTCGATCACTTTTCGCTCTAGTTTGACTCGCGCGAGAAGTTTTCATTGTATTATCTTCCATATGCTTATACCTCCTTCGCGTTTAATTGTTTCGCATATTCTTCCAATGGCACACCTAATTTTTTAGCAATTGCTACCTGTGAAGATGTGAGTGTCACAGTTTTTTTGCGTCCTGTTTGCGATGGACGTCTCGCTGATGCTACAGTTTGAGCAGGTTTTGCTCTTTCTGTAGAAACTTGTTCGGTATTATTACCAAATTTTGTGGGAAATTCAACCCTTAATCTTTTGTCTAATTCAGAAAAATAATCATCTGTAGAGCCTTCATAACCCTCATCTAATAGATCTTCGTGAATTGAATAAGCGACAGCTGTCATAGCCCTATCAGGCCCAAACCAAGTCTTATTTTTATCAACCCAGCTTTGAGTTTTTTGATCAATAGCGGGTTGTTGAAATTGTTGATTTTGTTGTGGTTGTTGAACTTCTCTTTCAACAGGTTGACTTGTTTTTTCAAGTTTAGATTGTTTAGATTTAATATCCGCTAATCTACCTTCTTCAAAACCTAGTCTAGCTATCTCTTTTTGAGCAGCTACTTCATCTTTAATGTTTCCAGATTCTCTAGCAGCGGCTAGTTTAGCTTCAGCTGCAATTAAACCTGATTGAATTCTAGTTTCAACTTCAGAAACATAATTTGAATCTAATTTAGAAAGTCTCTCATTAAGATCATTTTTTTCTTTTAGAACTTTTTGAGCATACTCAAGAGCAGCTTGCTCTCTTCTTTCAGATTCTCTTAACTTACCTGTTAGGTTAGAAATACGTTTTTTGACTTTTTGACCGTATTCCTCTATTTCGTTTTCAGAAAATTTCTTACCTGTTTTAGGATTAATCGGATCTTTTTCTTCTTGTTTATCATCTTGAACAGCAGACTGCTCATCAGATTCCTTAACTGAATCATCGGGCTTAACACTGTCAGCAACAGTTTCAATTGTTTCATTTTCTACTCCTTCGTTTTCTGTTTCAGAATTTTTATTTTCTAGTTCTACTTCTGCTCCAGGGCCTGAAGTATCGATGTCTACCATATTTTCTTTTTTTGCTTCTTCGGGCATAGTTTTCCTCCTATGTTAGGTTTAAATGTAATGAAGAACCGACTCAGGATCTTTTATGGTTCCAAGAACTTCGTCGTCGTTTAATATACGCACTTCACCCCCTTCAATCGGTAATCTTGACCCAGCGTATCTGGCAAAAATTACCCAATCACCTTGTTTACACCAAGGCTCTTCAAATTTGTCTTTGTCTTTGTATGCAAGTGGGCCTAATTTTAAAACGTACCCACAGTTAGTTGCAATTCTAACTTTGTCTAAAGTTTCTTGTGCAATAATTAATCCACCTTTGGTTTTATCTTTTGGTGTAAAAGGTAAAACTAAAAGTCTCCATCCCGATGGATTTGGTAATTCATCTACAAGTGGTTTAATATTATCTGGATTTAAAGTTTTTTTAGTATGATGATCTTGTTCTTTTTGGTATTTTTCTTCCAAAGCAAATTTAGTCTTTGGGATTGTTTTTTCCGAGTTCGATAACGTTTCCGTCATTTTGTTTTTGCTCCTTTTCTTCTAGCAGGTTAGAGATTTCCTGTAAAATATATTGTAACGTATGTGCTTGTCCTAACATATACTTGTATTTTTCCATACTGTCAACCCCTCCACTAATCATAGCATCACTTATGTTTTGTAGAGAATTGTGAATACTTTTTTGTAATTTGTAAGGTATTAATAGTGGATCGTCGGCCATTAGCAGTTCCATTTTCTAAGAGATTTATTAATCCTAGAATTTGGATCTCTAGCCGTTTTAGCTGAGGTTAATCGTTTTTTCATTCCTTTCATTCTAGCGCAGAAGCTCTTTCTTCTGTTTGCAGCTTTGCTACCTTTTTTTAATTTAGATGGCTTGGTAGTTACAGCCATCGATAACTTAGAACCAGGATTGGCAGCTCTGTAAGATGCAATACCTTTTTTATTTAATCCACCTGATTCGGATTTACCTTCTTTTCTTTGCCATGCAGGTGTTCTACCACCTGATGCCATATAAGCTCTTCCCATTCCTCTTGTAGCTATCATACTAATCCTCCATAGCTCATTTTTTTACGTTTTGCAAATGTAGAAACATTAGTTGGTTTAGGGCCAGTGTTTTGGGCTGCACGTTTTCGTCTGACAGCACTCGCCTTTTGAGAACTTGTCATCCGTGTGGCTTTTGCAAGTGGAACGCATTTTGGATATTTTCTCTTTGAGCCTTTTGACCGCCCGCAAGGTTGATATTGCCCATTCTTCTTCGGAGAACCTATGTCGACCCATTTTTCTGCTACCCATTTACGTAAACCTCCATTAGACATATTTAGTTACTTTTCTTCTATCTTCCATAACACCACCACATCCTTTTGCAATGCCGCCTTGATTATAGTTTGAAACTTTTTTTCTTGATTGAGATAATCCACCTACTGATTTTTTATTACGACCACCAGGCGTGACCTTGCCAGAACAAACTGCAGAAGCATACATATTAGCGTATGCACTTGGATACACTTTAAATTTTCTTTTTGCCGCTGCTTTTCCTCTTGGACAAAGTTTAGCCATTTATCTCCAACCTTTTTTTGCTAGTTTAGGTTTGCCTTGTCTAACTAAACCACCTTTTCTATAACTATACCTTTTAGAATTTTCTTCTCTTGCAGATTCCATTTCTTCAGCTTTTTCTTTATCTTTACCTTCTCTTATTTTAGCATTTTTTTCTCTTGCAGATTCCATTTCTTTTTTAATACGTTCTGAGTAAGCTTCTGCTTTTTCTGCATCTTGCATTAATTTAGTTTTAGACATTATTGTTCTCCTTATTTGTTTTTGTTCATATTTATAATATCTGTAGCCTTAAGTCCATATATAGCCGCGACTACTGAAACCCAAAGGCCCACTATCCACCAGGGCATCTCTTGTAATTTTTGAAAATATAGATCAATCTTTTCTTGCATTTTTTCATCTTCTGCAAATACAGAGTAAGCTAATAGAAACAGAGGGCTTGAAATTGTCAAAAGTACGAATTCATCCTTCCAGTCTCCCTTCTGATTTTCCATAATTTTGCCAGAATATTCAATCTCCCCCCGTTTCATTTTCTCCGCGTGAAGAAGACGAGCTTCAGACATCGCAACTTCAGATGCCTTTTTATTTTTGTAAATTGCTAGACCTGCTTTAAGACCTTGACCTAATAATCCCCAAGGAATCATAAATTAATACCACTTAGCTTTTCTTTTTTTCTCTGCTAACATTCTTCTTTGACCACCTACTTGCTGTTCTTGAGTTTCTTGAGGATTTGTCATCTCAACTTCAACTCCGCCCTTTAAGTAGCCATCTTTGTTAACAAACTTAGAATGATTAATATCTTTTTTATCAGATTTTTTCATCTTAGCTCCTTTTTTTATTTTTAGATTTACCTGCTTCAGATAATGCAATAGCAATCGCTTGTTTTTTTGACTTAACTTTTTTATCTGATTTACCAATATGAAGTTTTCCAGATTTGTATTCCTTCATAATTTTTTTTATTTTCTTCTGTGCTTTGTTCATAAGGGCTCCTATATAATTCCCCAATATTGTTTTATCTCTTCTATTGTAGCAGGTGATTTTGGATTGTTCAATGGAGAAATGTTTTGTCTAACATCATCTATTGTAAACAAACCAGCATCATAGCCAGGTCTTTGACCCGCTAAAGCTTTTTGTTGTGCTTTAGTCAACTCTGCAACTAACATAGGGTCTTTTATTTGACCAATGCCTTCAGGTTGATAAATTTTTGTATCTTTATTAAAAGGAACTTCTTCATTTAAATTTCGTCTATTGTTTAAAAAAGCTTCTATGGTTGGTGAATTATAGAAAGTATTTAATTCAGGTTTGAATGCTTGATATCCTCGGTAAGCTAAACCTAAAGCAGGGTTAGCTAAACCTAATAAAAACCCTCCTATGCCTTTTAAATCATTTCTAAAATTTCTTTGATACCCATAATCATACTGATCACCTGTAAAATAGTCTTTTAGAGCATCTAAACCTTTTCTAGACTTGGATGCTTGTACAAAAGTTGCATAATTATCAGAACCACCACCACTATCACCCGATGGACCAGAATATCCACCACTAATACTTCCAGTTGTACCAGAAGCAGCCATACTTTGGTCTGCTGTAGAAGTACCTCGACCTGCTCCGCCTCCTGTATAGTTACCTAAATCCATTAAAAGGGTCCTTTTTTATTTATATTTGATAATTCTTGCTTAGCGAGAGACACTCCAGCTCTTAATTTTGCTAAATCTTCGTTTTGTTCAAGCTTATCTTCTTGATATTGTCTGTTTTGCAGAGCTTTCATACGATCTAAATTCAATCTTTCATCATCTGCACGCTTCTTACGATCATTTTCCATCGCTCTAATGTCTAATTCTCTTGATCTTAGCTTAGCAATAGGATCATTATCGAATTGTGAAGTGATTTCCTTCTCTTCTTTTGCAAATTCTTCCATAATCTCAGCAATAATTTTTGCTTTTCTTGCTTCAAACTCTTGAAGTAGTTGTGGATCTTGTTCAATCATCTGTAATCTATCAATATATTCTAATTCTGCTTGTTCTTGAGCCATCAAACTAATGTGTTCAAAAATATTTTTATCTAAACTTGCCATAACAATAGGATTGTTACGAGCTATATTAGTCGACATAAAGTTTAAATGTGCGGTTATATGGGCTCTATGATCCTGTCCCCTATATGCTTTAAATGGTTTGTTACCTAATGCATCAATATGTTCTAATGCAGGATCTTTTGGGACCTCTTGTGGTGGTCTTGGTAAAATTCTATCAATATCTTTTACACCTAATGCCTCGTACATCTGTCTGTACGCATTATACATATTGTGCATTTGTGGATTAGAACTTGCTAATTGTAATTCTGTTTGTGCTAAAGTAATTCTCTGTGATTGTGAAAAAATATTAGGATCTGCAACAGGTAAAATATCTACCTTGTCGTCAAAGTCTTGAACCTTAATAAACCTCTGGCCACCGACCACGTCGTACGGATATTGACCAGGTAAATAAGTTGCAAATACTTTTGCTAATAATTCAAATTCATTTTTAAGTGAAGCAAATAATCTTTTGTGTATAGCAGACATAACCCGCGAGCCACGTTCCAATAATGCCATAGTTGTACCTACAGCTGCTTGTTGATTTCCGTCGCCAACTTGCATATCTGCGATAGCCGCGAATCGTTGACCTGAAGCAACCACAATGCCCATAAGTTGGAGGAGCGTGGTACTTGGCTCTTTGAAAGGTAGTGTCATAAAGGCATCTCTAAGATTACCTCCAGGAGCATCTACATCTCTAAATTCACCAGGTTGTATCGATTGGGCATCATCTCGTATTCTTATACCTCTCATCTTAAAACCAGCTGGCAGGTTGGACAATGTTCCAGCGTCCAACAACTGTCTTAAAGCTGCGGTCGCTGTTCTAGACAGTCCACCTATCATGTGGATTAGACCGAAACCGTAAAACCCTAAACCTGGTAAAAATTTAAAATGTACAAAATAAGAAATCTTTTTCTTTTGTGGATCATTAGGTTGATAGTTTCGTCTAATAGACAAAACTTGTCTTGATCCTTCTTCAATTGTTACGATGTAAGGAAGTTTAATTCCTGTTTCAGTTCCATCAACTGTTCTGTCTTCAAATCCTTCTAAATCTAAATTCACGTGACATTCAATCAAAGTATAAATATCTTCGTTACCTGATTTTCTTTCACCTGCTAATTCATGTTCTTTTCTTTCAACATCTGTTTCATTGTTATAAGTTTCTGGTAATTCAATATCTCTATAGAAACCACTTACTTGTTGTTTCCTAAGATCGTTACCAGAAATCTTAATAACATGCATAATTGCTTCCGTATCTTCTAATGAGGTAGCTGAGTACGGAACAATTAAATCGTCTGCTGGAATAAATTTGGAAACGGCTCGTCCTAAAAGATCATCATAATAAACTTTCTTAAAAGCTGAGCCGCTTAAGGGCAGATAGAATAGCATTTGATCAAACTCAGGTTCATATTCTCTCATCTTGAACATAAGTTCGTAGTTCATAAACTCTTGAACTCTTTGAGATTGTTGTTCTCTTTCAGGTGAAACAGCACCAATAATTCTTGTTCTAACAGGGCCGTCTGCTGGTAATAATTCTTTGTAAGCTTGTGATTGAAATTGTGTAACTGCTTCTGCTAATACAGGATGTGTAACACCTGATGCACCTTTGAAAGGTTCTGTTCTATCATTGTATTTAAATCCTAATAAGTCTAAACCTTCAACATAAGTTCTTTCCCAATCTTGTCTTGACATTCTATAGTCTTGATAATTTTTATATAAATCAGAACCGATGGGATTAGTAATATCGTCTGGTAGTAATTCTGCTAAATTGTCAAAATGATTTTCTGTATTAGGTTGGTTAACAGCACCAGGTTCAAAATTAATTTCAGCTCCACCATCTTCAGTAGGAATAACCTCTACTTCACCTGGTTGTGGAATATTTTGTAATTCCTCTTGAGCTGTTTGAATTGCTTCTTCTGGGTTTTCAATTTTGATTGTTTGTTCGACGTTGGGTAACGCCTTATCTATTTCTGCCATTAATTTTCTCCAATCCTACCACTTTAACTTGTTTATTTGGAATATTCAAGCCTTGTGATACAGGACCTGCTTTAGGTGGAATTGTTCTTGTTAAACGTTTAGTAGTAAACGTGTTTCTTTTGGTCAATTTTTTCATCCTCATAATCTTCGGGATGTGACATTAAACCACCTTCCCTGAATCTACGAATAGCTTGAGTTGTACTATCCACTAAGTCGTCGTGTTGGCCAAAAGGAAATGAAGCACATTCTTCAATGACTTCTTGCGCAAAGTTTTCTCTTTTGGGCGCCCATATGCACCCACTCTCAAATAGTGGTGCGATCGAGTTAACTCTTGCATGTTTATCATTTCCTTTGCTCGGTGTAAAGTTAATTACTGGTATTCCTATCTTACGTAATTCATAGGTTAATGGTAATCCAGAAGCTTTTGATTCAATAATAACTGTTTCAGGTTGCCAATATTTATATTGCTCTAAAGCAACTCTTCTAAGTTCTGGAAACTCATATCGTCCTTTCATTGCATCTAATAAAATTAATTGTTTGCCAGAATCTTCACCATTACTAAAAACTCCCCATGTTGTGATAGCAGAATAGTCTGCAGTTTCTTTTTTTAAAAAAGCAGTATCGTAAGATTGAATAACATGTTCTAAAGGTGGTAAATAATCTTTATCCCAATCCTGCCACCATTCACGTTTCAAGATTGCACCTTCTTCTGATGTTGGATTCTGCATCCACTGTGCATTCCATTTAGTTAGAGGTAATACAGCTTTTTGTTTTTGTAATTCTTCTATCTTCCAATATTCAGGCCATAGGGGTTTACCTGATGGCATGATTGCTGGGAACTCAATGACTTCCCATTGATCTGTATTTTCTTTTCGCTGTGCATCAATTAATTTTCCTGTTAGATCATTAGTTGCCCAACGTGTCATTACACAAACAATTGCTCCACCTGGTTGAAGACGTTGACGTGGGCCTGATGTATACCACTCATAAGTTTTTTCCATTGAATCTTTTGACATTGCATTTTGTTCAGAGTGTGGATCATCTATAATCAATAAGTCCGCACCTCGACCTGTAATAGCTCCACCAACACCTGCTGCGAAATATTCACCACCCTGTAATGTTTCCCATCTTCCTGCAGCCTGACTATCTTCTCGTAAACTTGTTTTAAAAATTTCTTTGTACTCGGCTGTATCTATGAGGTGTTTGGCTTTACGACCAAACCTCACGGCTAGTTCAGCGGTATGCGTTGTTTGAATAATTTTTAATTTTGGATTTCTTCCAACCATCCATGCAGGTAACAAGTAGGATGCAAATTCAGATTTAGTATGTCTAGGAGGCATATTAATGATAACACGTTTAATTTCTCCTTTAGATAATTTATTAAAAACATCTGCAACTTTTTTATGATGGTAACCTTCAACAAATTCTGGCCAAACATATTTTACAAAAGACAGAAAATCATTCTGAGCTTTTTCAATTTTTACTGCCTCTTGCCATTGCAAAAGTGTCTTTTGAAATTCTCTTCGAACAGCTTCTGGTAATTTATTAAATTTCTCGAAATCTATTGCCATATGAAACCAAAAAGTTTTTACCGTCTATCTAAATATAAATCCAGCATTATATAGGTAAAATTAGGATCCCTATTAATATATAGGGGATTGATAAAATAAAAAAGTTCTAATTTCAGAATCCATTTGGGACCTCTCAAATAAAAAAATAAGGGTGGGGTTAGGGGGCGTGCTTCCCCGCCCTCCAGTCTCCCTCTGCTTTTGTTTAGACCTAGCCATGCGTTTCTTGCATATCTGTTATGCAAAAATAACATTACTAATTATATTTGGCTGTGGTAATCTGTGTACAGAAAGGAGGACAAGACTATGAAACTGACGATTAAGTTTGAATGGCGAAAACACGAAGAACCAAAACACTGGTCACCTGACGTGATTGTTGCCAAAGCCTTGAAAGACGCAGGGTACACAACTGGACCTAGCTTTGTTGAAGGCGACCACTTTGAGGACAAGCCAGTAATTCCATTTTCGGATAAGGAAAAGTATCCTCACGCAGAAGTGGCATGGCCTAAGAAGGCCTAATTCGAAAGCGGGGCTTCGGCCCCGCTCTGCAACCTTCAGCAAGTTGCACTGATGATGATAGCTGAGAAAGGAAAAATAATATGGTTAAAACATATTACTTCGTAACTCAGGGAATCGCTACTGAGCACGGTACTAAACGACCAATACTTAGTGTCGAAAAGAATGAAGGTTACGAAGACTTTAACACAGCCGATGCAATCGCAAAGGCTTTGAACAAAAGAGCGAGTGGTTCAACAGAGTATTGTGTTGCAACATTCAGGTTCAAAAGAACAGCGTAACCAAGACCTGCAGGTCTTGTCCGACCAGCCGAGGCGCCAAAAGCGCCTCGGTTTTTTTTAAAAAATAAAAAAATAAGGGTGGGGGGAGGACGCGGGCACCCCCACCCATAAAGTCTGACACGATACAAGATATAGCGTTGCAAAAATATCACACCACTAAATATAGTATGCGACAATATGTCACATTGACACAATATATTGTGCGGCAATTTGTCACATTGACACAATATGTAGTGGGTCGTGATTCGTGGTTATTTTTTCTGTGGATAAAATTTTTTTTCACTAATTAGTGTACATTACTTGCCAGTATGATATACAGGTCTTGCCTATTCTGTAGGTACTAGAAAGTAAATATATGAAACATAATGATATAAATAATTTATCAACTTTCGATTTTCAGGTTGAGCCTGTATCGTTAAGGGTTCCTGATCCTGTGCATACTGGTGAATACTGTGAAAACGCGGTTGGTAAAAAAGTTCTAGTAAGAAAAGGCTACACTACACCTGATGGCCAAAAAGTTGGATCGTCAGTTGTTGGTGTTCACTCTGAAAAATACCACGCTCAAAACACTTTCGACGTATTACAAAAATACAACGAAGTGTTAACTAAAAATTTAGATTGTAGTGACGTAACAGTTACTGATCGAATTTTAGAAGGCGGTAGAAAAGCACGTCGAACAGTAGTGTTTAATAACTATCAGTTCAATGTTACTGAAAATGAAAAAATATCTCTGAAATTAGATTTATTTAATTCATTTGATGGTAGTTGGCCTTGGTTCTCAGCGTTTGGGGCAATCAATTCAATTTGTATGAATGGTTTAGTCTCAGCTCAGTTCGCAATGGTAGTTACACGTAAACATACTAGCGGTTTTAGTTTAAATGCTGAAATTGCTAAACTGTCAAACGCGGCTACAATGTTTAACCAGGATATTGAGAAGTTTAAATATTGGACTACTAAACGTGTAGCGTGGGACGCTGTCTCTGACGTAGTTAAACAGACGATCGCAAAAAAATCTCAATCATTCAAGCAACGAGCATTGAATGAAGTTGAGACTCACTCTGAACCAGTTTTAGAGTATGTAATGCGAGAGTCAGCAAGACTATGCAATGGTAGCGTAAGATCAACGCGTCAATTACCTAGCGTATGGGATGTTTACAATGCGGCTACGCATTGGTCTACACACGCTCAGGAATTAAGACTTAAAAAAGTTGATCCTAGTGACAAAAACTCTAAGCTTGATTTTGAAATGTCAGGTATTAGAAAAAATGCTGGAGTTCATAACGTAACTAGAGAGCGAGAGTTAAAAGTTGCTCAAATGTTAGTTAGTAAACCTTGGCAACAGTTAGCGGCGTAAACAAACAACAGTACCTACAGGAAGGCCGCCGAAAATTTGGGGATCGAAAGATCCCCAAAAAAATTTTTTAAAAAAATATGGGTGGGGGTAGGACACGGGCTCCCCACCCCAACTCTATTCCTTGGGTTAAGTCAAATGCTATTTTTGCATAACAGCTATGCAATAATAACATAACTGTGATTTGTGGTTTGTGGTAAATATTTAGCAATGACTAAGTTTTTAAAATTTAATAAACCTGATAAACTTTTAAACATTGATAACAATGCCAAAACTATCAAGGGTCAGAAGTCAGGTTACAAAACAGCAATTTTATATTTAGCTCCTTACAAAACAAGCGGTTTCAATGTCTGTTCGATGGCTTCAAAAGGATGCATTAAGGCTTGCTTAAATACCGCGGGTCAAGGTATTTTTCCAGCTGTTCAAACTTCACGAATTAATAAGACAAGATGGTATATGCAAGATCGTAAAACTTTCCTTGATCAATTAAGGAAAGAAATATCTTTATTCGTTAAACGATGTGAAAAAGAAAATTTTATTCCCTGTGTAAGATTAAATGGGACTAGTGATATTCCATTTGAAGTAACAGGAATTATGGAAGAGTTTTCAAATGTTCAATTTTATGACTACACTAAAATTTATAAAAGAATTATAAAATATACATTAGGTCTTATGCCTAAAAATTATTATCTTGTTTATTCTATGAACGAAGACAACGAAGCACAAGCATTGAAAGTTTTAAAATCGGGCATTAATGTTGCAATGGTTTTCTTAGATCATTTGCCGAAGACTTATAAAGGTTACAAAGTTATTGATGCTGATAAAAATGACTTAAGATTTACAGACCCGCGAAACGTGATTTGTGGTTTAGTGGCTAAAGGTAGGGCTAGAAAAGACGAAAGCGGATTTGTTAAAAATTGGAAAAAAATTTTTTCCAAACTTGAGCCCTGATCCCTTGTGGAGCAGATAAGATTATGCTGAGATAAAGTAATATTGATCAATATGAAAAATCTCAGATGTTAAGTGCACGGCACGCAAGGGATCTGGGGTCAAGTTTCAAGCATTAGCTCTGGCTAGAAATAGTTAGTGTTTATGGAAACATAAATGAAGATGTTGCTTAACTTGATTGGGTCAAGTCTCCAATGTGTTATCGCTTCGGCAATAACTAGGATGGCTTGACCAAAGGTTTAATTGCGACCTTTTAAATATATTATGTAATTCTCTGTGGCGGGCAGAGGTATACCCGCCTTAACAAAGTCATATATTTACTTTCCCCCTTAAATGGGGGGAAAAAATAAGGGTGGGCGGAGGACGCGGGCATCCCCACCCATATCATCTATCAAGTGTGTGTAAAGATGATAAAATGTCGCAGCGACAATATGTCCACTAGCCTCGCACAGATTAGCGTGGCTCGGGGGTGGGTTTGAGGGAGCGGGCTTTCCCCGCCCAATTATATAGACTGTAATGTTGTTGAAATTTCATCCCACGTCATTGCTACGTGGTTTGGTGCTTCAAAACCATCTTTCACTAGATCGTGGATCGAGGTGCTTTTAAAAAGTTTCGTGGTTCGGTGTTTGTTTGAAAAAACCAAGATGAAAGCATTGGTTGGATGCTGTACGTGCCACGCAATTTGATGGGGTCTAAAGGCAATGCTATTAACTTTTGTTAATTTATTTTCAACAGTAAAGAACCTACCATTTTTGTTGTATCCCAACAGATCAGGCATACCTGCAATGGCCAAATTTTCAATTCTATTCCACAAAATAGTGGGAGTTTTCTCACGTAATTTTTTGGTTAAATCTTTCTCTTTTTTCATTAAAAAATTAAATTAACATTGTTGCACAAAAACAACAAGAAAAAATATTTTAAAAAAGTATTTGAATATATTTTATTTTATGATATTGATTTGAAATAAATAAAAAAGAAAGAAAGTGAGGAATATATAATATGGGAAGATACTATGATGGTGACATTGAAGGCAAATTTTGGTTTGCAGTTCAAGACAGTGATGACGCAGACTTTTTCGGGTGTCAAGGACATTACCCTGAACACAGTTTGGTTTATGACTTTGATAAAAGTCACTTACCTGATGTTAAGAAAGGTTTAAAGACTTGTTTAAAAACATTAGGTGCAAACAAAAAGAAACTAGATGAGTTCTTTGAAGATAATAGTGGCTACAATGATGAAATGGTTAAAACTGGGTTTTGGGACAAGTACAACGAAGATATGCCTGAAGACAAGTTTAGAGATTTATTAGTGTGGTATGCTAGGTTTGATCTAGGCAATAAAATATATAAATGTTTAAAAGAAAAGGGTTATTGCTCTTTTGAGGCTGAAGTATGATGAAATGTTTAGATTGCGGATTTGACAAGGGAACATTACTCAAAGAATTCGATCCTGAAAAAAATTACACTTGGTACGAACTATCGGAAATGACCGAAGTTTGTGCCAGTTGTGGTAGTGAGAATGTAAAAATAGAAAAAGAAACAACAGGGGAGGAAATATGTGGCCTGATACAAACGTAATGTATTCTGAAAAAGATAAAAATAAAAATCTTTACAGAAAAAGAACTTATTATACTCTTGCTATCGAACAAGACGTATTGGCAAAAGATAAGGAAGAGGCTGAAAAGTTATTAAATGAATGCGGGATTAACCACAGTGAGTTAGATGAAAAAATAACCGAGCAAAAAGGTGGTGTTGAAACATATATTGTTGATGCTAATTATCAAGACGCAGAAAAAATAATGTATCTTGGTAAGGTTGTGTATGATAAACAAAATGATGAAATAGTAATAACCGATGAGGTTACTGAATAAGAAAGGAAAATAAAGTGGCAACAGTGGATATAGGAAACAAATGCGTTAATTGTTTAGAAGATACTTCTTTTGGCAGCGGCAAGTTTGTTAATAGGATACCCGCAGAAAATGAAAAGTATGAGGGTTATCAATGTTATGAGTGTCAATCAATAGAGTGCGATAAATGTAGTCAACCATCTTTCGAATATCACGAAGACTTAAATGGAAACATATATTGCGATAACTGTTATGAGGAAAAATAAAATGGCAGAAAGTAAAAAATTTTTTAGACAGAAAAAAGGAATGTGGATTTATGTGTTTGACCACGAAACTAATCGTTCCAAAAAAATGGAACTACAGTTGTTGCTGGATTACTTGAACACATCAACTTTAACAAGCAAAAGATTTTTTGTATTGAAAGACGAACTAAATAAATACAAGAAAGAACAGAAGGGAAAATAACAATGGGGCTCAAAAAAATAAATCTATTAGACAGTAAAGGAAAATTGTTTTTTAATATAAATTTAAAACCTAATTTTTCTTTTTTAGATAAACAAATAATGTTTGCTGAACTAGAAGGAAACATAAAGTCAATCAATCCTAATGATAGAAA
>Ga0070749_10001621_pt1 | contig 15251 bp, 18 predicted proteins | sample VirMetDEL_Nov_18_FD_75180 | JGI IMG/M metagenome (GOLD analysis project Ga0070749, IMG submission 75180) | Aqueous microbial communities from the Delaware River and Bay under freshwater to marine salinity gradient to study organic matter... | ecosystem: Environmental > Aquatic > Marine >...
AGGGGTTTCGGAGCGCAAATTATCTCTAGGCACGACACCAAAAAGTTGTTTCGATAGCTATAAGAACATACTTACCCCTACCCCTAAAAAATTAAAAACCGGCCATCATAGCACGGGATTTCTGCCCACGGGCTATAAATAACGCTACACTGGAGAACATGGCACTGATTACTAAGGCGGACGCCGCACGCGCCCTTGGCGTCACCAGCGAAGCGGTCTACGCCGCGATTCGCACAAACAGACTGTCTGTGGTACGCACTGGAGACGGTCGCGAACTCGTAAATTCCGCCACCATGCGCGAGGAGTGGGAGCGCAACACCCAGAAGCGCGTAGGCCGCGGACCCAAGCCCCCCGCTGGAACGATTGAGCGCACCCCTCTTCGCCCAGGCGAGACAACCCCCTCGCCCCGCAGCAGTGAGCTGGCCCGCACTGACGAGTCAATACCCGATTACAACGAGTCCCGCGCACGCACAGAACACCTAAAAGCCGAACTTTTAGAGCTAGAACGCAAGCAAAAAGAGCAGATTCTGGTAAAAGCGGAGGAAGTAGAGGCTAAGTGGGTAGAGATCATCACAATGGCCCGTACAAAGCTCCTAGGTATTCCAACAAAAGCCAAACAGCGTATTCCAGACCTCGACACTGACGCTGTAGGTATATTGGACGATATTGTGCGCGAAGCTCTTGAAGACCTCGCAACTACTCCCGATTCGTAAGCAGGTACACATGCAAGCGCCCATCCCTTCTACACTGTTACGCATAACCAACGCCGCTTACAAGGCATTCAAGCCGCCGCGCCGCCTTACACTAAGCGAATGGGCAGATACTTACGCATTCCTTAGCGTAGAAAGCAGCGCCGAGGGCGGACGTTGGCACACGCTACCTTACCAGAAAGAAATAATGGATGCCATAAGTGACCCGCAGATTGAGCAAGTGTCACTAATGAAGTCAGCGCGTGTGGGCTACAGTAAGATCCTAAACCATATAATAGCGTATCACATTCACCAAGATCCGTGTCCGATAATGTTAGTGCTACCTACTGTCGAAGATGCGCAAGGCTACTCTAAAGAAGAGATAGCCCCTATGCTGCGCGACACCCCTTGCTTAGTGGGCTTAGTGAGTGACGCAAAAGCTAAAGACGGCGCCAACACAATCCTACAAAAGCAATTCCCAGGCGGCACACTAGGCTTAGTTGGCGCAAACTCTCCGCGTGGTTTTCGTCGCGTAAGTAGACGTGTTGTACTGTTTGACGAAACCGACGGCTACCCAACGTCCGCAGGAAAAGAAGGCGATCAAATAAAGCTAGGCATACGTCGTACAGAATACTACTGGAACCGCAAAATCGTTGCAGGCTCCACCCCAACAATAAAAGACTTCAGCCGCATAGAACGCCTGTTCCTACAAGGGGATCAGCGCCGCTATTACGTGCCATGTCCCCACTGCGCCCACATGCAATATCTGCGGTGGACTCAATTCACCTGGAGCGACAACGACCCAGCTACCGCCGCCTACAAGTGTGAGTCCTGCAATCAGCTAATCCCTCACTCCAAGAAGCGTTGGATGGTCGAGCGAGGCGAATGGCGTTCCACCGTACCAGGCAACGGAAAACACATCAGCTTCCATATATGGGCCGCCTACTCCTATTCCCCCAACGCTACGTGGGCAAACCTAGTCGAAGAGTTCCTAGACTCCAAGAACGACGCCGAGCAACTAAAAACATTCGTAAACACAGTCTTAGGAGAAGTGTGGGAAGATGAGTACGCCTCGAAGGTCGGAGCTTCCGCACTGCTGGAACGCTCCGCCCAAGAAACCTACGAAGCCTTGATAGTTCCGTCCACCGCCCTGGCTCTGACGATCGGATGCGACTGCCAAGACGACCGCTTGAGCCTCAGCGTGTGGGCGTGGGGACGAGAGGAAGAGGCGTGGCTGATAGACCGCAGCAAGCTATACGGCGATCCATCGCGCCCCGACGTATGGAAACAGCTGGACGAAGTGCTGGCACGCCCTTTCCTGAGCGAGGACGGCATCGACATTCGCATAAGCATCTGCGCCATTGACTCCGGCGGTCACCACACTGCCGCCGTCTATGCCTACGCTCGCGACCGTGCTGCCAAAGGCGTAATCGCCATCAAAGGCATGTCAACAAAGGGCAAGCCGCCGATCGGCAAGGCCAGCAAGGTGGACCTCAACCACAAGGGTCAGACGCTCCGCAAAGGAGCCCAGGTATTCCCCGTCGGTTCCGACGCAATAAAATCTCTTCTATTCGGTCGTCTAAAGCACAACGAACCCGGTCCAGGCTACTTGCACTTTCACAGCAAGACACCCTTAGACTACTTCGAGGAGCTTACGGCCGAAAAGCAGGTAATGCGCTACAAAAACGGCTTCCCGCAGCGAGTGTGGGTAAAGAAAAGCAACCAAGCAAACGAAGCCTTAGACGAACTGGTCTACGCCTACGCTTCGCTGCACCGCCTCTACCAACTATACGACCGCCGCACTATATGGGATCAGCTGGAACGCAAACTACGCCCATCGCCAGACGACGCGCCGCAGGCGTCGCCTCGTTCCGCCGCCGCCTTTAACGTGCTCAACCGCTAGGTCCGCCGAAGCGATCATGCCATAGCGCATATCACTGCACCGCCTACAGCCTAGACTTACACGAAATGCGCACCGTCGATGGCATTCCCACCAAAAATATACGCAGGCGATGCCGTAAGCTGGACGGACGATTTTGCGCCAAACGCTAACACCTACGTCTATTATTTTCGCACTAACACTACGGCCGGCGCCACAGCTTCCGGCACACTGAGCAACGGCGTTTGGTCATTCGCTTTATCTGCAGCTACAACAGCGGCCTTCTCCGCCGGTCAATGGTACTACCAAGCAGTCAGCGCCACCTCCTTACAGCCCACAACAGAACGTAATGGCGGATTCGTTGTACTCCCTTCTTTGGCCTATGTAGGTTCCCCTACCGCCCTCGACCTGCGCAGTCAAGCTCAGATAGACCTTGATGCGGTTGAAGTCGCGATAAGGGCACTCGCAACGGGAGCACAGGAATATCGAATCGGCACTCCTACTGGAGGTCGCATGGTAAAACGTGCTGACCTCGCGCAACTGATCGCATGGCGCGATCGTCTCAAGGCGGATGTCGCTCGCGAAAAGCTCGCCGAAAACGTCGTCAACGGTAGGGGCGACGGTCGCTCCATCTACGTCCGCTTCACCTGATCTGCCATGGGCCTCCGCACCTGGTTCCTCCGCCAAATCACCAAATCGTCACGATGGGGCCGGCGGGCTTACGACGCCGCCAGGTGGAACCGCTTCACCGCCGACTTCTACGCTTCCGGCAGCAGCGCCGATGCTGAGATCCGCGGCAGCCTCAAAGTGCTGCGCAACCGCAGCCGTGCCCTGGTCCGCGACAACCCCTACGCACGCCAAGCCAAACGCACCACCCAAATCAACGTCATTGGCGCCCGTGGCATCCAAATGCAACCTCAGGTGCTTCGCATAGATAGCCAGGAGAAGGACGAACGCCGCAACACCGCATTGCTCTCCGCCTGGAACCGTTGGTGCCGTTCCGACTCCTGCGACGTAACCGGCCGCCTAAGTTTCCACGGAATCGAACTCGCAATAACCGGCGCTTTACCCGAATCAGGAGAGATAGGCATTCGCCTGGTCCGCCAGCCCATGGGCCGCAGCAAAGTTCCACTCAGCTTAGAGCTAATCGAATCCGATCAGCTAGACGACGAGTACACCGGAATAAGCGACAGACCCAACCACTACTGGCGTATGGGCGTTGAACTGAACGAGTGGGGCAGACCAACTCGCTACGCAATCCTCCGCAAACATCCCGGAGACGTAGAGTTCGCCACCTATACAAACACAAACGAAAAGCATCTGTTCGTAGACGCCGCCGACTTCATTCACGTCTACCTACCGGAGCGCGTCGGTCAGACAAGAGGAGTGCCCTGGTTCGCTTCAATCATCACCACATCTTGGAACCTCGCTAAGTACGAAGAGGCGCACTGGACTCGTAAGCGTGTTCAAGCCAATAGCCTCGGTTGGATCCAAACACCGGAGCCGGATGCGTTTGGAAGTACAAATCCCGACGGAACACCAGCCCTTGAAGATAACAAACGCCTTTGGAATACCGAACCGGGCAGCTATAACTTCCTTTTGCCAGGCGAAACTGCCATCCCGCCCGACTTCGGACCCGATGACGGACAGTACGAGGCCGTGGTCCGCACACTTGCTCGGCGTTTCGCTGCCGGCTACGGATGCTCATACGAGACATTAAGTCGTGACTTCTCCGAAACGAACTACAGTTCATCACGTCTAAGCATCTTAGAAGATCGCGACCACTGGCGCGTGATCCAGTCCGTTCTTATCCAACAAGTACACCAGCGCGTATTCGAGGAATGGTTGAGTGCTGCAGCGCTTAGCGACCTTCCTATGCCTATGTTTAGCGACGTATGGTCGCGTCCTGAGCGCTACAACACTCCGCACTGGCAAGCGCGTGCTTGGAGCTGGGTTGATCCTGCTAAGGAAATGAAGGCCATGGAAATGAGCCGTGCCTTGCAGCTGCAAACCCACGCCGAACAGATCATGGAATATACGGGCAACGACTTTGTAAACACTATGAGTAGTATCGCTAAAGAAAATGAGCTGAAAGAGCGACTCGGTGTTATGCCCACGATTGCGCCATCCGTACCGCCGGCTTCGTTCGACTCACCAGCGCCGCCGCCGGATCGCAATGCTGTACCGCTACACCTAGACGGAGAACCCGCGCCTCTCAACCTACGCTTGGATCTGAGCGCCGCGGCTAAGTCGCAACGCCCGTAAGTCTCACCGACAGTTTCCTGCTCGACATGGCCACCGTAAACGGCACCGAAATCAACTTGATGCCCACTGAGGGTATGCGCAAGGAGGCTGAGCGGTATCGTGCCTGGAAAGCCGATGGACGCGCTGGCGGAACCAGTGTCGCCGCACGCCGCGCTACTCAGATCCTCAGCGGCAACGAGTTAAGCCCAGCCACCGTGTTGGTCATGAGCGCATGGTTTGCTCGCCATGAGGTAGACAAGCAGGGTGAGGGCTATTCCCCCGGCAGCCCTGCCTACCCCTCGCCAGGAAGGGTCGCCTGGGCCGCCTGGGGCGGAGATCCCGGCAAAACGTGGTCCGACGCTAAAGCTAAGACAATAAAGAACGCAACAGATAAATCCCATGGTGCGGAGCCTGAACAACGCGAGCTTACGCCCGACCTCACATCTACACAGTATGCATTGTACGAAGCCCTGGAGGAAGTTGTAGACGACTTTGGGCAGTTCGACCAAGGCAGCGGCGCCCACGGCGCTCACTACATGCCCTCCAGCCCTTTCAGTGCTGAGGGTATGCAGTGCGCTAATTGTGTTTTCTACGCAGGGCCGCGTGGTTGCGAAATTGTTGAAGGTGATATTGCCCCAGAAGGTGTGTGCAAGTTCTGGATTATCCCAGAAGCCTTGTTGAATGGTCAGCCTGAAGGGCGGTCCGTAGCCGACCCCGACACTGTATTTGCAGCCGCAGCAGCGATGCGAGCCGCCGCAGGCGAGCTTAACGAAGGCGACTTTGTTGCGTGGCAGTCTAGCGGCGGCACTGCCCGTGGCCGTATTGAGCACGTAATGCGCACAGGCACGCTCGGCGTACCAGGCAGCGCCTTCAGCATCGACGCTACCGCTGACGACCCAGCCGCTCTGATCCGTATCTACCGCCCCGAGCGAGACGGCTGGAACGAAACCGAAACCCTGGTAGGTCACAAGTTTTCGACGTTGCGCAAAATAGAGGCGCTTCCTGCCCCTTCCTCCGACTCCAACGACGATCGCGACCTAGAGCAGAGGCCATACCCCAACGAACACGCAGCCCGCCTGTTGGATCCTGCGCAGTTCGACAGCTTTCGCCGAAAGAATAACGATTTTGCTCAAGGCGTAGACTCCATCTACGGGCTCAAAGGCGACGATCCCGTACGTCTACAAGCCTTGCGGTTCGATGCCACGCGCTTTACGGTTAGCGAAGCTAAGGAGTGGCTTAGCGCTCACGATTACAGGCCCTTGTCCTTCGAGCCCGCAACAGGCAAAGCCATGAACAACAAAATCGACGTAAAAGACTTACGAAAAGAGGTGTTTCGACGTGAAGCGCCTCAGGGTCTTCGCATCGAAGAAAGCGACAATGCCGGCCTCACGTTCAGTTTCAGCTCCGAGGCTCCGGTAGAGCGCTGGTGGGGCCGCGAAGTCCTGGTGCATGACCACGGCGCAATGGACTTAGGTCGTATGAACGATGGCGGTCCCTGGCTTTGGAACCACAACCGCGACGTAGTTTTAGGGGTTGCGGAGAAGGCATGGCTCGGATCCGATCGACGCCTGTATGTCAAAACGAAATGGAGCCCAAATACCGACGAGAAAGGAAGCGAAGAATACAAACGGCGTCGTGACATCGAAGCAGGTATTATCAGAAACGTATCATTCGCCTATGAAGTAAACGACGTACGTGAGGCCGAAAACGGCGATATGCACGTAGTCGCCTGGAACGTACTCGAAGTGTCCTCCGTAAGCGTGCCAGCGGATCAGACTGTCGGCGTAGGACGAGCGCTCGACGAGACTCCAAACGCCGCCACGTTGCCTATGTCGCACGAAGCAGATCAAGCAGCGGAGTCTACACTAGGTACTAAGCAGACCGCCGAGCGCGGAACTGACGCCCCCAAAGATCCTCCACCCATGGAACAGACCATCAATGTCCAGGAGGTCCAATCCGCCGCTCGGCAGTCCGAGCGTGAGCGCGTTGCGACCATTCGCGCTATGTGCGAGCAACACAAAGTCGGCAACGACTTAGCTGATACCCTGATTAACAACGACTCGACCATCGAACAAGCCCGTGAAGCCGTGCTGAATCAACTTGGCCGCACCCGTGTCGAATACCAAGGCCGGGTACACGATAGCGATACAAACTCAGTCGGCCTTACGGACAAGGAAGCTCGTAGCTTCTCCTTCCTTCGCGCCATCAACTACCTCACCAACCCCGGCGACCGCGCTACTCGCGAAGCTGCTGCCTTCGAGATCGAAGTAGGGGAAGCTGCTGCCAAGAAGTATGAGCGTGCCTCCAATGGTATCGTCGTCCCCAACGAGGTGCTTCGTCGCGATCTCGTCGTCGGCACCTCCACCGCAGGCGGTAACCTGGTAGCCACTGAACTCCTGTCCGGCAGTTTCATCGATCTTCTGCGCAATCGCATGGCGATGATGCAGGCCGGCTTGACCATGCTTAGCGGCCTGCAGGGCAACATCAGCATCCCGAAGCAAACCTCAGCCGCGACCGCCTACTGGGTAGGTGAGAATGCTTCGCCTACCGAAAGCCAGCAGGCAATCGAACAGGTGAACATGACGCCCAAAACCATCGGGGCTTTTGTTGACTACAGCAGGCGTCTTCTGCTGCAGTCCTCAATCGATGTCGAGAGCATGATCCGCACTGATCTTGCTCGCGTAATCGCTCTTGAGCTGGACCGCACTGCCATCTACGGCACAGGTTCCACGAACCAGCCTCTCGGTCTGACGAACACCACAGGCATCGGCACGCAAACGATCACCACCTACGGTACGTTTGCGGAATACATCGCCATGGAAACTGATGTAGCCGTTGCTAACGCCGATGCCGGCTCCATGCGCTACATCGTGAATGCCGCTGCACGCGGCGCTCTCAAAAGTACCGAAAAGTCCACCAGTTCGGCCGCGCAGTTCGTCTACGAGAACAACGAGATCAACGGCTACCCCGTCATCGTCAGCAACCAGCTTGCCGGCAACGATTGCCTGTTCGGAGATTTTTCGCAGTTCGTCGTTGGCATGTGGTCCGGCCTCGATCTCACCGTGGATCGCTCCGCCGGTAGCACTGCCGGTACCGTGCGGATCATCGCACTCCAGGACGTTGACTTCGCCGTCAAGCAGCCCGGCGCCTTCTGCTTCGGCACCTGATCGCCATGTGGATCGAAATCACTCGTTCCGTAATCGTCGCTGGGGAGCCGGTCCAAGCCGGCTCCGTCATCGATGCCGCCCCGGCTACGGCTGCTCTGCTTATCGGCATGAACAAGGCGCGTCCTGCCGCCGAGCCTTCGCCGCCTACTGAGCCGAGCATCGAACAGGTAGCCCAGCCCAAGCCGCAGCCCACTCCCGAGGCTGCCAAGCGGATCCGCAAGCCAGCTCCCACACCCGAGGCCGACCAATGACCATTCTCCAACAGGCGCTGGATAAACTCCAGCTCTCCACGCTCCACGCCACCGCGGCACGTACTGCCACCGGCAGTGCCACTGGTGTGGACATGCAGGCACGCGACGGCGACCTTTACCTTGTGCTCGATTCCGCCGCCGGAACCGGCACGACGCCCACTCTCGACGTTACGGTCGAATCGAGCGACACACTGGCGGGCACGTACACCGCCATCACCGGCGCCGCATTCACCCGCGTAACCACCACTGCTTCGCAGCAATCGCTAACGATCAGTAAGGACGAAGCCCGGCGTTTTATCCGCGTGACCTACACGATCGGCGGCACCACTCCCTCGTTCACGTTCTCTGTGAGCGCGATCGGCGTCAACAAGTACGGCTGATACCCAGCAGAAACGCCCCGTCTGCCACCAGGCGGGGCACCCCTAGCCCTCACATCACCGGAGCCGCTCCATGCCATTCGGATACGACAGCGAGTACGATGTAGCGGACCTAGGTACGCTGTCTGCAGTCGGGGTATCGGCAGCGCAACGCACAACAGGCGCCGCTTTGGCGTTCCAGCTTCTAGTTAGCGAAGTAGGTACAAATGTCGTCGTGCGGTTAGAAGGTAGTCTTGACGACGTTAGCTACTTCAACCTCAACGCAAGCGGTAGCGACTTTACCCTAACGTCTAACGGCGCTACGGGTTATTTCCTTACCGCTCCTGTGAAGTATGTGCGCTTTAGGCTTGTCTCAATTACCGGCGGCACCCCCACAGTGAACTGCTTACTCGGGACTATCTGAACATGAAAAGCCTCAACCAGAACCCGGTAACAGATGCGCCGTCTAGTGCGACGCTCCTAGTCGCTGGCTCGCAAGTAGCAGTAAGCGCGAGCTTCGCCCGCCCAGCAAACACCACAGCCTATACAGCACTCAGCGTTGTCAGCGACAGCACTACTGCGCCAACTATTCTTACGTTTGCAAATAGTGCGCGTGTGAGCGGCGGCAGCGGCCTGATCCTGTCGGCGCGTCACGCAAAAAGCAGCACAACTACCGCAGCAGCTAGTTTCAGGTTGTGGCTATACCGCGCAACCGTTGCAAACATTAACGACGGTTCGCAGTTTCCGTTGCTCTATGCAAATCGCACGAACCGCTTCGGCTTCATCGACTTCACCCACACCACCCAAGGCACCGGATCAGATTCGACATCTAGCCTGGTGACATTCGTCAACCTGCCGTTTGTGGCGACAACCACAAGCCTCTTCGGTGTATTGGTGGCCCTCGGTGCTTACGTGCCGACCAGCGGTGAGCAGCATCACATCGAACTGCACATTGCGCAGAACTGATGACGTTGGCACTCCCGACCCGACGTGCCGCTCTGCTGGCGCCGCCGTGGGCGCCGCCGGACCTTTGGCGCCGCGCCCAATCTGTCCCTTCGCTCGATCTGCGCTTTGCTGAGCGCAAAGACCTGATCGACGTTATCAGCGGCCTGTCGCTGATCACGTACACCCGCGCTGGTTCTGCAACGTTCGTGGGTAGTGGCAGGATGGTTGAAACCGCTGGCACGAACGTGCCGCGCTTCGATCACAACCCCACCACGGGCGAAAGTCTCGGCCTGCTAGTGGAAGAGCAGAGAACGAATCTGCTGCTGCACAGCCGCACGCTGACCAATGTCGCGTGGGTGGCCACAAATATCACCCCCGCAAAGGATGAGACGGGCGCCGATGGTGTCGGCAACAGCGCCAGCAGCATCACCGCCACAGCCGCCGATGGCACGATCCTGCAGACCGTCACCAGCGCCAGCGCAGCACGTGCCACCACTGCCTACGTGAGGCGCATCACAGGCAGCGGCGCCATCGAGATGACACAGAACGGCGGCACGACCTGGACCGCCATCACGGTCACCAGTAGCTGGAGCAGGGTCAGTATTCCCTCCGCCACGGTGACCAATCCGAGCGTAGGGTTTCGCATCGCGACTAGCGGTGATGCAATCGCGGTCGATTATGTGCAATGCGAAACTGGTACATTTGTTACCAGTGCGATTGAAACTACGACCGCTGCAGTGACCCGTAGCGCTGATGTAGTCAGCATCACTGGCACGAACTTCAGCAGCTGGTATCGGCAGGATGAAGGGACGATCTACGCAGACGTCGTGACCACCAGCAGAGGGCACAACTCGTTCCCGCGTCTTGTCGCTTTTCTCTCCTCTGATGTAAACAGCACCAACGCAGCACAGATATTCACAAGAAACGTCGGAGCGCTTGACGATTACAAACTACTTAGTGGCTTTTCTGACGGTGTGGTTCCTGCTGTTTTCGACGCCCCCGTCTCGGCTCCATTTGGAGAAGGTCGCGCTGCTCTAGCCATAAAAGCAGATGATGCTGCTTATTCTGTCAACGGTTCAGCAGTCTTAATAGATACAAGTTGCGCCGTTCCGACTCCAATTCAAGCGAGGCTCTTCGGGCAAGCACGTTTTCAGCCAAACTCATCTGGTTACATCCGCCGCCTCACATACTGGCCCCAGCGCCTCAGTAACTCCATCCTACAAACTCTCACCCGATGACAACTCACTACCTCCGCTTCCCCAACGAACTCACCGGAATGGCGGCCCTGGCAGCTGCAGGGTTCACCACCACTGACGAAGATGGCGCCACCGTTGTCATTACCGCCAGCCACTCGCACGCGCTGGATGTGATCGGCCCGTTGTGGATCGACGGCTGGTTACTGCAGGACTGGCACGTCAACTTCATCGGCACCCTACCGGATGACTGGCAGCAGTACGTCATCGCGCCAAAGCGGCCTTCGAGGGTATTCGCATGATCGAAGATGATCCGGCCCTGTTCCTAGCCGACTTTGGCGTTGATGTAGTCGCCGGCACTGTAGTCGGTAAGGGCATACTCGATATGCCTAGCGAACTAATTGTAGACGGCCAAGTCATTAGCACAGATTACACATTAACGTGCGAATCTGCCAAGTTCGGCAATCTCGCGTACGGTTCACACCTAAGCGTAAACGGCACCCTTTATACGGTAAGGGTTGCCACACTCGTATCCGACGGCGTATTCACACAGTTAGTGCTACAACGCGATTTAGAAACAACATACACGCAGACACCTGCTGCTGTCAACGCAAACGGTGCTGCTGCTCAAATCGACGACTTTGGTATCGTCCAGCTGCACCCACAAATTCAAGGAGGTTCCGCCTCGACTGTCTATATTGACGGCAACGCCATAAGCGGAGGAACGGCATGAGTACCATTGCACAAATACAACTACGCAGCGATACAGCCGCAGTTTGGACCTCCGCTAACCCTACACTCGCCCTTGGTGAGCCTGGCATAGAATCCGATACCCGTAAGCTGAAAATAGGAAACGGCACCACAGCCTGGAACGCTTTACCTTACTTCATTAGCGGCGTGCATGTAAGGGGACAAGCCAGTTACACTTCTACCGGCAGTACGCCAATAGCCACCCAAGGCACTTACGTTACCACGGGACTTACAGCAACACTCGACAGCAGCACAGCATACGGCATATCCTTAGGTGTTATAGACACATTCGGCCTGAAGAACACTAGCGGCTCTACGCAGCTTGTAAGCGTGTGCGCTGCCATTGACGCACACGCTGGAAATAACCAAACCATAGGATTGCGCCTAGCTAAGAACGGCGTAGGCATAACCGAAAGCGAATGTCGCACGTTCAGCAGCAATAATGACTCGCCCCTAACCCTCACCTGGTTAGTTCTGCTAGCCGCTAATGACGAAGTGAGTTTACAGGTCGCTAACCATAGCGCTACAACAGCCATATCCATCAAGCGCGGTCGTATTACGCTTACAGGACAGAACCAATGAGCACAAAGCGTGAGCAGATCCTAAGTGCTATCTTTACCGCACTCGTAGGTACTACAGGCGTGGGTACACGCATTTACCGTAGCCGTGTCGAGCCTGTAGCACGTGCAGAAAGCGCAGCGCTTATAGTCGAACCCGTAAACGATATACCGACGCAGAACACATCGTTACCGACCTTAGACCATACACTAACGGTCCGTGTAGTTGTAATAGTGCGCAACAACGTACCTGACCAAGCCGCTGATCCCATAATCGAATCCTTACACGGCAAACTTATGGCTGACCTAACGTTGGGCGGATTGTGTATAGACGTACAACCTGGCCCTACGGAATTTACCATGGAAGCCGCGGACACTCCAGTAGGCGTAATCTTTTGCATGTTCAGAGTTCTGTACCGTACCTCGGTGGCCAGCCTCAGCAGCTAGACAGCAGCGCCGCCTCGATCTTCACAAGCCTGCGGATCTAGGCTGTCTTGTGAATACCGCAGGTAGGGGGATACCCCTAAATACGCATGGCACTGACTAGGAAGCGCTTCATTCTGGTCAAGAAGGAAGCAACCTACGGAACCGACAGCTCCCCTGTAGGCGGCGACGCGCTGCTGGTACGCAACCTTGACATCACGCCGATCGAGGCCGATCTCGTCAGCCGCGACCTTATCCGCCCCTACCTCGGAAATAGCCCTTCGCTGATTTCCAACAGTCGCGTAAGTGTCACGTTCCAGGTTGAGCTTGCGGGTTCTGGCACCCTTGGCACGGCTCCGCGCTACGGCGCCGTTTTGCAGGCGTGCGGCATGAGCGAGACCATCGCCCCATCCACTAGCGTAACCTACGCCCCAGTAAGCGCTCTGTTCTCTAGCGCTACAATTTACTTTAACAATGACGGTGTGCAGCATAAAGTTACCGGCTGTAGGGGTACGTTCACGATTAACGCGACTGTTGGACAGATTCCCACGATCGACTTTACGATGACAGGCGTTTACAATGCGCCTACCGATACTGCTGCTCCGTCTGTCACCTATGCCGACCAAGCCAGTCCTCTCATCTTCAAGGAGGGCAACACGTCGGCATTCCAGTTCTTCTCTTACGCCGGGTGCCTTCAGTCCGTCACTTTCGATATCGCTAACAGTATCATTTACCGCGAGCTGGTAAACTGCACAAAAGAGGTGCTCATTACCGACCGTAGGCCGTCCGGCACGGTGATGATCGAAGCGCCGGCCCTGTCGGTCAAGGACTACTTCAACATTGCGCAGACCGAAACCACCGGCAACTTGACGTTCCTGCACGGCACCACTGCAGGTAACCGCGTCACGTTCAACGCCGCTCAGTGCGATGTCTCCAACCCCTCGTACGGCGATCAGGACGGCGTTCAGATGCTCAACATTCCATACATCGCTGTCCCAACCACTGCCGGCAATAACGAGGTGAGCCTGGTTTACACCTGATCAGCGCCCCCTTCACCCGCACGCCGTATCCCCCACTTCAATGGCCAGAACCGCCTCTCCGCCTACTCCTGCCCCGTTTCCCTCCGAGGGCGGTAGCTACCTCCTCGACGAGAAGACCGGGCGCCTGCAGCTGCTGGACCGCACCCAGCCCGCTTCCCCCAAGTGGGCAGTGGCCCAGGACGCACCGCCCGTTGTCGAGGCGCCAGCCTCCGATCCTCCGGCGGACACCCCCATCGCCTAAGCGCATCGCCGCGGATCGCCGCCGATCCTAACCGGCGCAGCGCAACGCAGCGCAACGCAGCGCAACGCAACCCACGCTGTAAGCCTCACCCCTTACAGCGTGGGCTTTTCGCGTCTACAGTAGCTAAGTGTCCATCCATCACCGCTCTAATGACATTCGTACGCAAGGCAGTTAAAACGTTCAAGTGGCCTGCTACCATCGAAGAGCCTGCGGATGGCGGCCTGTTTGACTCCAGCACATTTGACATTACGTTTAAGCGTCTAGGCCGTAAGGAGTTCGGCAAACTCAGCGAGAAAGGTGATCTGGTACTGCTCAAAGCCGTTGTCCTCGACTGGACCGGCATTACTGACGAAGACGGCACCGAAATCCCGTTTTCCATGCAAGCACTTACCGATTTTGCCGACGACCCATACTGGGTACGCGGCGTACTAAAAGCCTATACAGAAACGTTCGAGGGCGCTAAGCAGGGAAACTGAGAGGGGCGGCGGAGTTCTGGGTAAGCGGCGGTAGGCGGGAAGATGACGATACTGACGATGATGCCAAAGTCCTCGGTATCGTCGTACCGCCACCCGCAAGCCCGCGTCCCACCGCCGCTTATGAGGTATGGGAAGAGAACTGGGACATTGTAATGATGTTCCTGCGAATGCAAACTCAATGGAATACGACCATGGCCGGCTATCTGGGCCTGAAGTACGACGTACTTCTTATGCCCGGCGGGCTGATGGACCTATACTGTGTGGACGACCGCCTCGCGATGCTGGAGGGCCTGCAGACCATGGAGACTGCCGCCCTCAGCGCCATGGCTAAGCAGGAGGCTAAGTAATGGCCAGACAGATCGAAGATATTATTGTACGCCTAGGCTTAGAGAAGTTTGAGGGGCTAGACAAGATACGTGGCGCTTTTCGTGACCTAGGTAGGGTTACGAAGATGTCCGAACAGGACATCGTTAGTGCGCGTAATAGTATATTTGAGTTTGCCAGAGAAGCGGGTAACACCGAAGCTGTAACCAAAGGTTTGGTGTCCGCGCTACAAGGTTTGCGGTCACAAGCCGACATTTGCGGCGATGCGTATAGAGAACTAAGTCGCGATATTGCAAACACAGAAGCCGCTTCACGCGGGTACACCGCACAAGCGTTAGCCCAACGGAATAGTCTGAATGCCCAGTATGGGGCTATTACAAACAATACAGAAGCGCTGCGCCGTCAGCGTACCGCTCTCATCGAACTGCAACAAGCAACTAGGGGAGGGTCACAACTATTTACGCAGCTCGGTGCAGATATACAAAGAACCGCAGCCCGACTCGAAGAGATAGAAGGAATACAAAGACGTACCAATGCAACTCTGAGTAGGGGACTACCTACGTCTTCGGCAAAAATCCGTAGAGACTTACAAGATGTACGCGATCGAATCTCCCTAGAGCAGGCAGAACTAGAGCGCCTACAGACACTTACTGCTGCAGAACGTAGACAATTCAGCCAAGGCACAGAGCTACGCGGACAAGCTGGCGTAACCCGAG
>Ga0070749_10001622_pt1 | contig 15250 bp, 14 predicted proteins | sample VirMetDEL_Nov_18_FD_75180 | JGI IMG/M metagenome (GOLD analysis project Ga0070749, IMG submission 75180) | Aqueous microbial communities from the Delaware River and Bay under freshwater to marine salinity gradient to study organic matter... | ecosystem: Environmental > Aquatic > Marine >...
AGGACCAGGAAAAGGCAATGGAAAAGGCCAAACGCCGCCGCTAACCCGGCGGCTTTTTACGACGTAGACTTCTTTTACGCTGGTACGACAGGTCGGTGTCCGAATACAACGCCAATATCAAGGTAAGTGCCGATACTCGCCAGGCTGAAAGAGCTATATCTCAGCTAGAGCAGGCTTTAAAACGTCTAAGCAGCGTAAAAACAGATATTGGCGGAGGGCTGCAAACCAGAATCAAAGACATACAGAGTGAAGCTGCTTCACTTGGTAAAAGTTTTCAACGTCTTGGGGGGCTGATTAAGAATGCAGCATATGCAGGCGGATTTACTGCTCTAAGCGCAACTGTTTTAGATCTGACGGCAAAAGTATCAAGTTTAGGTTCGCTTATTCCGGGTATAGGTAGTAAGTTTGCTGCGCAAGCCGCTGCAGCTACTACATCTCTTGGGATTGTAGAGCAACTCCTTGGACGGCTATCTGAGGCTGTAGCTGCTGTAGGTGGCCCTAGTAACGCGGCAGGTATTGCTGCTATAACAACCGCTCTAGTAGCTTTTGGCCCACAAATAGCTCGTGCGGCTGTTGACACTGAAAAGTTAGGTGCGGCTCTTGGAGAATTTGCATCTAAGGGACAAAACAACATAAACCCTATCGCAGACGCGGTAACACAGTTAAACACAAATTTAAAAGCAACGGCAAGTACGTTTGAAGACCTTATTGCAGGTAGCACTTTAAACCAACTTAACGCTCAATTACGGGACGCAGTCGAACAAAGCGGGGCGTTCCATTCTTCAACAATAGAAGCTGTAACTGCAGCGGAGCAACTTGTTGCTGTTGTACGGACCCAAGCAGCAGAACAACGCGCCATAAATGATTTAGTACGTAAAGCAAAAGGTATAACTCAAACTGAGTTACAAGAAGCAAAAGCTATTAAATCTTTAGAGACAAAACGCAAAGCGCAGGAGTATTACAACTCAGAAATTGACGAGTACAACCGACTGGCGCAGGAAGCCGCTGTAGTTACTAAACAGTGGGAACAAAGTTTAAAAGCAGTAAACACTGCAGCTAAAGCCGGCGTACTAGGCAGTTCGAGTCAGATTCGCGCACGCATACAAGAAATGCGCGAAAACCGCAGAAGTGCGGATATTGCGCGTGAACGGAGTGCCGCTCTTATGGAACAAGAGCAGCGTATGCGTGGTACGAGTTATCCACTCAGCCAAGTTCCTGCGAGAGGTGAACTATTCCCAGGAGGTCGCACAGAAACAGCAGCACGTCAGTACAGGGATATGTTAAATGTGCAAGCATTTGCACAGCAAGCACTTGAGCAAACTGGTAAAAGTCGTTTGCAGACAGAAGCTGCAATATTCCGCGTATCCAAGCAGATAAGTGAAGCGCAAAAAGAGCAAAATGCTTTAGATGCACGCTCTGTTGAGTTAGCACGTGAGCGCAGTAAAATATTGATGGAACAGTACGAAGCGGAAAAACGTGCAGCAACGGGCACACTTGATCCTGCGTCACTACGAGCAGATAGACTACGCCGCGTAAAGCAAGGACGCGCCGCACAAAAACGTGCGCGTCAAACTGCAGAAAACGTGGCCATTGGCGGCGCTTTCCCGTTGTTGTTTGGTGGCGGTCCCGGCGCAGTATTAGGTGGTGCGGCGGGAGGTTTGATTCCGGGCAGCCCCATGCTGTCTGTGGTCACGAGTGCCCTTGGCAAAGTGGTTGACCAGTTTCTAGAGGCCGCAACAACTACAGGTAAAGCCCTAAACAACCCTATTGAATCTTTTAAGGACCTTGCCGAAAAAGGTCTACTAGCTAGCAAAAGCCAAGAGAAATACATCGAAAAACTTATTGAGGCAGGTCGTGTAAATGAAGCTGCAGCGATTATTCAGGGAGAACTTGTCAAAAAGATAGGCGCTGAAGGTGTACGAGATCTTCAGAACGCCGGGATCGCTAGCGACAAATTTAATAAGACAATGGCCGAGCTTTCAATACAGGTGCAAGCGGCTGTAGCTGGACCTCTTACTGAGTTTCTTACTTTCGTAAATACACTCGTTAGCAGTGTTACAGCAGCCAATCGCCAGCAAGCAGACCTCAGAGACTTTGGTGCAGCTCTAACAAAAGCCGATCCGGCTGCATTTAGGCAGTATTTAGCCGAATCACAACAATTAGCACAAAAAACAGGAGGAGTTGTAGATCCTGCTGCTGTTAAACAGCTTCAGCAAAAATACATTCAAAAGTTTAATCTTACTCCGGGTGCGGTAACCTCAAACATAGATCAAACTGCAGCACAACAAGCCGCAGCTCAAACAGCAGAACTACAAAAACAGGTCGAACTTTCCGGCAAACAACTGACTCTTGTCGGCCTAACGCTTGAAAAGGATGGGGCACGTTATATTGCAGCCGCAAAGGCCGTTGCTCAACAGGAATACGATAATAAGTTGCTTGGGATTAAAAATAGCTGGATCGGAAAGATATTTGATGCAGAAAAGAACATTGCAATGATTAGAAAAGCAAACCTAGAACTAGCCGCTAAAAACAGACAATTAGATATTGAAATTACCCAAAACGCTGAAATGCGTGCAAAGGCGCAAGCCCAAGTTTACATGCAGTTATCGAAAGAAATACAGAATGCTATAGCGTTCAGAGTGCGCGAAGCAGAATTTACAGGCGGAACAGAAGCAGGGCTTCAAAAGGAGCTGGATCTACACAAGGATATAACGTACCAGCTAGCTTATGTTCTTGGTGTTGAAAGATCAATAGCCCTTGAGGAAGCCGAGCGCACGGGAACTGTTGAAGCAGTTACCTTGCTATACGACAGAATGCTCAAAAACCTTCAAGACCAACGAAATTTAGAGGAAAGCATCCTCAAAACAAAACTAGCCGATCTTAAGACAGAAAAAGCTGTAGCCGACATTCGAGCTGAGTATCAAGCGCGTGAACCTTTTGTTCAACTGCGTAGAGAAATTGAATTACAAACTCAGTACGGAAAAACATATCTACGTCTTGTCACCGAGGGAATGCTTCCTGCGGAAGCAGAACGTATTGCAAATTTTGAAAAATTTGTTGCTGATCAACTGTATGCCATTGACCAACAGGTGTTTCTTACTGAAGCAGCTATTAAAGAAGCTGAAGCAAGAGGGGCAAGCGCACAAAAAACTAAAGAACTTAGAGAAGAACTAGAACGCCTCAACAAAGCCCGTGGCGCGGTAACAGAGGAAGCAGCCAAAGGTCTAGGAAAAGGACCTACAGACCGTCAACGTCTTGAAGGTGCTATTGCGGACGTAAGGGGTCAACTAAACGAGTTAGTGGATCCTGCCAACATGCTTGTTGGTGCGGCCCAAGCGATTGGTGATGCGTTTAGCAATTCATTCAAAGGCATCATTTCTGGAGCGATGACCGCCCAAGAAGCTCTTGCCAACTTCTTCCAGAATATCGCCGATCATTTCTTAGACATGGCAGCTCAAATCATTGCCAAATGGATTCAGATGACAATTCTGAACACGGTCTTGAGTCTGTTCCCCGGTGGCGGCACCAGTTCCAACGGAATGTTTGGCGCTGGAGCACCGACTGAAACATTTGCGGGTGGCGGGATATTTAGTGGGGCCGGACCATACAAGTTCCCTGGAAAAGCAGCCGGAGGTCCAGTATTCGCTGGATCCCCCTACGTCGTCGGTGAACGCGGTCCCGAACTGTTTGTCCCAGGTCGCTCTGGCACAATCGTGCCCAACAACCAACTTGGCAGTGGCGGTGACAACGTGAGCGTCGTGGTTAATGTGGACGCAAAAGGTTCCAGTGTCCAAGGCAACGACGCACAAGGCAACCAGCTGGGACGCGCCATCTCCGCTGCAGTTCAACAAGAGCTGATCAAACAAAAGCGTCCTGGAGGCTTACTCACCTAATGGCCACCTTCCCTTCCTACCAGCCGGCATACTCAGCCAGCAAAGCTAGTAATCCAAAGACCCGAACAACCAAGTTCGGTGACGGGTACGAACAACGGATTCTGTTCGGGCTAAATCAAAATCCTAAAGAATGGTCTTTAACTTTTAATGTGCCAGACGACGACGCGGACATAATCGAAGCCTTTCTAGACGCCCGCGCTGCGGATTCCGCATCATTTGACTGGACACCGCCTTTGTCTGCCACATCAGCTAAGTGGGTATGCCCGAGCTGGAACAGAGAACTGTTTGACGTTGGTGCCAGCCGCATCACTGCCACCTTCCGCCAAGTATTTGAACCCTAGACTGCCGACACAGGAGATCACCCATGAGCACCATCGTCACACGCGCAGGCAAGGGCAGCCCCCTCACGCACGACGAAGTTGATGCCAACTTCACTAATCTCAACACTGACAAGGCTGGCTACGTTACCGGAGAGGGTGGAACCGTCACGCAGCTCACCAGCAAAAGCACAGGCGTGACATTGAACAAAAAGTGCGGTCGGATCACCATGAATGGTGCAGCTCTTGCGGCGAATACAACTGTCAGTTTTACTCTCACCAACAGCACTATTGGAGCGACAGACCTTTTGGTCTTGAATCATGTAAGCGGTGGTACGGCTGGTTCTTACAGCTTGAACGCCCAAGCAGGCGCAGGTTCCGCAAGCATAAATGTACGCAATATCACTAGCGGTTCATTGTCTCAAGCGGTGGTTATTGGCTTCGCTGTAATTAAAGCAGTTACGGCATAGTCATGACATACGTTTACCTTGGTTATTGGGAGCCTGACTATACAGACGACTATCAAGGTGCCTTGGTCTCTCGACTTCAAGGCATTGCTCCTGGTTCAATCATTGAGCTGTTTGAGCTAGAGCTGAATACAGCGCAGCATGGCACAACGGAGGTATACCGTTTCCACGCTGGCGTCAATTCCAAGAACAACGGTGACATTATCTGGGCAGGCAATCTATACCTGCGTTTTCCGGTCGAGGCGGATGGTTTTGAATACACAGGCAGCGGTCAACTGCCACGCCCCAAGATCCGCATCAGCAACATCATGGGCACCATCACCGCATTACTGCAGACGCTGCCCGAGGGTTTGGCGGGTGCAAAAGTTACCCGGATCCGCACACTGGCACGGTATCTAGATGCCGTTAATTTCACGGGTAACATCAACCCATTTGGCACGCCAGACCCCACCGCCGAGTTCCCGCAAGAGATCTACTACGTTGACCGCAAAACGCTTGAGACGCGAGATGTAGTTGAGTTTGAACTGGCTGCTGCCTTTGACCTGGCGGGCGTAAAAGCACCAAAGCGGCAATGTATCGCCAACATCTGTCAGTGGCAGTACAAGTCCAGCGTGTGCGGCTACTCCCCCATAACGGCTGCAACTGGTACGTTTTCACGCAAGCAACTCAGCGCGACGTATTCGCAGTCCGGCACCACGGCAACGATAACCAGCAGCTCGCACGGTATTTCAACCGGTGATCGCGTCTATCTGACCCTCACGCCTACGGCTGTGACTGGTACGTGGTCACAGCCAGCCACGCCATTATTTTATTTTATTCCTAACCGCGTCGTAACAATTACCCGAAATTCCCACAATCTGTCGGCGGGTGACCTAGTGAATCTGCAGTTCACCTCTGGCGGCAACCCTCCTGATAACGGCAACTACGTCATTACTTCCGTGACGACCAACACGTTCACGATTGAAGTAAGCCGCACTTTACTTTCAGCAGACAGCGGCAACGTAACTATCCAGCTTATCCGCCAACCCGGCTACTACGACGTGGCAAGCGCCACCACCAACACCTTCACAATTACCCTTTCAGAAAGCCGTACTGATTCAGGCACCGTCACGGTCAACTGGTTAAAGGTCAGCATTACCAGCCACGGACTTGTAGTGGGCAAAAGCGCTTACATCTCGTTTGGCGCTGAGGGAATCGACAGTGGGCATTACGCCCCTGCGACAGTATCGGCTAACGCCTTCACGCTTGCCGTTGATTCAGGCGCAACACTCAGCGGTAGTGCGTCCATAACAGGCTGGTTCGACTCCAGCGATAACCCCGTGACGGTATCTACCAGTGACGTATGCGGCAAGCGACTGGAGAGTTGTAGGCGGCGGTTTGGCGAAAATACTGATCTGCCATATGGATCCTTCCCCGGCATTGGCACGTTCTTCACATGAGCTGGCGCACCACGGCACTGGATCACGCCAAGGCTGAAGATCCGCGTGAAGCCTGCGGGCTGCTGGTCATTGTCAAAGGCAAGCGCACCTATTGGCCGTGCCGCAATCTTGCCGCCACAACAGAGCAGTTCATCCTGGATCCCGACGATTACATCGCAGCGGACGAGGCTGGCGAAATTATCGCCGTCATCCACAGCCACCCCAGCACTCCACCAGCACCAAGCCAAGCGGATCTGGTCTCAATCGAACGCAACGACCTGCCTTGGTACATCGTCAATCCCCGCACCGAAACCTGGAGCGACAAGCTCAAGCCAACGGGCTACAGGGCACCACTGTTAGGGCGCGAATGGGTTTGGGGTATTACGGATTGCTGGACACTGGCGCGTGACTGGTATCAGCAAAACGGTTTGACCCTACCCGACTGGGAACGCCCACGCACACCGGAGGAGTTCGATGCTGACCCATTGTTCGAGCGTCACTGGCGCGAGGCTGGCTTTGTACTGCTCCAACCCGAGGACGAACTGCAACCAGGCGACGCCCTGCTCATGGCAATCGGCAGCAAGGGTTTGAATCATTGCGGCGTGTATATCGGTGAGCAGCAGATATTGCATCACTTCCGAGGGCGGTTGGCATCACGTGATCTGTATGGCGGCTGGCTGATGAAATGCACAGGACGTAGATTGCGGCATCAACAGCACCTAAACTGAGCTGAGGTCGATTGGGGACGATGCTGCGCAAGATCAAGGTCTACGGCAAGCTGGCAAAGTTCCTCAAGCGGCGTGTTTTTCAGGCAGATATTGCCACTGCCGCCGAAGCCGTGCGGTTTTTGGTGACCAACTTCCCGCAGCTCGAAGGTCACATGTCCGAGCAGTATTACCGGGTGAGCGTGGGAAATTATGCGCTGGCATCAGACGAATTACACGATCCTGCCGGTCAGCAAGAGATTCGCATCGTGCCCGTGATTGCTGGCGCAGGTGGCGCTACAGGGAAAATTCTTATTGGTGTAGCACTAATAGCTCTAGCGTTTGTCCCTTTCGGGGGCGCCTTTGCTGGAATCGGCGCAAAAGCCGCATGGGGTAGCGCACTGTTATTCAGCGCTGGTGCGTCATTGGCATTAGGCGGCGTAGCACAGTTGCTAACACCAGTGCCCGTTGTCCCTACCACTGGTCCCAACACCGAGCAGGATCCGCGTAAGTCCTACAGCTTTTCCGGTATCCAGCAAACCAGCAGGCAGGGCATACCAGTGCCGATTGTTTACGGTGAAACGCTTGTGGGGTCCGTCGTGATCTCGGCTGGCATTGACACGGATCGACTGTAATGGCTGACACTCAAACGGTTCGTGCACCCGAGCAGGACCCCGATAATCTCAACTCGATTCAATACGCCACCTTTGTTGATCTAATCAGTGAAGGCGAAATTGAAGGGCTGAAAGATGGCTACAAGTCGATCTTTATCGAAAATACGCCACTGCAAAATGCCGATGGTACGTTCAACTATGGCATTCGTTCGGACAACGTAAGCGAATACATCGAAACCCGTAACGGCACTCAAGGACAAGGCAGCATTGGATTTGCCGCTGCGGTAGAGGACGAGAAGTCCGTCAACGTGCAGGTCAAGTACACTGCACCAATCACGCGCAGCATTACAGATAGGAACGTTGACGCTGTTCGTGTCACGCTAAGCGTTCCACAGCTTCAGGTAATCCGAGACAATGGCGATATTCGTGGCACCGGTGCTGGAGTTGAAATTTATGTTAGATACAACGGCGGCGGGTTTGAACGGAAAATATCGGACTCCATTTCCGGTCGCACCAATGACCCCTATCAGCGGGACTACATCGTCAAGCTCAATGGAGCATTCCCGGTAGATATCAAAGTTGTCCGCTCAAGCCTTGACGACTCGGACACCAACCCCAATGTCTACAACAACCTGTTCTGGCAAAGCTACACAGAAATCACCTACGCCAAGCTGAAATACCCAAACAGTGCGCTAATCGCAATGCGGCTTAGTGCCACGCAATTCAGCAACATCCCAAACCGCAGCTATCTGATTCGCGGCATCAAAGTTGTAATTCCAAGCAATGCAACCGTCGATTCCGACAATGGCAGACTGATCTATAGCGGCGCATGGGACGGAACCTTTGGTGCAGCGCAATGGACAACCGACCCTGCCTGGATCCTTTGGGACCTGCTGACCAGCAAACGTTACGGCTTTGGTGACCACATCACCAGCGCACAACTGGATAAATGGGCATTCTTCTCTGCCAGTCAGTACAGCAGCGAACTGGTCAGTGACGGTCTGGGAGGCCGCGAACCGCGCTTTTCCTGCAATGTCAACATCCAAACGCAGGAAGATGCCTACAAACTGATCAACGACATGTGTTCCGTGTTCAGGGTGATGCCCTACTGGAGCACTGGTGCGCTAACCATCAGCCAAGACAAAGCCGCCGATTGGGCGTATCTGTTCACGCTGGCAAACGTCACCGAGGCTGGTTTTGCCTATGAAGGCAGCAGCCACAAGGTCCGTCCCACGGTGGCAGTCGTCAGCTACATGGATCTGGAGCTGCGTGACATTGCCTACGAAGTTGTCGAGGACGAAGCAGGCATCGCCAAATACGGAGTTGTCAAAAGCGATATTTCGGCATTTGCCTGCACCTCACGCGGTCAAGCAGCACGCATCGGCAAATGGCTGCTGTACTCGGAAAAATACGAAGGTCAGACCGTCACCTTTACCACCAGCGTGGATGCCGGTGTACTGGTGCGCCCCGGTCAACTGATCAAGATCAGCGATCCAGTCAAGGCTGGCACCAGGCGCGGCGGACGCATCACATCAGCAACAACCACTGCAATCACAGTCGATGACGCCACCGGGCTGACCACTGCCAATAGCCCTCAGCTGAATGTGATTTTGCCTGACGGCACAGTTGAGCAGCGTTCCGTTAGCAGCGTCGTTGGCAACGTCGTCACCGTCAGCTCTGCGTTCACGACAGCACCAAACCCCAACAGCATCTGGCTGTACGGCACCACCAACATCCAAACCTCAACCTGGCGCGTTCTCGGCATCCAAGAGCAGGACGGCATTAACTATTCCGTCACTGCGCTGGCATACAACCCGAGCAAGTACGCCTACGTCGAGGATGGCAAACCGCTTAGCCAGCGCGATATTACGGATCTGAACATCCGCCCCGCAATCCCTACCGGCTTTAACGCAAGCGAAGTCCTATACGAAGAGGCAAGCAGCGCCAAAACGAAAATCATCTTGACCTGGCAACCGGTTACTGGCGTCGCTGAATACCAAGTGCAATGGCGCCTTGATAACGACAACTGGCACACCCTTCGCATTAACAGCAACGAGATCGAACTGCTCGACACCACCGTTGGCGAATACAAGTTCAAGGTGTGGAGCTTCAACAACGTTGGGCTGCCATCGCTGGATTACGCGAGCTACAGCTTTAACGCTCTCGGCAAAACCGCACCGCCCGAAACCCCAACGGGATTGAACCTGCTGCCCAATTCAGAGTCCACTGCAATTTTGAGCTGGGCGCGTGCCACCTCTCTTGATGTGCTGCTGGGCGGCAAGGTTCTGATTCGGCACAGCACCCTGACTTCTGGCGCGACATGGGCATCGTCACAGCAAATCATTGAAGCCGCAGCCGGTAGCCAGACGCAAAAGCAAGTGCCGTTGCTGGAAGGCACCTACTTCATCAAGTTTGAAGATGACACCGGCAACCAATCCACCACTGCAGCATCTGTCGTTGTCGATCTGCCCGAACCACAGAACCGCTTGCTGGTAGAGAGCTACCGGGAAAAGCAGACCTATTACACGCTCGTCGATGACTTCGGCACGTGGGACAGCCTTGGCAATATTGACAACATCAGTTCTGACACGTTCCCCGGCACTAAGACCAACCTGGAATACGACGCAGGCATCAATGGTCTGAAGCTGACCGATACCGCACTTGGCACTGGCGAATACGTCTTCTACAACGCCCTGAATATGGGTGGTGTGTTTGACGTTAATTTGCGCCGTTACATGGTCGCCAATGGGTTCTACCCCACGGTGCTGTGGGATTCGCAGACTGCCCTAATTGATACTTGGTCGGACATTGATGGGTCCACCGCAGATCAGACCGATGCGCTGATGTACGTCAGAATCACGCAGACCGATCCAACCGGCAGCCCAACCTGGAGTGCTTGGAGCGAGTTCAGCAATGTCCTTGTGCGTGGCTGGGGCTTCCAATTCAAGGTTGTGGTCAGCACCGCGAACGCCGCCCAGAACATTGAAATCGACGAATTAGGCATTGACGCTGAACTACAGCAACGCATCGAGCAGGCTGGTCCGCTAACCACCAGCACCAGCGCCGCCAGCTTCAACTTCAACGACGCCTTCTATGCCGCCCCGATTGTGGGCATCACCAGTTACGGCTTGGAGGGCGGCGAGGCGATGACGCTTAGCTCAGTGACTAAAACGTCGTTCGCGTTAAGCTATAGCCAGGATGGTGAAGGCGTACCCCGCGCCTTTTCGTACACCGCCGTCGGTTACGGCAAGAGGATTTCCTAATGGCTCAGCACGACTACTTTATCGACAACCAGTCCGGTAGCGCATTCCGCTCTGACCTGAACAACGCGCTGTCCGCAATCGTCAGCACCAACAGCGGTGGTAGCGCCCCATCAACCCTCTTCGCCTACATGGTGTGGGCTGACACCACCACCGGCATCCGCAAGATGCGGAATGGTGCTAACAACGCATGGATCAATATCGGTGACCTGAACGGCAATGTGCTGGTGCTCGACAGCAACAAAAATGTCGGCATTGGTACGTCATCTCCCAGCAACTACAGCGCCAACTACGACAACACTGTCATCTACCAAGCATCCGGCAATGCAGGGCTAACGATTGCCACTGGTACGTCGGGCACTGGCGGCATTGCCTTTGCGGATGGCACGACTGGCGATGAGGCATATCGCGGATTCGTCAACTATGACCACGCCAACGATCGAATGCAGATCGGCGTTCAAGGCGGCTTGCGTGTTCAGTACGGCGGAGCTGGTGCATCGTTTATTAACGCAGGCAATGGAGACACGCTGACAGTAAGAAGCACGTCTGGATCGAGCGCCACTTACATTCTCGTTCATGGTCTTTACAGCTCTGCTGCAGACATGAGCGGCGGTTCGGATGCTTTTCTTATCAGAACTAACGGCAATTTTGAGAGCGCTTCAAATAGCTACGGACCAATTTCTTCTGATGAACGCCTTAAGCAAGACATCGTAGACGCGCCATCACAATGGGATGACATCAAAAACATCCAACTCAAAAAATACCGCTACAAAAACAATCCCGATGGCCAACTGCAGCTCGGTGTCATCGCGCAGGAGCTGGAACAGGTTTGCCCAAATCTGGTCACTCATCGTCCTGCAACGGCGCTCGAAGTAGCCGAATCTGGCAATCTCATAGCAGAGGGTGATGACGTGCTGAGCTTTAAGGCATCCATCCTCTACATGAAATCCGTCAAAGCCCTTCAAGAGGCGATGGCACGGATTGAAGAGCTGGAAGCCAAGGTTGCAGCACTCGAAGCAGCCTAAGCAGTACAGCGGAGCTACAGTGGAGCCAACGGATTAGGTGGTAAGCGGTGGCTATTTCACCCGGCACTTACAACATCACGCTGCAGCGCCGGGCGGATTACAGCATCACCCTGCAGTTCAAGGACAGCACTGATACCGCTATCAACCTGACCGGCTGGTCCGCTGCTGCCCAAGCCTGGAACCAAGGGCGCACCACAAAGTACGCCGACTTCACCGTCACCTACACCAACCGTTCCACCGGCACGATCGAGATTGCCCTGACGGATGAGCAGACCGCCCTGCTGCCGAATGAGGCGTACTACGACGTACTGCTAACCAACCCCAGCGGTCTCAAGGAGTATTACCTCGAAGGCGTTATTTACGTCAGTGAGGGCTACACGGCATGACGACAGTTAATGTCAGCGCCGTCAATAACACGGTCACAGTTACTCAAGGTGACGCTGGCACAACGGTCGTCACTGTCCCACAAACTTCGGTTGTCACCGCAGTAACTCAAGGTCCACAGGGACCGTCTGGCGGCGTTGGCACGCTGGTAGGGCTCACTGACGTTGATGCTGCTACACGTGTTGATGGCAGTGTTCTTATCTACGATGGAGCTACCGCTAAGTTTGTGGCAGGTCCACTAAACACTAAGCTCACCCTTGCTGACGGAGGCAATTTCTGATGGCTAACACGATTCGCATCAAGCGTCGTGCGTCTGGTGGAAGCACTGGTGCTCCGTCTTCGCTGGAAAACGCAGAACTCGCGTATAACGAGTCAGATGCCGGTAACGGCATTTTGTACTACGGCTTCGGCACTGGCGGTGCTGGTGGTAGTGCAACCAGCGTTGTTGCGATTGGTGGCGATGGTGCGTTTGTCAATCTGACGGGCACCCAAACAATTTCAGGGAACAAGACATTTACTGGAACTGTTGACCTAAGCGGCGCAACGCTTAGCGGCAATACGACCTTTAGCAATAACCTGACGATCACTGGTGATCTGACGGTCAACGGCACGACCACTACCGTCAACAGCACCACCGTTACGGTTGACGACAAGAACATCGAGCTTGGCTCCACTGCAAGCCCGACTGATGCCGGTGCCGATGGCGGTGGTATCACGCTGAAAGGCACCACCGACAAGACCTTCAACTGGGTCAACGCCACCGACTCGTGGACATCGAGCGAGCACCTCGACCTTGCCAGCGGCAAGTCGTTCTACATCAACGGCACCCAGGTGTTGTCGAGTTCGGCACTGGGTTCCGGCATTACCAGCAGCTCACTGACCAGTGTTGGCACCATCGCTACCGGCGTGTGGCAAGGTACGACCATCGGCACCGGTTACGGCGGTACTGGTCTTACTAGTACGCCTGCCAATGGTCAGTTGGCGATTGGTAACGGGACTGGTTACACGCTGGCAACACTGACGGCTGGCAGCAATATCACAATCACTGAGGGCAGTGGTTCGATCACGATTGCCGCTTCAGCCGGTGCCCCTGTTGCTGGTGACGGTATTGATGTCGTCGGCTCCACTGTCAGCGTTGATCTTAAAGCCAACGGCGGCTTGGTCATTGAGGCTACCGAGCTTGCGGTTGATCTTGGTGCGACTTCGATTACTGGAACGCTGGCAGTTGGTGACGGCGGTACTGGCGCGACTACGATTACCGGGTTGGTCAAAGGCAACGGCACCAGCGCCTTCACTGCTGCTGTTGACGAAACTGACTACCTCAGCCCTAATGCTGAGATTGACTGCGGAACATTCTGATGGCTAACACGCTCAGGTTGAGGCGAGGTTCAAGCGCTCCTAGCGCTGGTTCCTTTGCTGAGGGTGAACCTGGCTGGGACTCAACCAATGGTCGCCTTTACATCAAAAACGCGGCTGGGACGATGGTTGAAATCAACCCAGCTGGTACGCCGTTGCGTTATTTACATGTAAACGGCACCGGCACGCAAAGCCTTACAACTAGCCTTGCCACTATTGACTTTGATACCACAATTCAAACGAGTGGAGTAGGTGACTTTACCGTAGGGGCAGGCGGTGAAATCACTGTTCTAAACACGGGCTTTTATTTCATCGAATACAGCCTTGATGGAGACCAAACTAGCGGGAACAATCGCGTCATTGTCGATGCTGAACTTCAGGTTAATGGCACAGTCGTAACTGGCTCGGAGGCTTCGGTTTATTCACGCCAGACAACTGAAGGAGACTTCACAGCTGTCGGCTCGTCAGTTGTTTCTTTGACGGCTAATGATGTTATTCGAGTTCAGGCAAGTAAAGACGACTCCGCTATTACAACTGTCGTAGAGCTAACTCGATCAGCTCTGAGCATGTTCAGTTTGTCAGGCAGCGGAGCAACTGGTCCTACTGGTCCCGCTGGACCTACAGACATTCCTCAAAATGCTCAAACGTCCGGCTATACATTGGTCAGTTCTGATAATGGCAAACACGTCAGTATTACAACTGGCGGCGTAACCGTGCCTAGTGGCGTGTTTAGTGCAGGCAACGTTGTTTCTATTTACAACAACAGCACAAGCACCCAGACGATTACACAGGGCACATCTGTAACTCTGCGCGAAGCAGGAACAGCTAACACAGGCAACAGATTATTAGCGCAGTATGGATTGGCGACGGTTTTATGTGTCGGCAGCAATGAGTTCGTGATTACAGGGGCAGGGTTAACCTGATGTGTATTCATCAAACACTCGTCACGCGGAAGCGTCCGTTCGGCTTTATTTCTGGACTATCTGAACCAAGCGGAATACTGAGTGGGGATGAAGGAGGGTTTTTTGATCTTAACAATGCAACAGCCATACGCAGCGCATCGACAAACACTGATTGGACTTGGACCGGAAGCATAAATTTAGGGACTGGGAGTTATTACTTGCTGCTTAACGTTTACAGCATTGAATCACAAGGACCTGCTGGGGGATGGATGATACAGGGAGGAGTCAAGACAACCTTTAGTTGGAGCGAGATGCGTAGCTATTCAATCCAAGGCACGGCCATTGGACTTGGGGGTGCTTATGCCCAAGATGAACGAACACCAGCTACACCCAGCGGAAGCGGTACGCTAACTGAGATTTATGCTGGCACTACAGGCGGTGGCTTTCGTCAAAGATGGTGGTCTTTAGTGTTTATTCCTGATGGGGTTAGTGACACGGCTTACAGTGATCACGTCGTCATTCATACGGGGTAGTAATGGCAGTTAAGTCCAAGACCGCACTGGGACGTGTCGCCCACAAGGTCGGTCCCCCGAAGAAGACCCGCCAAGGTCAAGGGCAACACAGCCTGCCTAATCACGGACGCAAGAAAACACGCGGACAAGGCAAGGGCTGATGGATCAGCAAACCCGCGATAACTGGCGCAAGATCAAAGAGGCGCTGGAAGTCGCGGGCAAGACCGATTGCATGTTCTATCGCCGCGCAGTCGCCATCGTTCGGGGCGGTCCAGATCCTTTTGACGACACAGGACCAATCGCCAAATAAAGAGTCAGTACACTGTAAAAAGAGAAGCAACACGCCTCGCAATGGAGCACCACGAAGAGGCGTTTATCGCAGCGAAGCCGCCTGACAA
>Ga0070749_10001623_pt1 | contig 15249 bp, 13 predicted proteins | sample VirMetDEL_Nov_18_FD_75180 | JGI IMG/M metagenome (GOLD analysis project Ga0070749, IMG submission 75180) | Aqueous microbial communities from the Delaware River and Bay under freshwater to marine salinity gradient to study organic matter... | ecosystem: Environmental > Aquatic > Marine >...
ACCAGCGGTGCTACTTTTAATCCATACTATCAAGACTCTGTATTCACTTTATCTGCTAATGTCGAAGCAGACCAGAGAGATATTACTATTGACTTTAATGTTTTCAGCGGAAAAGATAGAATTGAAATATATCAGTCTCAATACAAAGACAGAGATTTTACTTTGATCTACACCAATGAAACTTTAACGCCAACTAATTTAACTAACTCTAGAAAAGTATATTTGAATAATCAGAAATTCGAAGCAACTAATCTTAATCCTAACGCTTCAGTGGGTCGTTACATAACTGCTTTTGCTGCAGGTGGTGCAGGTTTTGATTTCGGTGGACGTTGGTTGAAAGATAAAGATTGGAGTTATACTGCGCAAGGTGCTAATACAGATTATTGGATTAAGGGCGTTGGGAGAATGACCTTTAAATACGACTTCACTAATGGTCAATATATAAAAGTACGAGTTGTGAAAGGGTCTCCGATACACTCTTATTATATTTGTTTCCCTGGTGATGTCAGGACTTTTGATACAGTAGTATTGGATGACGGAGTCACTGTTCCGAAGAATGTGGTGGACACCAAACCCAGTATTGTTAAGCCGAAACCAAGGCCAATTAAAAGACCTATTAGAAAACATTATAGAGGTTGGGTTCCAAAACCAGTTATCACTCATGATACTGGTGTAAATAAATGCCGTCCTGCTACAGTGCCAGGAACGATTCTTACTCCTTATTCTGGGCAAGTTTCACAGAATATTAGCGTTCCTACTGGACAGTCTGATCCGGCACCGACTTCAACAACGACCAATAAGTTGGATAATGCGGTAACGCAATCGTATTATGTTGCTAACACATATCACGCCTATTTAACTAACGATGCCTGGAAATTAAAATGAGTAAAGTTATAAGAGATTATAGATCCGAAGCGAAATTCGTTAAACAGGATGTAGTGGGTAAATATAAATCCACTGTTCCTAATTCGCATCACATTGGATTTAAAGGTCGATTAGGTCGATCAGAATTTATCAATTTAATTCCTAATACAAAGTATAAAGTTCTTGCTGTGCTCACTCACCCTGGAGCAAGGCAAGCAGCAAATTTCACACCAACTTATCAAGAGATAACAGAATATTGCAGGCCAATGGGTTATTCTCGAGTAGTGAACAACTACAGTGTAGGAGCATCTAAAGACACAAGAACAACCAAAAGGGCGTGGGGTTTTAACTATTTCTTATCAGATGATAAAGGAAGGTTATTTATTGATCTTCATCTTAGTGCTTTAACTCGAGTTGGTGGTGGTTCTAGATCTGATTGGTTGAGGAATTGGTCTGATGACAGCATTAATTCTTTTAGTTCTTCCATTGTTGTTGTCCCATATACTGATGTTGTACAGACTCCTGGATCTGGTTCGGCAACAAATGATATAGTTGTTATTAGCACAGCGCCAGTTGTGTGCGGAGAACAAAATATACCGCCAATTATTGGTTTACCATCACCCGTTCCTTGTCATCCTCCAATTGTATCGCAAGAAATAGAATTCGATTATATTCAAACATTTTTTGTAGACCCAAATACTGTAGAGGGAGCAAAAGAAGTTGACTTAATTGATATCAGTGTTTATTTTCAAACCAAACCTGACAGAATTAATAATCGCAGCGGTATAAATTCTCCACAAGTCACTTGTTCAATTCTTGATGTAGTAAAAGACGAACCAAATGTATTGAGGCAGCAAGCAACTTCAATTGTATCAGTTCCGTGGACTGGAATTAATGAATCTTCTGATGCTACTGTGCCGACCACATTTAATTTTGATGAACCAATTCGTATAAAGACTGGTACAAAATATGCGTTTGCATTAGCTTTAGAAGATGACCTATTCATTCCTTGGTTATGTAAGACCGGAGACCGCATTCTAGGAACAAACGATCCTTCGCCTGGTCCAACAAAAGACCACCGTGGTGAATTATACACATCCAGTAATATTCCTTTGACGATTTTAAATAATAATTTCGGAAGTATGTACAGAAGGAAAGATGATACGGATTTGAAGTTTGATATTTCTCTGGCAGAATATGATCTTTCTAGTACGTTTATTGTAACTGCAACTAATCAAGATGAAGAGTTTTTAAAGATCATTAATTTAAGTGATAATTTCTTTTCGATGGAAGATGTTTATGTCGATGCGGCGAATGCTACCGGAACAGTGTCAGTCAGTGCTGGCGGGACAACTTTAACAGGCAGTTCTACCACATTTACTGGTTTAGCAGAAGATGAAATTATTGTATTGATTGATTCAACGAATACAGAAATTGTTGAACTTGTTACTGTTGATACTGTTATCTCTGATACAGAAGTTCTTTTAACTGAACCTTTGTTACACTCTATCAGTGGAAATTACATTAGAACAATTACTGCTTCGGTGGAAAACTATTTCCCAGGAAATAAATCTCTTATTTTGACTAATTCTACCGCGAATACAGCGAACTATATTGACACAAGCAGTGTTATTGTTGGCGTAGAATCTGGGGCAACAGCAAATGTATCTTCTGTTGACAATTTCCCAGTTTCTGTTTTCTCCAGCGAACTAGATATGAATGTTCCTACAGACTACACATTGTCTGGTGTTTATAATCTTGCGTATGACACTGGTTCTGGATTTACGTTATCGACAACCGACAACAAATTAAATTTTAATGGACCAAACCATATCCGAAACTATGCTGCATTGGTTCTTTCTAGGTCAAATGAAATTGTTGAACTTGCTGGCGCCAAATCTGTTCAGTTTGAATTATCTTTTGATTTTACTGGTTCAGATACTACCACATTTTCTGCGCCAATGATTAATGTAGACGATTTTAAATTCTCAACCTCTCGATGGTTGATTAACAATGATGTCACCAACGAGCATACAAGTTATGGAAATGCTCTTTCTAGACACATCTCTAAACCATTGACATTCCGCGAGGGCGGATCCGCAGAAGATATCCGCGTAATTTATAATGCTTGGAGACCAGAAGGAACTGATCTTAAATGTTATGCTAAGATCATAAATTCCGAAGACCCAGAAGATTTTAAACAAAAATCTTGGACTCTCTTAGAAATGACAAGAGGATCTGGTGAATATGGGGCGAAAGACAATTCCTATGACTACAGAGAATATGAGTTTGGTTTCCCTGCGTATCCACCTTCTGGTTCCACTTATGATGGAGTTATTGATACTGAATCGCAGAACTCCAATAACACAATTATAGGGACAGGAACAACTTGGGATAACGATATTACTGACGGCGACATTATTAAAATATACAGTCCTTTGTTTCCGGACAACTATGGAATTTTTCATGTAGAAACTGTTGTCTCGAACACTGAAATATTGTTGTCTTCTACTGTAACTGATGAGAACATCACTGGTACTGGATTTAAGATAGATTCTTTGTCCACGCCATATACTGCTTTTAATAATGCTGACAATTTAAACATTGTCCGTTATTTCGGTACATCTGGTGAAATTTATGACACTTATTATTCTGTTATTATTAAAACAGTATTAACTTCAGAAACTGGACATTTGGTTCCTAAAGTTGATGATTATAGAGTGATTGGTGTTTCTGCTTAATGTCTTCTGATTTCTTAAAAACTGACGGTGGGTCAGTTATAAATAATGATTTGAGTGAGTATGAAAGATACAAACTAAAGAGAAAACAAGCAGTCAGAGAAAAGTCTATTGAACAAAAAGTACAGGTTCTGGAACAAGAAATTTCAGAATTAAAAATAATTGTAAAAGAACTTCAGAATAGGTTAAATTAATGGCATTACTAACTTTCGTCAGTTTAGATTCAAACGCAGATAGTTTCAGCGATTGGTTGAACAAAACCAACGAGATGATTGACTTGATGCGCGATGACGTCATGACGGCAAATAGTACGATTGCGAACACATCTGGTGATGCAAGATTGCTTGGCACTTTTATTGCTAACACTGTTCACGTTGTAGATACTTTATCTGGCGGGGATTTCGGTGCTACTGCAAACCTTGTAGTTTCTACTAACACAAATTTTGCGAATACATGCGATGAAGTGCATGTTGAAAACGATTTGCGAGTTGGTGGTAGTTTATTTTACACAATTGACTCAAGTAATTTTACAAATTTAATTCCTGCAAATAATGATGTTTATTCTGTCGGCAACAGTTCAACACAATGGGCTGATGGATATTTCGTAGATTTAAATGTAAGCGCAAATGCCACTATTCAAAATTTAGAAGTAACAGGAAACACTACGATCGGCGATTTGACAATGACTGACTTGTCGGTTGCTAATTTAGAAGTTACTGGTACAGCAAATATTCAGTCTCTAGAAGTAGCAGGTCTTGTGGCGAATGGTGTAGCATTTATTGGCAACGAAACCAGTGTTAGTGCTAATACTTCTACTGTTATTGATTCGTTTGCTAAAACTCAATCTAAAGGATTTAAATATATTATTCACGGAGTTAATGAAAACGACTCAACCAGCGTATTCACGTTAGAATTAATGTGCGGTCATAATGGTAGTGAAATGTTTTTCACTCGTTATGGTGAAATATCAAACAATTTTGATGCTACAATAGTTCCGGAAATTTCAGGAAGTAATGTAAGACTTCTTGCGACCTGCCCCGATGCAAACGGCACTGACATACACACGTTTAACATTCTTCGAATAGAGACTCGATAATGGGAACGAAAGCAAATTTAAAAGTCGATCAAGGTTCTGATTTTTCAACTGCAATTAATTTAACAGATGATGATGGCGATGCGTTAAATCTTGCTGGATATACTGGCGAAGCGCAAATTAGGAAATACTACACTTCCACAACATCATATAATTTTGATGTCGACATCACAGCGAATACTGGTCAAATTACTTTATCGCTGACAGCAAATACAACAAATAATATTACTGCGGGTCGATATGTTTATGATTTAGAAATTACTGATAGCGGTGGTGTTGTTTCAAGAGTATTAGAAGGTATCATAACAATTACACCAGGAGTTACAAGGTAATGGCAATCAACGCAAAGGTATCATCTGCTGCTTCCTATAATTTGACAGTATCAAATAATGGAGGCACTTTAACTTCGCAGAAACCTATTTCTTTACGCAATGTTGTACGCGAAGGAGCAATTGCTACTGTAGATACTATCGAGTCTATCGGAAATGTATCTACAGTAAATAAAACTGATGGCGCGTTTCTTCAATATAACGCAGCAACACAAAAATACGAGATCACTCAAGCAGATCTTGATGGCGGTAGTTTTTAATTTTATAAATACATAAAACAACAATAATTAACGAGGGTCAATAAATGGCTAACTTAATGCAAATAAAACGCTCAGAGACTACCGCAGTACCAACTAGTCTAGCGAATGGTGAATTAGCGTTTTCCGGAAACGGCGACGTCTTATTTGTCGGTAATTTCGGTTCTGTACTTGCCGTTGGTGGCGCTCGGACTCCAGGAACGCTGACCGCGAATCAAGCAATTGTAGTTGATAGCAGTTCTACAATTGACAACATTATCGCTACAGATTTTGAAGTCAAAGAGCAGTTTACAGCGAACGGTAGTTCAGGTTCTGCTGGACAAGTTTTGACTTCTGCTGGTGGAACGGCAAATGCTTACTGGGCATCACCTGCTTCTAGTTCTTTCACTATCGCAGGTGATAATGGTACTGACACCTTCAACACTGGCGAAACATTAGACTTCGCTGGTAATACAGGTATCACGACAACTGTAACCAATAATCAAATAGACATTGATCTTGATGACACTGCTGTTGTACCAGGTGTCAAAGGTAGTGCTTCAATTGTACCAGTGTTTACAGTTGACCAGCAAGGTCGCATCACCGCAGCAACTAACACCACCATTTCTATCACTGCTTCTCAGATCAGCGATGACATCGCACTCGGTACAGGCACTTCAGGCAACTACGTTGCTTCATTAACTGCTGGTGCATTGATCGATCTTCAAAACAATACGGGCGAAGGTGCTACACCTACAATTGATGTAGATCTTTCTGAACTGACAACGAGTACTGCCGACGGTGATGGAGACTTTTTCGTTGTAGTCGACTCTTTGAATGCTCAGAAGAAACTGACAAAAGCAAACATTAACATTTCTGGTTTCAATAACGACGCCAACTACAGCACTACAACTGGTACAGTAACCAGTGTTGGTAGCGGAAATGGTTTGACTGGTGGCCCGATCACTGGTACTGGTACGCTTTCTGTTCAAGCAGCAAATAATACTATTTCGGTTGCTGCTGGCGGTATCGCAGTTAACGAAACAAACCTTTCGATCACTGCTTCTCAAATCTCTGATGACATTGCTCTCGGTACTGATACTTCTGGTAACTATGTTGCTACAATTTCCGGTACAACAAACGAAATTGAAGTCTCTGGTTCTGGTTCAGAAACTGCAGCTGTCACAATTGGTTTACCTAATGATGTAACCATTGGAAATGATTTGACTGTAACTCAAGACCTTTATGTTTCTGGTAATGTAGTTGTCTCAGGAACAACGACAACTGTTAACACAACTCAGTTGGTAGTTGAAGATAACCTGATCAGTCTTGCTGCAAACAATACTACTGATACTGTTGACTTTGGTTTCTATGGTCAATACGACGACACTGGCACTAAGTATGCTGGTCTGTATCGCGATGCTTCTGATGGTACTGGTGTATTCAAACTGTTTGATGGACTTGGTACTGAACCAACTGGAACAGCAATTTCTGGTGGTTCTCTAGCAGCGTTAGATGTCGGCGCTCTTGATGCCGCAAGTTTGGTTCTGACGACTGACTTGGCAGTTGCCCACGGTGGTACTGGCGCAAGTACATTTACAACAAATGGAATCATCTACGGTAATAGTACAAGCGCATTGCAAGTAACTGCTGCTGGCACTGAAGGTCAGGTATTGCAAGCAGGAGCGAGCGGTGTTCCTGAGTTTGGAACACTTGATGGTGGATCGTTCTAAATACTTTTGAGAGGGGGGAAAATTCTTCCCCCTTTTTTTCTGATTATGATTTAAGGAATAAATTATGGCTGACAATATTGATGTGAATTATGTGAATAAATATCTTAATGTAGTCAAAAGGAGGCACGATTCTTTAGTCAACGAATTGTTTACTTTACAAGTAACCAACGAGATGTTAAGAGAGTCTCTTGATGAACATATTGCAATAGTTGCTAATTTGAAAAATACAAACGAACAACTAGAAGCAAAGTTGAGTAAAAAAACTTCCCGCTCAACTAACAAAAAAACCGAAGAAGAAACTTTTTAGGAGATAGATGAATGGCTAATGCGATTTATCCAAATTACAAAGAAGCATTGTTGAGCGGCAGTAGTAATATTGCATTGACTGGAACAGTAAAAGTTGGTTTGATTGATTCTGCGAATGTTTCGTATAGCACTGCTGATACATTCTTATCAGATATTAATACTGGTAGTGGTAGTATTATTGCTTCAGCGACAATCGCGAACCCAACTGTGACGGATGGTTTGTTTGATGGCGACGATGTTACATTCTCAGCAGTGACTGGCGATCAATGTGAAGCATTGCTTATCTGGATTGACACTGGCGCTGAGGCAACTTCTCGTCTGGTGGCATATTTAGATACTGGTGTTTCTGGTTTGCCTGTGACACCAAACGGTTCTGACATCGACATTGAGTGGAACGTATCAGGTATTTTCCAACTTTAATTGAAGAGGTCTATACCAGATGGCGATTAAAAAATTTGAGACCCTTGATGGTATTAATTCGACTGGCGCAGTAGTTTTTGCGAACACTTTAACCGTCGCTGGCGACCTTGCTGTTGATACTGATACTCTTTTTGTTGATGTCTCTGCAAAAAATGTTGGTGTAAATGCTACACCAAATGCATCATATGCGCTTGATGTTGCAGGTAGTTTACGAGCAACTTCATTATACGGCGATGGTACTAATATCACAGGAGTTACTGCATCCGACGCAAGCACGTTGGATGGAATAGACTCCACATCATTTTTAAGATCAAATGCTGCGGATGCATATAATTCTGGCGGCACCCTTTCAATTGAAAATAATTCTACTCTTAGAGTTACTTCTGGTTCTATTCAATTAAATGATAATCAATCATTCGGCATTGGAACTGGTTCTGATGTTACGTTCTCATATGACGGAAGTCAGCTTAATGTAACTGGCGGCGATATTGTTTTTGCTAATAATGTTTTAAACCTTGACGTTTCAAATTTGACCGTCGGAATTAACAGAGTTCCTTCTTCTTCGTATTCGTTGGATGTCGCTGGAACTGTTCGCGCAACAGCATTTGCAGGTAGTGGTGCGCTGTTAACAAGTGTTTCTGCATCAAGTGCTTTGACAGCAAATAATTCCAGTTATCTGGGTACATTTTCTGCTGCACAGTATTTGAGATCTGATACAACAGATACTCATACGAGCGGCACTCTTATTATAAATTCTTCTGGTATCAGAGTCAATGATAATGTGAATTTATCTTTAGGCACTGGCGCTGATTTTATATTTAATTTCGATGGCACAAAGGTAAATGCAACTGGTGCAAATTTAGCAATTGATACGAACACTCTTTTTGTAGACACCAGCGCGAACAGAGTAGGCATTGGTAAAACAAATCCATCAACAGCACTTGACGTTTCTGGTAGTATAACTGCTACAACCTATTATGGCGACGGATCTAATCTGACAGGCGTCACAACAGTTGCAGCAGGTGGAGATTGTGATACGCTAGACGGTCTGGATAGTACTGATTTTCTGAGATCAAATATCACTGACAACCATACTTCTGGAACATTAATTTTATCTGGCAGTAGTTCTGGTATTAGAGCAAACGATAATATACCTGTTGGTTTCGGAACTGGATCTGATATACTATTTAAATACGATGGCACAGATTTAAATGTTACAGGTACAGGAAATATTAATTTGTCGTCTGGTAATGTAATTATTCCTAATGGTTCTGTTAGAGCAAAACAAGGCACATCATCAGTTGATAACAGTACTGCTGGGTTCACTTTTGTTAGTGATGCCGACACTGGTATGTTTAATGAAAATATTTCTGCAGCGTCTGGTACTTTGGTTTTTAAATGTAATAATGACACTAAATTAACTCTTTCGCACTCAACTAATAGTGCTACAGCAAATGTTTCAACGTTCACTGTCACTGGCGGTATTACTTGTTCTTCTTTAACTGAGACTTCAGATGCGAGACTCAAGAAAGATGTTAAGAGTTTGGACGGTTCGAAAGTTTTTAACATGCGTGGCGTTTCTTACACAATGAATGGTTTAGAAGGCAGTGGTGTTATTGCACAAGAACTGGAATCTATTGCTCCGGAGTTGATCAGCGAAACAAAAGATGGATATAAGTCTGTTGCTTATGGACATTTAGTTGGATATTTAATTGAAGCAATCAAAGAATTGAAATCAGAGATTGAAGAATTAAAACAATAAGTAATATTATAGGATTATATAATCCTTTGACCTCTATATAGAGAATTAGAAATGGCGAACAAGTTTCAAATTAAAAGGAGTTCGGTTCCTGGCCGGACTCCTAACACTACAAATTCATCTAACAGCTCATATATTGATAATGGCGAGTTAGCCATTAACACAGCAGATGAAATTCTCTATTCTTCTGACGGTTCTTCATTAATTACTCTCTCCAGAACTGGATACACTGGTTCTCGTGGCACTACAGGTTTCACAGGTTCTCAAGGTGCTACTGGTTACACTGGTTCCTTAGGATATACTGGATCAATTGGTTCATCTAATGTAGTCGCAGCAAACAGCGCACCAACTCCTGGCGCTGGTACAATCTGGTTTGATACTCGTACAGGTAAATCATATTTCTATTACAACGATGGTAGTTCATCACAGTGGGTTTTATTTGCTGATCCTACAGTAACAGATGGAGAGATCGGATACACTGGTTCAGCAGGTACAACAGGTACAACAGGTTATACTGGTTCTCAAGGTGCCATAGGTTATACTGGTTCAGGTGGTGGCGGTGGAGCAACTGTCACAACTTCAACATCAGCACCCGCAAGTCCGAATGATGGCGACTTGTGGTGGAACGAAGAAGAAGGCCAGTTAAAAGTCTACTATAACGATGGCGACACATCACAATGGGTTGATGCAACATCTGGAGCAAAAGGAGACAACGGATACACTGGTTCACAGGGGATTATAGGATATACGGGTTCGCAAGGTAATATTGGATACACTGGTTCCCAGGGAACAACAGGTTTCACAGGTTCTCAAGGCAGTCAAGGCACTACAGGTTTCACAGGTTCTCAAGGCAGTCAAGGCGTCATTGGTTACACTGGTTCAAAAGGGGATCAAGGTGTTATTGGTTACACAGGTTCCCGTGGCGCAACAGGTTTTACTGGTAGCAAGGGCGATCAGGGTGTTATAGGATACACAGGTTCAAGAGGTGCAACAGGTTTTACTGGTAGCAAGGGCGATCAAGGTGTCATTGGTTATACTGGTTCAAAAGGGGATCAGGGTGTCATAGGTTACACTGGTTCAAAAGGGGATCAGGGTGTTATAGGATACACTGGATCAAAAGGGGATCAAGGCGTCATTGGTTATACTGGTTCAAAAGGCGATCAAGGTACAACTGGTTTTACTGGGTCAAAAGGTTACACAGGTTCAAAAGGCGATACATATGCAACAACCTCCACTTCAAGTGTATCAATTGGAACGGGGACAAAGAATTTTACAGTAAGTACAGGATTAGCATATTCAATCAATCAAACTGTACTAGCATCTTATGATGCATCAAATTATATGGAAGGAACTGTGTCCAGTTACAACTCTGGGTCGGGCGCATTAGTTTTAAATGTTACTACAGCAACTGGTTCTGGGACTTATACTTCTTGGACTATAAATCTTGCTGGTTCCACTGGTGCGCAAGGTGAAACAGGATTTACTGGTTCTCGTGGCACTACAGGTTTCACAGGTTCTAAAGGCGACACAGGTTTTACTGGTTCTCAAGGCGTTGGTTTCACTGGTTCCCGTGGTACTACAGGTTTCACTGGTTCCCGTGGTACTACAGGATTTACAGGTTCAGCAGGAACTAATGGAACAAATGGAACAAATGGAGCTACAGGATTTACTGGTTCTGCTGGTACTACAGGATTTACAGGTTCTAAAGGCGATTCAGGAACAACAGGTTTTACTGGTTCCGCTGGAACAGGCGCGACAGGTTTTACTGGTTCGTCTGGCACAACATTGGGAAGAGGAATTTCAGTACAAGATCCAACTTCTTCGGAAGACATTACTATGTTCTATAATGATTCAGCGATCACCGTATCCGAGGTTCGCGCAGTTGTTAGAGGAACCGGAACTCCGAGTGTAACATATTCTCTTAAATATGCAAGTGATAGAAGTGCTGCTGGTACAACAATTGCTACTGCTACTGTAACTAATACAACAACAGGCGCTACCGCAACAATTTCAAATTCTTCGGTGGCATCGGGTAATTATATATGGTTGGAGACAAGCGCGACAGGTGGAACAGTCCAAGAATTCCATGTTAATTTATCATTCTAAGGTGAATCATGGCAACTAAAACATGGTATTTAGAACAACCGAGTAACGGTTATTTATATTTTGTTGAAGATAGTAGTGCACCTGCTTCTGGTGTCAATTATTCAAACTCGGGATGGAATGTAGGCAGGAACGGTTCCGGCAACTATGCATTGATGAGTAACGGTAGTGAAGTTTCCGAGAACTCTTTTAGTTCTGGATCGCCGAGTAGCAGTACAACTACGGATACAACTACGGACACTACTTATAATAATACATATAATGATACCTCAACTACAGTAGTTCCTGTCTCCGGTATAACATTAGCTTATCCATATAATGCAGTGTTTGATGATGGCAACTGGTTACTAGATTTAGATGTTCAAGCAGATAATAGATCTTGGTCATCTGGGCAAGGAAGAATTATAGGAAAAATGTGGTATAGTGTTTTTAACAGTAACGGAACTTGGACGCAAACACAAATTGTAAATGTTGGAGTAGGAACTGGTTGGGTAAATGGTTCATCAATTAGTGGGTTGTCAACTTCTAGTTCTCAAACCTGTAGTATTGATTTTGATCCAGGTGGAGTATTACCAGAAACTATTACATTGGCAGCAAATAAAAGTTCTAGTACAGCAGGAAAAAATTCATGCGGATATTTAACATTCGAACTGGCATGGGAAATAACAGTTGACATGTCAGGCGGTGGACGGAACCGAGCCTGCGATGCTATGATAATGTACGGAACAAATACAAGTAGTACGTTGACATCTCCGTCTTTCAGAAAGAAAATTTATGCAACACAGTAACAGGATATAATAATGGCAGATTTAGATTTCCCAACATCGCCTTCAACCAATGACACGTATACAGATGATAATGCTGCTGTGTGGCAATGGGATGGTGAAAAATGGGACGTGATTACTCGATCAACAAAACGCGCATTCAAAGGCGCCAAGGTTGTTTTATCTTCTGACTTCAGTTTGAGTAGCACAGCAACTGGAATTTCTTGGTCAAGTGCAAATTTTGACACTTCAACTTTATGGGCGCCAAGTCAACCAACGAAATTTACAATCACAGAAAACGGGTTCTATAGAATAAATATTCAAATCAGAACGACCTCAGCTGGTACTGGTGCTTCTTATACAGTTTATTTAAAAAGAAATAATGTTACTATAGCAACTGATACAATTGCGAGTAATCAGTTTGTTGTGTTTGATGATATTTTACAACTAGCAGTTGGTGATTATATTGAAGTTTTTGCAAGCGAATCAACTGCATCTGGGGGAGTAGAATCAACTCAGAGTTTCTTTGAAATCACGCAGGTTGGTTTGAATCTTGGCACAGGTATTTCTTCATGGAGCGCATTCTCTGGCGCAAGAACATACATCACAAGTGCATGGAATGTTAATTCAAATACAACGCCTATTTCATGGACTGGTACGCAATACGATCAGAACGCAGATGTATTAGGAACATTATACTGGGCATCTGGTACTGCCCCTAGAATGACGGTAAAGGTTGCAGGGTATTACAGAGTCAAAGCAGAACTAACAACGAGTAACGCAGGTGCCGCAGACAGTTATACTATTGCCTTAGAAAAAAACGGCACAACAGATTTAGAAACAACAACAATTGGTCCTTCTTCAACATTGTTGTTGGATGAGATATATAATTTAGCAGCAGATGATTATCTTGTAATTAATGTAGAGAACAGCGGTGCAGTTGGATCTATTGCAAATACAGGTTATCTGGAAATAACAAGATTAGGAGTATAAAGAATGTCCTTTGTTAAATCAACAAATATTATTACAGATGTTGCATTGACTGTAGATGGTTTAACAGGCGGTACAAACGGCAGAGTTGTCCGTATAAATGGAACAAATACTGTTACTGATGCATCCTCAGGCGATACATCAATTCAGTTGAATGCTGTTCTGTTTAAAATAGGCGGAATTTATTATTCGTGGGGTTTGATTGAAGGATTATCTGGATTGAGTGCAGGTTCTCCTTACTTTCTTGCTGCTGACGGAACGCCAACTTCATCACCGCCTACACCAACATCTTCAGTCAGATCACTGTTCATTGGTTTTGCAATCAATACAACAGATTTGATTTTTAGACCAGGCACACCAATTTCAGGAACATAATGAATGGCAGTCGCTAACCAACAATATGATTTTGTAGCAAACACCAGCGGAGATTTTCTGCCTTTACCGATCAATAATAATCTTGATCGGGAAGGTTATTGGTATGTGTATAAACCTGTTAATGCCAATAATGACACAACAAGCGCTGAAGTTAAATTATATCACTGGGATGCGGCAGCACCACAAGCAACATCATATCTAACAATCAGCGGTACAATTCCATTAATTGATGAATCAGTAGATGGTTCCGACGTTCAATATCATGCAGGATGTATCGAACACATTGGTGAAGGCACTAATGACATTACATCCACAATAGAAGATAATGCAATTATGTTTGCGCACCTTGGTGCGTATGCTGCTGGTCCTGATGATGCATTTTATTGGGACAGATTTTATATAGCATCAGGCGAAACGGATTGGGAATATTACCAATACCACAAACATTTACCGTCATTCTATATTCGATACGAACAAGGTCGTGAAACTACATCAGGTGGTGGTTATATCAATCCCGATGATAAAGCATATGCATATCAAATTGGTTTGCGCGTATCATCAGGCGGTACTCCTTATCAAAGTAGACTTGCGCGTATCCATACACCTTCTATTGGCGGTGCGCACAACTCTCACAATGACGTAACATTGCCATCAGTCGGCACAAAAAATTATATGTCAGGCGGTATTATTCGCGGTACTGGTGAAAAATATCACGTAATGTATTATGCTGCAAATAGTTCAAACTGGGACGTTTACGGTAGAACATATAATGCTTCGTCACAATCATTTACTACAGAATCATTTATTGGTACATTTAATTTAGCAGATCCTACTTTCACGTTCAACGATACTACAGGCGATCAACAACGATGGCCTATTCGCGCAAGTTGTGGTGATGTATTATCAAATAGATTTTATATTCCTGTTATCATGACAAATGCAACGAGCGGTTATGACATAGAAATCTGGTCATTCCCTAGTGCTGACCCTCCTGATCCTGGCGATCTTACTCGAACAGTAATTCAAAGTCAGACACCTAAAATTCCTGATGTGCAATGTGTTGCTGTAGGTTCTAAATTATATGTTGCATATTTTGATGCGGTTGATGGAGGCGTTTCAATACATGAGTACGATGGTACTTCATGGACTGATTTAGGTCAGGCTTGGACAAACTCAACATCAAATGAGGTTCGTGTTCATGGTTTCAGATACAATTCTGGTGATACACGTTTTTATCTTTTGTTGAGCGGCACGGACAGCGGTGGCACATATTCAGGTCCAGGAATATATTCTTTTAAAATAGATGATCCATTTAATGGATATGAACATTTGGACTATGATGCTACAAACCATGCGTGGTTGACTAGAGGTGCAAATACAGCAGGATATGTAGATTATGATATTGATAATGCTACGATTACGAAATATACAACTATAGAACCTGAAGGCATTGCTACTGACAAACGTATTCTGAAATACGATTCTGGTAGTCCTAAGTTCTATCGTAAAGAAGAACTTCAGATTGGTGGTGAAGAATAT